>Ga0172378_10002617_pt1 | contig 16923 bp, 15 predicted proteins | sample GrowelOW332metaG_FD_119755 | JGI IMG/M metagenome (GOLD analysis project Ga0172378, IMG submission 119755) | Groundwater microbial communities from an aquifer near a municipal landfill in Southern Ontario, Canada - Pumphouse #3_1 metaG | ecosystem: Environmental > Aquatic > Deep subsurface >... | reverse complement strand
CTTCCTCTACGGGCAGATTTTCCTCTACGGAAGGTTCTTCGTGATGGATATCGGAGAAGGGAGAAAGCCCAAGGATATCCTTAAGTGTAGCTATTCCTTCCCAATTTGTAGCTAGATTTGCCAGTTGCAGAAAGGAAAGTTCGAGTACGTCATTCTGCATACTCAGTGGATAGAGCATAGCATGCTTGGTATCTACGATTACTGTCTTGCTCTTCTGCTGTATAGCAAGAGAGCGTGCATCCAGTTCAACCTTGAGAAAATTACAATAATCTGTAGCATCGCTAAAAGGATTAAGAGATGCATATGCATGCTGACAAAAAGGAACTTGCACAACCAGCTCTTTCTTTCCATCCTCAAACAATGCATTCAGTGAACCACCAGGGACGGCAACATTGCGGGTATAGTGCATGGTTCCCAACATAGCAGTAAAGAAAGTAATAGGCACCAGAGTTTCCTTTTCCGCTTCAATCTCTTTCCACTGTTGGGCAAGATCTGGATCTTGTTCGCATACCGCTCGTTTAATACTCTCATACGCCCTATCAAGCAAGGACTCTGCATCAAAACAATAATACATGGCACCAAAACGGACAAACGGACGATTCCTTCTATCTGTACTATCCGTTAATAATGAGGGAGCTTCCTCTACAGGTTGTGAAGCAAAATTTTGACAGAGCAGATAAGCATCACGTTCAGATAACTGAGTATCCTTAAGTACGTCGAAGAGAGCAAAACCATCCCTTCGCTGTACAATGCCATCAATCCATGACTCCCATTTCTGTTCTTTGATAATCCGGTCCATCACAACATCGAGATTATCGACATTTTCTCCACGGCTCTTGAGCATCTCCAACTGGAGCATGCTTGCCTGTTTGAAGGTAGCGCTATCCTCACGGAGTTGGTCTATGCCCTCAATCGCACGTTTTGAAAGCTTGAGGAATGAAGAAAGCAGACCATCGAGCTTGGCAGGGAACACCTCGCTGACAAGTGCGTTGAAAGGCTGCATCTTATAGCGCAAGGCTGTATAGGTTTGCTCAAGCAACTCAGGCTGGACAATCCGGGGCAGACAGAAATCAGTTGCTTCTTCCTGATAAGCCAAGAGAAGCTGTTCGGAATCGAGAGTTTGCTGGGAGCGGAGAAGCAAGGCAGTGTTGTCAACGTATCGGACAGTTTTCCTACAAAGATCCTCAAAAACCTGGGTAAGCCGTTTCCAGTCCTTGTTTGCAATATCGCGGTTCTTGGAAGGTTCAGCCTGCCAATAGGGTAAAAGTTGTGCCAGATAGGAAACCAGCCGCTCAGAAACCTGCTGGGCGAATACATCCTGTTTCTTAAGATTCGCAATGCGCCGGCGTTCCCAACATGCGTATTTCAACAGTTCAAAGGGATGGTAGGCAACAATGATACTCTGTATGATCCTCACATCATTGGTAAGGAAAACAGAGATTTCTTTCAGATTCTTTTGGATCTTATCCGGAGAAATATCTCCGATGGACAGCAAATCCCAGCCCTCACTATTTTTCACTGTAACCACTCCTTAGCACTGAGCATAGCATACCTTGTCCATGCATTCAAACTCGCAAAGCATACCTTCTATCAAACCTCTTCCAAAGGAGGCGTTTTCATAGTCCGATAGAAGACAAGGCATAACACCGCAGAGGCAAGCGCAAAGACAGAATACGAGAGAAAAAGTGTTTTATATCCGTACGACTCGACCACCAAACCACCCAAGCTGGAACCAAGAACTGCAGGAAGACCAGTCCCAAGTGATATGTAGATGGACATCCCCAACGTACGATGCGAACGTTTGACCCTTCGTGCAACAAAGTAGATTGCGGCTGGATGAAAAAACCCATACCCTATGCTATGCAGCAGCTGGGCAGCCAAAACACCTGTAATCGAGGGGAACATCGCATAGATGACCAAGCGGGCCATCATAGCCAAACCACTTGCAATAAACAAATGCACGGGAAGGGCTTTTTTTCGCTGTATGAGAATTCCAGCAATAATCATTGCACCAAACTCACTGCCTGCAGCAAGAGCATTCATCAAACTGATCGCATTAATCTGCAGTTCCTCAACTAAGTACAGTGAGAAAAAACTTGAGACCGAAGACATGCTGATCCTGTTCAATGCAATAATGAAAATGCCTACCACAAAAGCTCGGTCGTACCAGGTTCCACTTTCCTGTACACCGTCCAATACTTGGAGCTTGCTCTTTTTCGGCTCACGCTTCCATCCAAGGACCAAAGCAAAGAAAATTGAGCTGATGATCAAGGCATAGGAACCAATACTGACATTGTTCGTTAGGTCCGGCCTTTTGGTTGCAGCAAAAAGCAAGGAGAAAAAGACGAAACCTACCGTACCAAACGAACGAATCAGGGTATATTTCAGTGAATCACCATTAAAAAGATTGTTGGTATAGGTATCTAAAACAGGCATCAGGGAGCGAAGGAAAAATGCTACCAGAATCAAACCCGCAATAGTCATCCAAAGTGATGATGACAGCATCAGCAAGAGCATGCCAAACGAAGACAAAACGGTACTGAAAAGAACAGTACCCTTCATAGTACCCCGTGTATCCACCTGTCGCGCTACAAGCAAGGGCCCGACAATTCCGGCTATCTCATACAGCGAAAGAAGGACCCCTACCATTTCGTAGGAATACCCCATATTTCGGAGCATTACCTGCAGAAAAGGGTTCACGATCGCATAGATGGAATACACAAAAAAGAATGAAGAATAGAGAATGATCATAGTCCGCATTGTAGGCAATTGAGTGATAAGCAACAAGAGCGTACGCTTAGATTGTCAGGAAAGGACGCGCCTTTTCAAGCACCGAAAAAGGCAATCGCAAATCCTCCAGACAAGAGAGCGGAGCAATCCGCCTTTGGCCGACAATCCTTCCCACATAGGTAGGGCCAAGACCAGGGACTCTGAGTAGCGCTTCTTTGGGGGAACGTTTTACAGAAAGAGGAAAATATTGGGGATTTGACTCAGCCCAAACGAGTTTCGGGTCCTTTTCCAAGCTGAGGTTTCCTTCCTTGTTGAACAACATCTCCTCATAGGAGAACCCATACTTTCGCAATAGCCAGTCAGCCTGGTACAGACGATGTTCTCGCGTCAAGGAGGCTTGGGCGGACTCGCCTTCCGTCCCCAGGTCGAACAACTCAGGCTGGGAAGGCTGAATAAGCTTTTGTTCTCCAGGCAGGCTTTGATCACCGAGGCCCCGCTGGTAAGCACTAAAATACAGTCTGCCCATATGGAGCTCTCGATACAATTGGCTGGTATACAAAAGAATTTCCTTATCCAGTTCATCACTCGCCCCGACAATAAACTGACTGGAGGTATGGACCCGCTCGAAGCGGGAACCCTTTGCTGTTTGGCTGGCAATATAGGTCAAGGGTTTGAGAATGTCCTGAGTATAGTTTTTTATGTTTGAAAGCTTGGCAAAATGTTGCTCACCGGGAGCTTCAATGTTCAAAGAAAGTGCTGAGGCATACTTGAGGGCCTCATCGATATTCTCTTTGCTGCTTCCGGGGATTACCTTGAGGTGAATGTACCCCCGGTACCGATACGTGTTTCTGAGAATCCTTGCTGTGTCATTGAGCATCTCCATCGTCTTATCCGGTGATCCAAGTACTGCACTGGACAGAAAGAGTCCGATTAGTGGTCGCTTGCTCTGAAACTCATGAAAGAAGGAGGCCATCTCCTTCGGAGCAAGAGAGACCGGCCTGAAATCCTGGTTGTTTCGTAACGGACAGTACTTGCAATCGTTGGTGCAGCGGTTGCCCAAAAGTGTCTTGAGCATGATACCCGGGCCTCCGCTGGCCGTGGTAGTGGGATACAGCCACCCGGAACCTGTGCTGCTTCGCTTTCGATGCTCCTCTGGATTCTTGGTGCTGCAGGCACAACTGAGGTCATATTGTGCATCACGACTTAAAATATCCAGCTTGCTTTGAGTATCCATTTCCTACCTCATTCTGAAGGTAGGGTAACATCAGTAAAGTAGTTTTGACAAGCTATCTGCCCCTACTTCGATACTCACTTATCAACAAACCTGAGAGAGTAAGTGCCGTACCTATCGCATCGAGCTCCCCAAACGGCTCAGAAAGGAAGCTTACTGCAACAATAATGGTGATAATGGGACTGAGATACAAATAGAAAGAGCTTTTTATGGGACCGATGGTTCTGAGCCCGAAATTCCAAGAAAGAAAACAAAAAGCCGAGGCAACCACACCCAGAAAGAGAAAATGGTAGATATACGGCGTTTGGATGATTTCCTTGACAGGAAGTGTTTCACCACTAAGAAGCAAAACAAGCGTATGACCAATCAACCCATAGAAAAACATATTCCTGGTTACCAGCAGGTTTGGATATCCCTTTCTACCGATAATTCGGGTAAGTACGGTATATAATGCCCATACCATGATGGCAAGCAGGGCAAGCAAATCACCTTTGGGATTGAAGGCCACTTCTTCGGTGCTGGAGAACGTCAATAAAATAATGCCCCCCATCGAAAGAGCCAGACCCACAAAATAATTCTTTCTCAAGGCCTCCTCCTTCAAAAAGAGGTGAGAAGCAAGCAAGGTAAAAAACGGGGCGGCAGCCACGATAACCCCTACGTTGCTCGCACTGGTGAAGAGCAACGCCGTATTCTCCAAAAAGTAGTAGAGAAAAATGCCGCAAAACCCTGCAAGGGCAACCAAAAGGCGGTCGAGTCGCTGTTTGTACACCAAAGGTTTTGTATTAATTGCGCTGAGCACCAACAAGCCGAGGGTAGAACGAATCACCAGAATCTGTGAAGGAGTAAAAGATGTGAGCAACTTCTTGGAAGAGACATAGGTGGTCGCCCACACAACCATGGTCAACAACACCGCTACATGTCCCAGAACACGGGTTTTCTTTACAATAACTGCTTCTTCCTGCATATTGGCCGGCAGTGTACTCCGATTCCTTCTGTGATGCAAGAAGCCATGCTATACTATGCATACCCGAGGAGGCGCCTATGATGACTTATCGCAAGGAACTATGGTTTCACCTCAACAAACGACGCGGTCTGATAAATATCACCGACGCCGTACAGGAAGCAATTAATGAGTGCGGGATTAAGGAGGGTTTGGTTCTCGTCAACGCAATGAATATCACTAGCAGTGTATTCATCAATGCAGTGGAAAAAGGCCTACACGAAGACTTTGAGATTTGGCTGGAAAAGCTTGCCCCTGAGCTTCCGTACGAGCAATACAAGCACAATACGGACAAGGAGCGTAATGCGGACGGCCACCTCAAACGGTCCATAATGGGCCGTGAGGCGGTCATCGCAATTACCGGAGGAAGGCTCGATTTCGGCTCCTGGGAGCAACTCTTCTTCTATGATTTCGATGGAATGCGCGACAAGCACGTACTCATCAAAATCATTGGGGAGTGATTAGAGTTTTTCTCCCATCACTTCTTTCCGATATGCCTTCAAGCCTGCATCAATGCAGGCTACTGCACGCTCTAGATCATGGGTGTTGAGTACGTAGGCAATTCTTACCTGCCTGCGGCCTACACCCTTGGTCACATAGAAATCCTCACAAGGTGCAACCATGACAGTCTCCCCGTTCAAGTTGAAATCCTTGAGCAGGAACATGGCAAATTTTTCTGCATTATCGACAGGAAGCTCAGCAACCATATAGAAGGCACCCTTGGGCATGCTGCACTTTACTCCGTCAATCTTCTGCAACCCATCGACGATGAAGTTTCTTCTGCGCTCATACTCATTGCGAACCTCAAACAAATACGAATCGTCAGTCTTAAGCGCAGCACAGGCGGCAACCTGCTCGATATCGGGAGGACACAGGCGGGCCTGGGCGAGCTTGAGGGCGTTGTCCAAAACATCCTTGTTGCGGCTGATCAAGGCCCCGATGCGCGAACCACACATGCTATATCGCTTGGAGAAGCTATCGACACAAATGACCCGGTCGGAAAACTCAGGGAACGCAAGTACGCTGGTAAACTGTTTACCGTCATAGCAGAACTCACGATACACCTCATCCACAATCAGGAAAATGTCGTGCTTCTTGCACAGGTTCAAGAGCTGCAACATCTCATCCTTCGTATACACATGGCCGGTGGGATTGTTTGGGCTGCAAAGCAGAATTGCACCCGTCTTCCGGGTAATTTTCTTCTCGAACTCAGAAATATCGGGAAGGGCGAAACCATCCTCCATATTGCTGGTGATCGGAACCAAATCCACCATGGCTGAATGTGCGAAGGAAGAAACGTTCGTATAATACGGCTCGGGGATAATTACTTCATCATAGGGATCGCAGAGCGTCATGAAAGCAAACTGCAACGCTTCACTGCCACCGGTGGTGATAAGAATATCCTCCGCCTTCACATCCAAACCGTACTTTGCATAATAGCCGGGAAGAGCTTCTCTGAGCTCCTGTCTCCCTTCGCTGTTGCCATAGGCGATGATGGTTTCACTGTACTGATGCACAGCTTCAATGACCTGCACGGGAGTTTTAATATCCGGCTGTCCGATATTGAGGTGGTAGACCTTGATTCCGCGCTTGACAGCATCGCGGGCATAGGGTGAAAGTCGTCTGATCGGGGAACATTGGAAAGCAGAAATTCTGTGTGACATTTGCATATAAGACACTCCAAGAACTCAGTTTGGATTTGTCGACACCATCCCTAATACCACGTAAGAGGGACAATGAAGTGGAATGAGCCCGGAGCCGCAACGTTGATTAGTCGCGGTCCGGGTCACTAGCACTGGCCCCTGGCAGGGGAGCTTGTGGATTTGCCTGGCTGTTGTCTATCAGGATTTGGATGAACTTACGGTTATCCAAAAGAGGACTGATCGAACGTCCGTGGTGCAGGCGGCTGATGACTCGGGCAAAGAGCTCGGTGATATCAGCTTGTATGTACCACTCTTTGTCCAAGAGGTCGTGTCCGTGGAACACTGCGTTGGTCCCGATGATTCGATAGAAGATTCCTTCCTTGTATGCGGCATCAAAATCCTCAACCGCACTGGCGTTGAACAAAGGAAGACTGACCATACAGATGATTTTCTTGGCCCCGAGGTTTGTCAATTCGCGCATGGCGATGATCATGGTGCCACCGGTGGCGAGCATATCATCGGCGATGAGTACTGTCTTGCCGCTGACATCACCAAGAAGGTTGATGCTCTTGATATTCGAATGCTTGGCGTCCTTGCTGACAATGGAGTAGTCACGTTCCTTGTACAACATGGCCAAGGGTCGATGGAGGGCTTGGGCGTAGAATTTATTCCGACTTATGGCTCCGGTATCGGGAGCGACGACCACCAGCTCAGGATCACTGAAATCGATGAGCTTATGCAAGGCGATCAACGTCTGATAAGAAGCATGCAGGTTTTCCAGATGCAAATCTGAGAAACTGTTCTCAATCTCCCGGCTGTGAATGTCCAGGGTAATAATGCGTTCGACCCCGAGCATCTCACAAATCCGGCCGAACATGGCAGCTGTCAAAGCTTCACGTCCACCCTTCTTATGCTGCCTCGAGTACGGATAGGTGGGAAGGACCAAGGTCACACTTTCCGAACCAGCAAGCTGAAGAGCATTGATGGTGGTAAACAGGAACATCAGATGGTCGTTCACCGATAGCTTGACCGGCTCATCAGAACCAGCCACTTTTACCGGTTCGCTATTGGATAGGTCATAGATGATGAAAATCCTCAACCCTCTGACGGCATCCAGAATCTCGGCCTTCTCTTCCCCATTTGCAAACTTGGTATATTTTACCTTGATCGTGAAATCAGGACATTGAAAGGTGGTAGGGCACTTTGTCCTGGGAATACGCTTGTTGTTCAGGTCATCCATCAGGGTCACTGTCCTCAGGATTTCTTCTTCACTCATCCCGTGACGTTTCGCCAAAGCAGTGGAGAGCTTTTCATAGCGCTCCAGATAGAGACGGCGAAGGTGCTTCACAACCTTGCCGGTGAAATATTCTGAACCGGGACCTGAGATAATCCCAAGCTTATGGGGTTTGATGATGCTCATGGCTGAACCATACAACAACACTGCCTAAAGTTCAATCGGTTTCACCCGACTGTAGCAAGTTGCTATGCTTAAGATTGGTGAAAATGTATCCACCCAACTACTTTACCAACCTGCCATAAACTTGATACGTTTGTGTTGATATGAAAACCATTGTGATCTTTTTTCAGATTGTAGGTAGTTTGGGCCTCTTCCTCTTCGGGATAAAACTCCTCAGTGAGGGCTTACAGAAGTCGGCTGGCGACAAAATGAAAGCCATTCTCAAGCTTATGACAAAAAACCGGTTTGTCTCCATTGTCACCGGTCTCCTTATAACCATAATCATCCAAAGTTCCTCGGCAACCACCGTTATGGTGGTGAGCTTCGTCAACGCTGGGTTGATGGGACTCACCCAAGCCATCGGAGTCATACTGGGAGCCAACATAGGTACCACGTTCACCGGTTGGTTGGTCGCCCTTTTGGGCTTCAAGTTGGACATCAGCTCCCTAGCCTTGGTTTCCATCGCTTTTGCAGCACCGATGATGTTCAGCAAGAAAAGCAAAACCCGCGATGCAGCAGACGTATTGCTCGGTTTCGGAGTTCTGTTCTTAGGGCTCAATTTCATGTCTCATTCCATTCCGGACATCACCGAAAACATTGAGGTACTGGAATTCTTGGCGACATTCAACAGCGATACGCTGTGGATGAACATGCTTTGCATCCTGCTTGGCACGCTGGTAACCATCGTTGTGCAATCATCGTCGGCTGCAATGGCAATGACCTTGACGATGGCCTACAACGGCTGGCTCGGAGTTACCGCCTCAGCCGCCCTGATCCTCGGCTCGAACATCGGTACCACCATCACGGCCTACCTTGCATCCATTGGAACCAGCACCACGGCAAAACGTGCAGCTTGGGCTCATATATTTTTCAATGTGGTAGGTAGTGTCATTGCCTTGGTTTTCTTCCACCCCCTTCTTACGTTGGTTAATTATCTCACCCCAGGGGATATCTATTCACTGGAAGGAGCAACCCTTTCGACCCAGCTCCCCCTGTTTTTGGCAATGTTCCACTCGGTGTTCAACGTAGTAAATACGATTCTTTTCTTCCCCTTTGTCCGTCAGTATGCCCACTTTATCGAGCGATTGGTTCCAGCCAAAGCCGAATACGATGAAGGTACCTACCATTTCAAGTACCTCGGAGGTATTTTCATCGACAGCCCAGAAATCTACATGCTGGCTATTCGCGATGAAATCAAGAAAATGGCAAACCTTGCCTGCAACATGCTCACCCGCTACCGCGGCATGTTCAACAACCCTGCAGCAAACATGGAAAGTGACGCCCTTGCGATGAAGAAGGACGAGGATTATGCCGATCAGATGCAGGAACAGCTTTCCAATTTCTGCGTCCACCTTCTGCAAGACTCCCAGACTCCTACCAATGCCTCGTCACTCAACTGCCTGATTCGCGTCATGGATGAGTTGGAGTCGGTCACCGACAGTTGCTACAATCTGACCATACTCAGCCAGAGAAGGTATAATCAAGGTTGGAAATTCGACACGGAGACTGATAAGGACCTCAGGGAGTATCAGGCTTTGGTTCAGGAATTCCTCGATTACGTCCGCGACCGTATGGACAGAACCCTGACCAAGGCAGAAATGCAGAAAGCCAATGAGTTTGAGGAACAGATCAACAACTCCCGCAACCGTCTCAGTCAATTGGTTCAGGAACGTCTTTCGGATGGCAAGGCCGACGTTCGCGTTGAGCTGCTCATTCTTGAGAAAATTCGTCATCTGGAACATATCGGTGACTATTGCACCAATATTGCAGAAGCCTATCACCAGGCAGTCAAACATACCCCGATGCTGCAAAAACGTTCGGGTAAGAGTTTGGAACTCGCCTGATACTGAAACAGCCTCCCGTTTTGGGAGGCTGTCTTATAAAGAACCAACAGGTTGTTTAGTAAAGAACTGTCTGTACATCCTCGATGCCGCAGAGGTTGTGGTAGGCCTCTGAAAAGCTTTTTAGAATATCCTCACAACCATTTCTCATCAGCGAGATGAAGAGCTTGTCCTCATCGAGGCCGAGATTGCCCGTGGTTCCCAGACTTGTTCGCTCCTCAAGAGCCTTATGGGGATCGAACTTTGCAAGGGCATCCAGATGAAGGCCTACTTCCTTGTAGGTATCGCGGAAGTTCTTCCCTTCCAACACCTGCTTAAGCACGACATCGGTTGCATAGAGTTCAGAGGTGCAGGCTTTTTCAAGAGCCTCGGGATGAACTTCCAGGCCATCGAGCATCCTTAGGAAAATGTGCACCAGCTGCCACGAGGCTTTGGTACCACAAAGAAGGGGTTCCTTGGTATCCTGAAAGTCTCGGTTATACCCGGAAGGGAGACTGCGGATTATCGATTTGACCCGCATCGAGGCACTGCTCACCAACGCAGAACGACTGCGGGCAAGCTCCAATCCATCAGGATTTTTCTTTTGCGGCATAATTGAGCTACCGGTGCAAAGCTGTTTGGGCAGTGAGAAATACCCGAATTCCGGCAAGGTGAAGAGAATCAAATCCTGGGCGAGCTTGCTCAGTGTCAGGGCGATATAGTCACAGCTGTCCAGAAGCATCGCTTCAAACTTGCCACGGCTGTTGTTGGCATACAGGACGTTGTTCTGCACTCTGGTGAAACCCATCTGCTCGGCGGTGAACTGCCTGTCCAGGGGAATGGGTACGCCGTAACTGGCTGCAGAACCAAGCGGACTCTGGTCGAGGGTCCAGGAAAGCTGCATCAAGTGCTGTGCCTCATCATACAGCTCCTCTGCAAAGCTGGCAGCCCAAAGGCCGACCGAAGAAGGCATGGCAAGCTGCATATGGGTCCTGCCTGGCATGGGAACCGAGGCGTGTTCCTCGGCGAAATCGACCAAACGCTCGGCAAGTTGACCGGTCAGGTTGCAAAGCTTGACGGCATATTCTCGCATCCACAGCCGTAGGGCGGTCTGGACTTGGTCGTTCCGGCTTCTTCCTGTATGGATTTTCTTGCCCGCCTCACCAACGAGATCGGTCAGATACGCCTCGATGGCGGTATGACAATCCTCGTTCTCCTTGGTGATGGGAAAAGAATCGTCAGTTCTCAGCTTTATGACCTGGGCCAACCCTTGCTCAAGGCTTGAGAGCTCTTCATCTGAAAGCAAACCAATGAGGTGCAGGCCACGTGCATGAGCGATGGATGCCAGAGCATCGGCGATTACCAGCTGTTGATCGAGTATGTAGTCATTACTGACGGTAAAATCTTCCATCAAGGAATCGAGTGTATAATCTTTCTGCCATAGTTTGCCCATGAATGTCCCCCTGGTTGTGCAAAACCAGTCTATTGGCTCTGACCATGCCTGTCAATTGAAGCAAATGGTCCTTCTTTACTTCTCTACTGTGCATGAAACAGCTTCTTATTCCTCTCGTATCATTTTTGCTTCTCTGTACCGGCTGCGGCTGTAGACAACCCGAGCTCTGCCTATACAATCTCTTCGAACAAGTAGACAGCTCTCCTCCGGTTTTTCTTGCGGCAACCATGATCAACCAATACAACGCCACCCTGACCTTCAACGAACCGATCGGCTGCGATTCGGCTTCGTTGCATTGCGGGCAAAATACTATAACCAATACCATCGTTTCAGATACTTCACTCACCCTCAGTTTGGCTAAGCCACTAAAAATGGGCGAGTCACTCGCCTTGGAAGGTCGAGTCGAGGACCTACGGGGAAACAGTCTTCAGTTCACCACCGAACTCTGGGCGAAAAACAGCAATCCGGCACAGGTGCTGATTAATGAGTTCACTACCAAGGGAAGCGAGACCAATCCAGACCGGGTTGAGCTGCTGGTAACAGGCAGGGGAAACCTTGCAGGATTGACCCTCTATGCAGGGGTTCCCGAAGACTGGTCCGACCGCTTGGTACTCCCCGACCGATGGGTCGAACGGGGGACGTATCTGGTTGTAGTATTTGGTAAGGGTGATTACGATGCGACAAACTACCCTTCGGCCCTTCAGACCGGGTTGGGCTCGAACAATGGATGCCTTTCGATAGCACAGAGTCCTGAATGGGAAAGCCCACTGATCGATGCAGTTGTCTGGGGTAATATGAGTACGACCACCTTTGAAGGGTTTGGCTCGGCATCCCTGCTATCACAGGTGAATCATATATATGGGTGTGGTCATTGGAACAGCAAGGAGAGCAAGCATGTAATTGATTCGAATACAAGCACTGCTACCAGATCCTTGTGCAGGGACCGGCTTATCGACACAAACACGAGCGGCGATTGGTACGTATGTGCAACCAAGAATGCTACATTCGGGTCTTTAAATTCGCAAGAAAAGCACATCCCATAAATGAAAAAAAGGGGGAAACCAACGCTTCCCCCTGCATGCATATATTATAGGAACTCTGCTACAAATCCTTCAATAACGGAAAGGGAGGCGGCGCCCATACGCTGTCCTACCACTTCCCCACCCTTGAACAACATCAAGGTTGGAATGGAATTCACGCTGTACATGGTTGCAAGTGATCCAGCCTCATCCACATTGATTTTAGCTACCTTAAGCTTGTCGGCGTGAGCTTGTGCCAACTGGGCGATCGCCGGTGCAATCATTTTGCAAGGTCCGCACCAGGGTGCCCAAAAATCCACCAATACCGGCTTGTCAGCCTTTAAAACTTCCTGTTCAAAATTCGCTTCAGTAACAATGATTTCACTCATGGATTCTGCTCCTCATCTAGGATGTATGGTAGCGGCAAACCGCTGAAAAGGGAAGAGCAAACCGGCATGGCAATCTCTTGATCAAAGGGATTATGCAACCATGCAAAATCGTAGGTAAAGGACTGTACCAGAGAGGGTGCTTGTTCCTATACCTTTTTACCAATCTAAAGCTGAAGAAGAATCGTCAATTTTTTGAACAAGTCCAAGGGTGTGGTTATAGGCTCCCAGAAGTGTCATAAGACTGTCAAGCGTGCTTCTGGGCGATCCTGCTTCCAAAGCTGAGATGGTTTTGGGAAGCAATCCTACTTTTTCGGCTACTTGCTTTTGGGTCATTCCTGATTTTTTTCGAACTCCTTTCAAGACTGGTCCCAGTTGTTGTACGAGGTGTATAGTATAGTTCATATACCCTCAAAGGTATTTGTTCTCCGGCAAGATTTCTCCTTGTTTGGATCAATATTTTCCTCATATCCAATAGGAGGCAGCAACAGCTACTGGAGAGCTATGGCTACCGTGTTGATTGCTATGACCCTTATTTCATTCCTGAAAAGATATATGTCCATAAGGAGTATAATCTCATCACCTTCTATTCGCCGAACACATTGGCTTATCTGGCCTCGACAGCAGGTCTCTCCTTGCTCTTATGTAATGGGATTCGCTTAGCTTGGATTGGAAGAAAGCTTGTCCTTGAAGGCAAATGGTAGTACCGTAGTATTTGGTCTAGTGCCTTGTTGGAGGCCTGCTAGGTAGTTCATGGAAAGTAAGCAAAAGCCAGTACGGGATGAACTTTTCTCCACACGAATAGTGCTTTTCATGATAAGTCAGAACCTCTCCCTGTTTGGATCTTCAGTAGTGGGGTACGCCATCATCTGGTATATAACCATTGAGACCTCCAGTGGTATCTGGCTTATGTACGCCACTCTGGCCAACATGGTTCCGCACCTGATCATCTCGCTTTATAGCGGTGTGTGGGCTGACCGCCACCGCAAGAAATATCTCATCATGCTCAGCGATGGCTTCATCGCCTTTGTCACCCTTATCCTGTTTATCCTGTTTCGCCTGGGCTTCCAGCATCTCTGGCTGCTGTTGCTTGTCACTGTCATACGCTCCCTTGGCACCGGTGTCCAGGGTCCTGCGGTAAGTGCCATCCTGCCCCAGCTGGTCCCTCCTACGCACCTGACACGCATCCAAGGCATAAACCAGAGCATCTCCTCAGTCCTGTTCATGCTCGCCCCTGCTGTGGGTGGCATGGTGCTGGGCTTCATGGACATCTCCTGGACATTTCTTCTTGATGTGGTGACCGCTGTCATAGCCCTATCCATATTTGTCTTCATCAAGGTTGATTCCATTAAGCGGGCGAAGAAAGACATTCCAGTAGTGCATGCGATGTTTGAAGGGGTACGCTACACCTTTGGCCATCCAGTCCTGCGCAATCTCATCATCTACTACTCGTTTGCTTTTTTCCTGATCACTCCAGCAGCCATTCTCACCCCACTGCTGGTTGAACGCAGCTTTGGCCCAGAGGTCTGGCGCCTGACCGTCAATGAGGTATCCTGGACAGTAGGGAATCTTATCGGAGGAGTACTGGTATCATTGCGTGGCCACTTCAATGACAAGGTGAAGGCTATCGCCATCTCCCTTATCGCCCTCGGCATAGGCTTTGCCCTATTAGGGCTTGCCCCCTTCTTCTCCCTCTATCTCCTGACTATGGCTCTGGCAGGGATTTTCATGCCGATCCTCACCACAGCGGAGACTGTCATGATCCAGAAGATTACCCCCTCGAACAAGATGGGCAGGGTCTTCTCCATCGTGCAGGTCCTCTCCGGAAGCACCATCCCCTTGGGTATGCTCGTCTACGGCCCTCTGGCTGACATAGTCTCCATAGAGAGCCTGCTCATCGTCTCAGGGGCTCTCATGGCCCTGGTTGGTCTGCTGTACCAGAGAACCAACAGGAAGTTAAGGGAGCAAGGTGTATGGAAGGTATAGGGGTTACCCTCGCGACGATGGTGCCCTTCCTGCTCATATCCCTCTACAGTGGGTTTTGGGCAGACAGGTAGAGCTATTGCTTGCGGTATCGGTCATACAGTCCTTGGGATCCGGAGTCCAAAGGCCTGTGGGTAATGCAATCTTTCCCATCTGGTGCCCAAGGAACACCTTACCAGGATTCAGGGCATCAACCAGAGTGTACGCTCTGTTCTCATGTTGCTCTCCCCTGCTGTCAGTGGGATATTCATAGCCAGCAAGGGGCAGTTCAAGAACAAGGTACACAGCACTGCACTTGCCCGTTGGGGAGGGAACCTTCAGCGCTTACAGTTCCTTCTTGATCCTCACGATACTCCAGCCTTGCTCGTACCAATCAAAGATCTTCAGGACTATTCTGGCTTCAGCAATGTTGAGGATGAGTCCTTCCTCCTCATTACGATCATACCCATACCACCTTCTCGAGAATGCCGAGGAGTCAGGATCCATGGTGCTTCTTCTTCGAAGGCCCCACTTGATGTTCTCGCTCTTGTTCTCACTCTCCGCCTGGGCAATACCTGCATGGAGTGTCAATAACACCTCCCCTGCCTGGCTGAGGAGGTGAATCCACTCGTTGTAGAAAAAACATCCACCTTCAATTCCCTGAGCCGCCTGAGCGTGACCAAGAAATCCACACAGTTGCGCCCAAACCAGCTGATGGATTTTGTAATCTTCCCCGCCTCACAGTCGGCCAGGAGGCTCTGGAAGCCAGGACGGGAACTGATGGTCCTACCAGACTTGATATCGGTATAGGTACCGACATATTCTCAAGCGGGATTATTCAAGATGTCCTCCCTCTCGAAATCCATCTGGGCCGAGAGGCTTTGCAGCTGTCGTTCCATCTGCGTGCTCACCGGCAGTACAAGGCAACCCGGAAACGCTTGAAATGTCACCTGGCTGGTATGACATGTATGATGGACTTTCTCTTCTCTTCGGGCATGGTTTTTATAACACGAATAGAAAGTGATGGATAGATTTGAAGATTCGGAAAAGATTGAACTGAGACGTTTCTCAAGGTACGAAACCCTTGGCTCATGGTTTTTTGTTGACCGTTGGAGTCGGTTTTCGACCTCATCACTTGTCTTTTCGATGTTGTCGGGCATTACGATAATGACAGTCACACACCGAACCTCCTGACCCAAGGGTACTTTCTCGCGTAAAGATAGTACTCGTCCATTTTGCCATATTGTAATCATACGCACACATTGCCGGAGTAATTTCTGAAATGCCGAGGGTACGGAACAAGTAGTGGATACCACAACGATCAAAGATGGCGTCAAAGGTATCAAGCGACTTCCCAGTTAAAAATTTGAATCTCCACGAGTAAGGATTATCTGAAAACTGACTGACTTCTGCCTGCTTCGCAAGGCTCTTTTGGTATTTCTCAGAATAATAATTGATACCTCTCAAATACATACACATTATTCGGCTGTCATCCATGGATGTGCCGTAATATTCCTTCATTTTCTCGCACGACGGTTTCGGGTCAAGACTAAGATAGATAGCGGCAATCTCTGCGGCATTGATTAGATTGAGAATGAGGACATCATTCCTGCCAAATGGCGGTATGACTTTGATAATGGCCCTATACTTCTCTCTTGCCTTTTCCATAATCCCTTTACTGTCTGAAACTCCAAGAATCGGCAGGTGCTTTTTGAAGGTTGGTGCAAACAGTACCCACATCGCTCGAGTCATTAATCCGTTTCTCATTTTATACCTTTTCTTTTCATGCCTTGTAGCCTTCTTATCAGTATCACAAGCTCATACAAAAACACCGATGCTACGGCAAGTCCGAGTGATGAAAGATATTGGCGCTAGAAATCCTACATATTGCATTATTTCTCCTCCATGATAATTCTTGTCGATTACTTTCCAAAATTAGGTGTGATACCAGCTAACGTCCTAATCGCTGGGGTATTCAAGCGACTTGCCTCCACCAACTCCAACAACTCCCGGTTCAACACATCCATTTCATCCACCGCTCTGCGGGCATGCCTGGCCATCGCTGTCTCTGCGAGATCAGTGCGCAACACGAAGAAAAATACCGCGGCGACAAGAAACCTAGGCAACCGCAAGTACCAGAGCTTCCGCGGTATGATCCGGTGTCCAAGACACCTCAGGACAGCAAGACCTTCCTGGATTGCGGCAACCATCAACCTGACATCG
>Ga0172378_10002616_pt1 | contig 16927 bp, 8 predicted proteins | sample GrowelOW332metaG_FD_119755 | JGI IMG/M metagenome (GOLD analysis project Ga0172378, IMG submission 119755) | Groundwater microbial communities from an aquifer near a municipal landfill in Southern Ontario, Canada - Pumphouse #3_1 metaG | ecosystem: Environmental > Aquatic > Deep subsurface >... | reverse complement strand
TCCTTGCGAAAATTCCATTGATGGAGTTAGCGATAGAGATTTTGTCGTAGAAATGCACTCCGATATTTCTATGATAGCAATGCATCTATCTAGATTTGCTGAAGAAATGATTTTGTTTTGTTCGCAACAATTCAAATTCATAGAACTTGATGAAAGCTTTTCAACTGGTTCTTCAATTATGCCACAAAAGAAAAACCCGGATATTGCCGAACTAGTTAGAGGCAAGACGGGAAAAATTTATGGCAATTTGATGGCAATATTAACTACATTGAAAGGTTTACCACTAGCTTATAATAAGGATATGCAAGAAGACAAACAAACTTTGTTTGAAAGCATAGATAGCATATTGGATTCTATTTGTGTAACTAAAGGTATGATAAAAACCGCTAAAATAAATTCACATAATATGCTTTCTGCCTGCAAAAGTGGATACCTTAATGCAACTGATTGTGCTGATTACCTTACTAAAAAAGGTTTGGCTTTCCGTGATGCTTATAAAGTAGTTGGTAAGTTGGTAAAATGGGCAATAGTTGAAGATTTAGCTTTAAGCGATATTTACCTTGATAAACTAAAAGAATTTAGTCCACTATTTGATGAAGATATTTATCAAGCAATTGATATAAAAAATTGTGTTATAAAAAGAAACAGTTACGGTGGACCTGCCCCTACTCAAGTTGAGGCACAAATAAGCAATCTATATAAATTTATAAGCGAACATAAGGAGAAATAAAATGAAAAGTTTTTTGACTTTATTAGATTTAGATAAAAGCCAGATTCTAAAATTATTGGATTTAGCAGACAATCTAAAAGATAAGCAAAAAAAAGGAATTAAACATAACTATTTAGAAGGAAAATCACTTGGATTAATCTTTGAGAAGTCTAGTACAAGAACAAGGGTAAGTTTTGAAGTGGGTATATCACAACTTGGTGGAACTGCTTTATATTTGCCATCTAAAGATATGCAAATAGGTCGTGGTGAACCAATTAAAGATACAGCTAGAGTACTTTCTAGATATCTTGATGGGATTATGATACGAACCTTTAAACAAGCAACCGTTGATGAATTAGATGAATACGGTTCTATCCCTATAATAAATGGACTTACTGATTTTTGTCACCCTTGTCAAGCTATGGCAGATTTCCAAACTATTAGAGAATATAAAGGTAAATTCGAGGGACTAAAGCTTGCGTATATTGGCGACCCAAATAATATGGCAAATAGTTTAATTATCGGCGGATTAAAATTAGGAATGTCTGTAGCTATTGCATCACCTAGTAATTATAACTTAGATAGTAAAATTGTTGAATTTACCAATAATTATGGCGATAGATTTAGCAAAGTAACAGAACCTAGTGAGGCAGTAAAAAATGCTGATGTAATTTATACTGATGTTTGGGCATCTATGGGTCAAGAATCCGAAAAAGCAAAAAGAATTAAAGATTTTGCCAATTATTGTGTAGATACAAATCTTATGACTTTTGCCAATAAAGATGCACTTGTATTGCATTGTTTACCTGCTCATCGTGGAGAAGAAATAACTGATGAAGTGTTAGAATTGCACGCAAGTGAAATTTTTGACGAGGCAGAGAATCGTTTGCACGCACAAAAAGCAATTATGCTTGCTTTTATGAATCCTGATTATAAAATATAATATTAAAATTTTGATTATTAAAAATTGAATACCGTAATTTTATATTACGGTATTTTTTTTGATATATAAAATAAATTTGCTATTATTTACGAACTAAATAAATATGTCTTGTAATTATTTCAGTAATTAGTTAAAATAGTAATTATACAAATAAAATTGATAAGGAGCGGATAATATGGATTATAAAATGCTTTTATCCCCTATGAAAATAGGCAAAGTAAAAATAAAAAATCGTGTGGTTATGTCACCAATGTTACTTAATTTTGGACAAATTAATGGTAACGCTACTGAGGCTATGATAAATTATTATGAAGAAAGAGCAAAGGGCGGCACGGGACTTATCATAACCGAAATTACCAGAATAAATGATGTAAACGGTGCCAGTTCTATGGGACAACTTAGTGTATCTCACGATTATAATATAGAACCACTTAAAAAAATGGCTAGTCGTATTCATATGCACGGGGCTAAATTATTTATACAATTACACCACCCCGGTAGGCAAAATATGGAACTTATGATTCATACTTTACCAATTAGCATACTTATAGATAAGGTTTTTAGTCATTATAAAGACCTTTTATGGAAAGTTATCCCACTCGGCAAAAAATTAATGGATAAAAATTTACTTCCACTATTTACTGTTTCAGCAAGCAAAACATCACCTAGTTATGTTTCCAATAGTAAAGTGCGAGGTCTTCACAAAAGTGAAATAAAAAATCTAGTAAAACAATTTGTTGATAGTGCTATAAGAGCAAAAAAAGCCGATTGTGACGGAGTCGAATTGCACGGCACTCACGGTTATTTGATACAACAATTTATTAGTCCTTATACCAATACTCGAACAGATGAATATGGCGGTAGCTTTGTTAATAGAATGAGATTTCTTACCGAAATATACAATGGAATTCGTGAAAAATGTGGTAAAGAATTCCCTATTATCGTGCGTATGACTGCTGATGAATGTTATGATAAAATTGGCAAAGAGGGACAAGGATACGGACTTGATACAGGTATTGAAATAGCAAAATATTTAGAAAAACTCGGAGTTGATGCACTTGATGTAAGTAGTGCTAGTTATGATACCTTTAATTATTGGCTAGAACCTACTTCCTTTAAATGCGGATGGCGTAAATATATGGCAAAAGCAATTAAAGACAATGTAAGTATTCCTATTCTTGCAGCAAACTTAATTAGAAGCCCTGAACAAGCAGAACAACAACTTGAAGAAGGTACACAAGATTTCATATCACTTGGAAGACCACACATTGCTGACCCATACTGGACAAAAAAAGTTATCGAAAATCGTCCGCAAGATATTAGTAGATGTATTTGTTGTTTGTATTGTATCGAAAGTATGATGGAACAAGCATTTAAGGGCGGTCACGCCACTTGTGCTATAAATCCAACTGTTGGAAAAGAAACTGAAGTCGAGAAAATAAGCAAAGATGGCAACGGAAGAAAAATTGTTGTAGTCGGTGCGGGCGTTGCGGGACTTACTTGTGCAAAATGGCTTGCTTTTCGTGGGTTTGATGTAACTATTTTGGAGAAAGAAAATCAAGTTGGCGGACAATTGCAATTAGCAAACAAACCACCTCATAAAGAAAAAATTAGTTGGTGCTTTGAAGATTTGCTTGTAGCTTGCAAAAAACAAGGTGTAAAATTAGTGCTTGATACCCTTGCCACTAATAAAATTATTGAAAGTTATGACCCTTATGCAATAGTTATTGCTACCGGAGGTCACGCTATTGTTCCTAAATTTTTAGCTAATTTAGATAATGATAATTTGTTTACTACTACTAAAATATTAAGTGGCGAAGTAGAAATAAAAAATAAAAATGTAGTACTAATAGGGTCGGGTATGACAGGACTAGAAACTGCCGAATTGCTAGTTGAGAACAATAATAAAGTTACCATTGTAGAAATGGCTGATAAAATTGCACCCAAAGTTTGGTTCCAACATTTAGATGATATAGTACCCAAACTACTTAAAAAGGATACCCAAATACTAACAAGTCATAAATTAACAAAGGTAGAAAAAAATGGTATTATTGCCTTGAATATGAAAACTAACAAAGAAATAACAATAGACGCAGATGTGATTGTGCTATCGATGGGCGTCGCAAGCAATAATGAATTAACAACACAAGTAGATGGTAATAAATACAAATTATACAGTATTGGCGATGCTGCTATTACCGGAAGAATTGTCGATGCAACAACAAGTGCTTATGATGTGGCTATAAACCAAATAATCTAATAATTAGAAAATATAAATTAAAAATGCCACTAACTAAGTTAGTGGCATTTTTTATACAATTTTACACTTTTGTCTATATATTAAGCACAAATGCAATGTTAATATTTACTTATGTATTTATATATATTATAATGTAATTGTAAAATGCCTTAGTTTACAATTACAAGGAGAATGAAATGGAGAATACCTATGTACTTACATACGATATTGGAACAACTGGAGTAAAAACTTGTTTGTTTGCTATAAATAATAAGATTACTTTGCTTAAAAATTCTGTTCGTGGTTACAACCTTTACGTTGTTGAAAATGGCGGAGTAGAGCAAGATGCAGATGAATGGTGGCAAGCTATGTGTGAAAGCACAGCCGAAGTTATGTCCGAATCAAAAATTTCCGTTGATATGATAAAAGGTATTTCATTTTGTTCACAAATGCAAGGTATGGTTTTGGTCGACGACAAAGGAAATGCTATTAGACGCCCTATGAGTTATATGGACCAAAGAGGCACTGCTGAAATAAAAAAATATTTTGCTAATGGCATAAAGTTAGCCGGGGCAAATGCTTTCAAATTATTAAAAGCTATGTACCATACTGGTGTTGCTCCCGCAAGTGTAAAAGACCCGGTTTGGAAATATAAATGGGTAGAACAACACGAGAATGACATTTTCAAAAAAGCATATAAATGGCTTGATGTAAAAGAATATTTAATTTGTAGATGTACAGGTAAATTTGTTATGACTGAAGATAGTGCTTTTGCTACCCTACTTATGGATAAAAAAACTCATAATTGGAGCAAGCCTATTTGTAAAATGCTAGGTGTAAATCTTGACCATTTAGCAAAAATTATTAAATCTACTGATGAAGTAGGCTCTCTCACTTCTTTAGCTGCGAAACAATTAGGGCTAAACGAAAATACTATAGTATTTGGCGGAGGTGGTGATGCGTCACTTATTGGGTTAGGTTCGGGATGTGTCGAAGTCGGAGATACACATATTTATTCTGGTACTTCAGGTTGGGTAAGTACTATTACCGATAAGCAATCTATTGATATCGTTAATATGGTAGCAGGAATTCAAGGGGCACAGACGGGCAAATATAATTATTTTGCCGAAATGGAGACTTCAGGGAAATGTTTAGAATGGGTTAAAAACCATTTAGCACTTGATGAAATAAATATTTATCTAAAAAAAGAAGATGTCGCTGAAAGTATTGAAACCGAATATACAAGCTTATATCAATATATGACCAAAGTTATCGAAGATGTACCGGCAGGTAGTGGCGGAGTTATTTTTACTCCTTGGCTTCACGGAAATAGATGTCCTTTTGAAGACCCAGCAGCTTCAGGAATGTTTTTTAATATCAGTTTGGAAACAGGAAAAACCGAACTTATTAAAGCAGTTTTAGAGGGAATTTGTTATCATAAAAGGTGGATGCTAGAAGTTGAAGCCGCAAAAGTTAGAGTATCCGATAAAATTAAATTTGTTGGAGGCGGTGCGTTAAGCTCGGTTACTTGCCAAATATTAGCCGACATTACGGGCAAAGAAATTGAAACAATCGACCAGCCACAAAATGTAGGTGCAGTTGGCGCTGCTGCTATTGTCGGCGTAGGGCTTAAAATTATAGATACGCTCGAAAAAATAAAAGAATTTATTCCGATTACAAAAACTTATGTACCTAACAAATCTAATAAAAAAATTTATGATAAACATTTTGAAGTCTTTAAGACATTATATAAAAACAACAAAAAAGCTTTTCATATACTTAACGATTAACAACTTTAGAATAATAAAATGATACAAAAGCATAATAATTATAGAAAAAATAATTATTATGCTTTTTTTATTAAATTTTTTATAAAAATAACAAAAAATAATTTATTGAAAATTAAAAAATAAGCGAAAAAATAAATAAAACTATAACTGTGAAAAATTGATAAAAAAAGACAAAAAAAGACATTATTATCATAAATAGCCTATTTTTATACAATTTGACTTTGCAAACGAAAAATGATATAATAAATATATAGTTTAATATTTAACAATTTGTAATAAAATTTCAAAAAAGCAAAACAATAAATATAAGTAAAACTTTTAGTTTAGGTGAAAAACCTTTTTTTGTTGTAGAAAAAAGGAATATTACTTATTTAAAATTTATTAACTATAAATTTTAGGAGGCAGTAATGATAGAATTTAGAAATATTGTTAAAGATTTTGGAAAGCATAGAGTGCTTGACCATATTTCATTAATAATAAATGATGGCGATTTAGTAGCAGTCATTGGAGAAAGTGGTTGTGGAAAAACAACTCTATTGAAAATGGCAAATTTGCTTGTTAAACCTACAAGTGGTAAAATTTTGGTCGATGGAGTAGATATAACAGATAAAAGTGTTGATATTATTGAAATGCGTCGTAGTATGGGGTATGTAGTACAATCTACAGGTCTATTCCCACATATGACAGTAAAACAAAATATCGAACTTATTCCAAAAATTAAAAATGTGGACAAAGAAGAGGTTAGTAAAAGAGTTATAGAATATATGAATATGGTAGGATTAGATACTAAAACATATTTGGATAGATATCCTACAGAACTTAGCGGTGGGCAACAACAGCGTATTGGTGTCGCTCGGGCGTATGCGATTCATCCTAAAATAATCTTGATGGACGAACCTTTTTCAGCTCTTGACCCTATGACAAGATCAGATTTACAAGATGAGCTTAATAATATTCAAGCTGATTTTCACAAAACAATTATGTTTGTTACCCATGATATGGACGAAGCAATCAAAATTGCAGATAAGATTTGTATTATGAACAAAGGAAAAATTCTACAATATGATACTCCAGAAAATATTCTTAAAAATCCTATTGATGATTATGTTGCAAATTTCGTTGGTAAAAATAGAATTTGGCAATCACCAGAATTTATCGGAGTTAAGGATGTTATGATAGACAATCCAATTACTACCAATTCTAAGACAACAATAATGCGTGGCTTGGAAAAAATGAAAAAGAATGCTGTAGATAGCTTAATAATTGTTGACCCTAACGATAAAACTAAATATGTCGGTTTTGCTCATGCTAGAAATTGTCGAAAGGCAACTGACAGAACGCAACCTATTTCTACAGTTTTAAGTGAAAATTACCCTACTTTATCAGATGATGAGAAACTTATTAATGCTCTAAATTTGATTAATGAAAGTAAAAATTCAACCATACCAGTAGTCGATAGCAACAATAATTTGAAAGGAATAGTAACTAGAGGTAGTTTGCTTGTTGCTATGTCTACGCAATATATTGAAGAAAATATCGGTATAGATATAGAAGACAGTTCCGATATTATTGAGATAACGGAGGAAAAGAAATAATGGAATTTTTTACTTATGTAAGTAATAATTATATTTATATATTAAATTTATTAGTAGGTCATATAGGTCTTACAGCAATGGCTGTCGGTTTTGCAATTTTGATAGGTGTACCTTTAGGTATACTAATTAGTTATGTTAAGCCTATTAATAAACCAATAATGGGTACAGCTAATATAATTCAAGCTATACCATCAATTGCACTTCTTGGACTTATGATTCCACTTTTCGGAATAGGTGAAGTTCCTGCAGTAATTGCAGTTACTTTGTATTCTTTACTTCCAATAATCAAAAATACCTATACTGGAATAAGCAATATTTCGCCAATGACGAATGAAGTAGCGAAAGGTATTGGACTAAACGGGTTGCAAAGACTTTTCAAAGTACAAATACCACTTGCTTTGCCTATTATTATGGCAGGTGTAAGAATATCCGCCGTAACCGCAGTAGGCTTAATGACTATGGCTGCTTATATTGGTGCAGATGGTTTAGGTAAACTTGTATTTTCAGGAATAAGTAGTATGAATACTGCTAAAATATTTGCTGGTGCAATTCCTGCTTGTATATTAGCGTTATTAGTTGATTTCATATTCTCTTTGGTAGAAAAATTAGTTACGCCAAAAGGAATAGCTCTAAAAAGTGCGAAAGTAGTTAGTAAAAAGAAAGAGAAAAAACAAAGAATGATGCAAAAAATATCATTAATAACTATTTGTTCTTTATTAGTAGTTATTATTATATTACCTACTGCATTAACACCAAAATACGATATAGTAATTGGCTCAAAAACTGCTACTGAACCTGAAATAATGAATTATATAATGGCAGAATATATCGAAGAAAAAACTGATTTAAAAGTAAAAGCAAAAACAGGACTTGGCGATACACAACCATTATATGGTGCTTTAAAAAGTCAACAAATAGACATAGTCATGGGTTATACTGGTACAGTTTATTGTTCGGTATTAGGACACACAGTTGAAAAAGGCGTTGACCTTGATGATATGCTTGAAGTACTTCGAGTGGAAATGCTTGAAGAATATGATGTCGAAATATTAGAACCTGAAAATTTCAACAACACATATACTTTTGCAATGAAAAAAGAAACCGCTGATAGATATAATATAAAAACATTTAGCGACCTTTCTATAGTTATAAATACTCATCCTGATGAGATGGTTCTAGGTAGCACATTTATGTTTGCAGATTCTTCAAGACTTGATGGTCTTGTAGGCGTAGAAAACGAATATGGATTTACTATGGAAGAGGCAAATGTTCGCACAATGGATAGTGCCACTAGATATGTAGCAGTAGATAATGATGAAGTACAATTTATTGATGCCTATAGCACCGATGGATTGCTTGCACAATATGAATTAGTTGTTATTGAAGATGATAGGAACTTTTTTCCAGCTTATAATATGGTTCCTATAATAAGAAAACCTATATTGGACAAATATCCAGAACTTTCTTGTTGTAATGATATCAAAGATATTATGACTAATGAAGTTATGGCAGAACTTAATTATCAAGTTGATGTTTTGCACAAAGACCCACAAATAGTTGCACACGAATTTTTGGTAGCTCAAGGACTTGTGTCATAGAATTAACAATAATTTTTAAGCAAACTAAAAAAGCAAACTAATTAATTAGTTTGCTTTTTGTTTATTATATTTACCTATCTTTATTATAAACCTTTACTTTCCAAATATTTTACAAGTTGGCTTGGGTCTTTACTATAAATATCTGCACCAATTTCTTTTGCAACATTTTCAGTTAGTACTGCACCACCTACGCAAATTATTACTTTAAAACCATTTAACTTTATCGCTTCAATTGTCTTTTTCATATTCGCTACGGTAGTAGTCATAAGTGCACTCAAACAAACAACTTCAGGTTTATTGATTTTTATGCTATCTATTACCTTTTCTATAGCAACATCTCTACCGATATCTATTACTTCATACCCATAATTTAGGAGTACAGTCTTTACTATATTTTTGCCGATATCGTGAATATCACCTTCTACACTACAAATTACTATTTTTGCTTTTTTAATTTGGCTTTCAGTTGGCATACTTGCTTTTACTATATCACAAACCATTTTAGCAACTTCAGATGCACGAATTAGTTGTGGCAAAAATAAAGTGCCTTCTTCATACCTTTTCCCTATCTCGTTTAGTGCTGGTATCACTTCATTATTTATAATTTGCAAGCCATCAACCTTTGTTATCAAATCCACAGTTAATTCTCTTGCCGTAGAAGATACCGACTTTATTATACTTTCTTGCAAAGTCATTTTCTCGCCTGTTTGGGTATCCGTTTGTTTGATAGCAGAATACTTATTGCAATACTTTTGACCATCTTTATCATAGTCCTTAATAAGTCTGAATGTATCAAAAGCCTCTTGAATTTCTGGTAAGTTTGGATTAACTATTGCTAAATCAAGTCCATAGGTTAGTGCCATAGTTAGAAAATTACTATTAATGATTTGTCTTGATGGCAAGCCATAAGAAATATTTGATATACCTAGCATTGTCTTTACGCCTAATTCTTCTTTTACCCTTTTTAATCCGATAAGTGTATTCATAGCTTGTCTTTGTTCTGCACCTAAAGTTAGTGTTAGACAATCTATTACTATATCTTTAGTAGGAATATTGTATTCTTTACATTTATTAACTATCCTTCTCGCAATAACCAACCTATCTTCTATATTTTTTGGAATACCATTTTTATCTAGTGTAAGTCCCACTACCATTGCCCCATATTTTCTAACTAACGGCAATATTTTTTCCATAACATCCACATTACCATTAACAGAATTTACAAGTGGTTTCCCATTATAATAACGAAGCCCCATTTCTATAGCCTTAGGGTCAGAAGAATCTATTTGCAATGGACAATCTACTATTGATTGAACTGCCTTAATGCTCATTTTTACCATTTCGGGTTCGTCAATATTCGGTACGCCCATATTTATATCTAATATTTCGGCACCTTGCTCAGATTGTTCTACCGCTTGTTTTTGGAAGTAAGAAATATCTTTATCCAATATAGCCTGCTTCATTATTTTTTTGCCCGTAGGATTTATACGCTCTCCGACTATTCTTGCTTGATTTATTTCTACACACCTAGTCCCGCTTGATACTAAAGAATAATTGTTGAGGTTTATTTTGGAAGGAGTTAATGCTTTGACTTCATTAGCTAATAGTTTTATATAGCTTTCATCAGTGCCACAACAGCCACCTACTACATTTACACCCATTTTTACATATTCTAACATAGTTTCAGCAAAATCTTCCGCATCTACATCATAACTTACTTGTCCGTTACTTATTACTGGCAAGCCTGCATTGGGTTTTACAATTACTGGTACATCACTATATTTTAGCAATCTTTCTACAAGAGGTCCTATTTGTTTAGGCCCTAATCCACAATTTAGCCCCAAAACATCCACGCCTAAACCTTGCATAGTAGATACCATAGCTTCTATGCTACAACCTGAAAAAGTACGCCCTTTAGCGTCAAAACTCATACTTACCATACAAGGCAAGTCACTATTTTCTTTAATAGCCAATACAGCACATTTTAGTTCGTAAAGGTCACTCATCGTTTCTACTACAAACATATCTACTTTATCGCAAGCTATTATTACTATTTCTTTGTAAAATTCATATACTTTATCAAAAGTCAATTCGCCCATAGGCTCCATCAACTCGCCTATTGTGCCCATATCAAAGCACACAAGCCCTTTTCCCGCACGTTTAACGGCTCGCCTTGCACATTCTATGGCAGATATAACAACACCCTTAAAATCGTAATTAGCTAGCTTATACGGATTCGCACCAAATGTATTAGTATAAACAATATCCGCCCCTGCCATCAAATATCGATAATGAATATCTTCAATAACTTTAGGATTAGTTTGGCATAACAATTCGGTATGTTTATTTACGTTGTATCCCATAGTTTGCAACATTGTTCCCATTGCACCATCTAATACAACTATTTTTTTTGATAATAAATCGTATAATTTATTTGATTTTACCATTTTGCAAAGCCCTCCTACATTTAGTTGTGCATTTACCTTGTAACGCACAAAGCTGGCATATATCTATCTTTTCATCTTTATTTTTAGTTTTTGTAAGTCCCAAAAATGCACTAATTGATTTTTGTGGAATCATCATATTTGATTTACAAACAGAAATTCCTATAAGTTTAGTTGCATTAAGTGCCTTAATAATTTGTGGTTGCATTTCTATCGACAAATCGCCATAACCGCAACTGTATCTCATGCAAAATTCATAATCAGGATATTCATTATGCATTTTATATTCCCAATTATCGACTAAATTTTCTACAAGGACATTACTCATCGCATCAAGTACCATAGCTTTTACCATATCAATTTTGCTATAAAAAGCAATTTTGCGGTCCACTGCAACACCAATAGTTGCTGCTACTACACCAATTTTTTCTACATTTACAAAATATTTATTTACATCATTACTTTTTAGATGAAGCCCTAATTCGGGCAAATAATAAAACCCATCGACAATTTCGCAATTTTCCATTCTTGCTATGATTTTCGGTTCTGCAATATCAAGTAAAAGTTTTTTTACGCTATCAAATAAAACTATGTCTTCATCACTTAGCTTTGGCATTTTTAAATAATGCGATACTTCTTTATAATCGATTTCTTCAAAATTATCCATTTTTATTTTTTGCACCTGTTTTAATTAGAACAAAGATTTTACATTTTCTGTAATTCTTTTTGCAACTTCTACATTGTTCATTGTATATAAATGTATCCCATCTACTCCATTAGCAAGTAAATCTATTATTTGCTGAGTGGCAAAGGCAATACCTGCGTCCATCATAGCATGGTCATTTTCTCCGTATTTTGCTATTGATTTATTTAAAGTAGAAGGCAAAGTAGCCCCCGACATACTTATTATTCTGTTTATTTGTCGAATATTCGTAAGTGGCATAATACCCGCAGAAATTGGCACATTTATTTGTGCAATATCACATAATTCATAAAACTTATAAAACTCATTGTTATCAAAAAACATTTGAGTTATTAACTCTTTAGCACCTTGATTAACCTTATTCCGCAAATTGAAAATATCATCTTTTTGAGTTGGACTTTCTATATGTCCTGTAGGATAACATGCACAACTTATATTAAATTCATTTGGATATTTTATATTAATATATTTTACTAACTCACTTGCATATAAAAAATCTCCTTCGACCTTACCTTCTTGTGGTAAATCACCGCGTAACGCCAAAACATTTTTTATACCATTAAGTTCAAGTTGTTCCAATATTTCATCAATATCGCTATAGTTTGCACCTACACAAGTTAGATGAGCCACTGGCGGAATATCGCTAACACTTTTTATCATTTTGCATAATTCCACAGTATGATTATTTCTAATAGAACCACCTGCACCATAAGTTACACTAATATAGCTTGGTTGCAATTCGCATAAATTCGTAATTACATCGGCTACACTGCTAAAATTTGAAGTTTTCTTTGGTGGAAATATTTCAAAAGAATATGACTGTTTTTTATTATTATCCCTCTTAATCATCTTTTTCTCCCTATCACAATTATATAAAGTTGCCTTATTATATTTAATAAATTATAACAAATTGCCCATTGTATGTCAAACTAAACACTTTGATTTATAATAACATAAAAAAAGAGCAATTGTTTATATAATTAAACAATTGCTCTCAAAAATATTTTTATTTTAGCTTTTTATACTATTTCTATATTTACTATCAAAGCCATATTTAAACCAATTCTTACTGCATAATAACCTGCTTTTTCTGGCACTGCTACCATAGTAATACTTGTTTCTGTATTGTCATTAGGAACATAAACATTTGTACCCTCAAATATATTACTTATAGTAAAACTTTTATTACTAGTTATTTTAAAATTTAAATTCCCATCAACATTTACACATTCATCAAAGTTTGCTTGAGTCATGTTTAGATTTAGTAAATAAGCATAATCCCACTCTACAACATTACCACTATTTATTATTGCATTTTTGTCTTCTTGGTATACGGCATCTCCCCAAGATTTTATCTCATCCCTTTGAATAATGCCATCATTGCTAGTATCAGCCGTATTAAAATTCAAACAACTTGCTAAAGCGTTTGTATAATTCGGTTTAATGGAAATGTTGTTTAGTAAACTATCATCAATTGTAAAAATTATTGTAGTTGTTAGCTCTTCTTTCCCATCTGAAGATGTTATTTTTATTGTTACTGTACCAGAATTAAGAATTACATATCTATGTTCTGTATTTACTGTATCTACTTCTTGCAAAATTCCATATACATCTGTTAATTCAAAACCAATATGACTATTGCAAAAATCAAATTTTACTTCTTCATTTGTTACAACTGTCCTATTAATCGGATTGTCATTATACAAACGTTGTATTTCATTTTCGTTTATAGAATCATTAAATATCATATCAACACCAACATCCTCATTATAATCATTATATTCTATAATTACTATAAATCCTCCTAAATAATTATTTTTTTCTTCATCATCATAGACATTAAAGCAATCATATTCAGTCCCCATTATTTCAATTAATCCTATATAAGAAATATAATATCCTTCTTTCATTGTAAAATTATAATTAACAGGAAGTCCTACGCTTTCAAAAGGCATTATTGAAGTATAATAATAATCAACTGAAGTAAACCCTTTTGGTATTTCTCCCCAGCCCATTTCATTAACTTCTTCACTATCTAGTGAGGCATTTATTTCATTAACAACTCCTACTGTTTTAAAGAAATTATCAGAATATTGAGTTGGATTAAATGGATAATTTGTATTAAGATTTGTCCAAATACTATACTTATTATTATTTCCATCTTCAAGAACAATGATAAAATAATTTGTTTCATCAACTATATCCAATTCAAAAGCAGTATAATCGACCCAAGTTGTAACTGCACTATACCCAACTATATTTATATCTATATATTCACTTGTCTTTATTCCTAACAATACCTTGCCATTCGCGTCAGCTTCCACAATTACAGCCGTTAAAGTCAAATTATCATATCTATAATTTTCTGGATTTTCTTCAAAGTTACTAAAATCCATAGTTTTGTTTTCTACTGCATTATCATCTATCGCAAAATTATTACTTGTGGTTGCGACTTCAGAAGTAGTAGATGGATTGTAATTAATATCTATCAACCTCTCTGCAAGTTTTGTACTACAAGTAGTATCATCATTAGCAAATACACGATAGGTATAAACAAATTCACCATAGAAAAGAGGAGTTGTATTATCTAGTTTGATATCATTATAATAGATTTCATATTTATATCCATCTACTAAATTAATAATAATATCTCCTACTATTTTATTATTAGTTATTTCATTATTAAATCCAAAATTAAAACCAGTATATTGGACTTCCAAATCTGATTCGTCAGATATATCAATAATTGGATATTCACTTTCAAAATCAAGATAAACTTTTTGTAAAAATATTAATATTATATAATTATTATCTTCTGGTTCAGAAATTTCCAAATAAAGCATTGCATCCTTGAAGGCATCCATATTTAGATTTATAAAATCCGAAGTAACTAACTGTTCATTATTCTTTATCACAAAACCCTCAGGAATTTTACTTAAATCAACTGTTACACTTCTTTGTGCATTTTCATCGTAAAAATAGTAAATGCAACCTTCATCACTTAATATATTTTCTATATGTACATCATTTACAGTTATCAAAGTAGCCCAATTATATTCTATTTCATAATTAGTACTATTATTTATACCAGTATAATTACTACCTTCTATGGCTTCAATAATTAAATTGTAACTACCTACTTCTATGCTATTATTATCTATTATTTCGTAATCTACGCCCATGACTAAAGCTATTCCATTATATGAAATCTCTATTTCAGTTGGTTGATGTGCAACACCATCATATAAAAATGTGCTATTTTCCGTATTAATATTTATATTACAAGATATATCAATAGGATTTATTTGCCATTCAACTTCAAAATTATCTGAAGTGCCATCTGTCCAGGTATAATTACTTGGTTCTTCCAAACTAAAAATCGCTTTATGATTACCAGCTTGAGTTTGTGTATTTCCTTCTGCTATTACTTTGCTAGGAACATAATCAATAGGACTATATTCATCCCCATTGTAATTAAAACTAGTTTGGTTAACAACTGGTTTGTCAATTTTTGCTTTATCAATAGTAAATGTAATAACTACTTGTCCTATAAAATTTCCTTTTCCTTCTATTACTATTTGCGCATTTTCTGTAGCGATATTATTATTTATATATTCTACGATTACATAGTCCGTATTTTCCATCAACCCAGCACTATTATAAGAAATAGATTCAATTGTTGGGGTATAGCTACAACCCTCGTAATAAACATAAGTACCATTAGGCATAATAATATTAGCATTTGCAATATTTATCGCATTTATTGCGTATCTTATATTCTCAACTGTAACACCTATATAATTATTTTCAAAGCCTACCAATGGAACAACTTCTATTTTAACTGTATTATTTGTGCCACTAGTTGGAGGTGTTGTTGATTCTCCATTGTATGTAATTGTGACATCATATATTAATGCATCATTTGGTGTAATAGTATAATCTACTCCACCAGTATAACCAGTTGAATATGACTGAACCATTTCTACATCTACAGTTATTTGTGCTTTACTAATATTAAAGAAAGCTTCTAAAGTCCCTTGACAACTTGAATGGTGTGAAGCAATTATTACTTTAGCAGTATTCCCTGCATTTGTATTATTTTCAAATGTAGGTGCATACCATAAAGTATTAATTGGATTATTTTTTACATCTTTTACTGTGTATGTAGGTTCTATTGCTACACTAGTATAAGAATATTCGCCACTAACTGTTAAGTTAGCCATAGTAGCAAAATCAAATTTTGCAATTGACCAATTATAACTTATATCATCAGTAGTATTATCAGTCCAACTACTATTTGTTTTATCTTTTAACTCAGCTCTTACCGTATAATTATCTGCATCAATTTTTGCATAATTATATAATTTATAATAAGTATCATTAGTAGTAATGTTTACTGTTTGCTGAGTACCATTGTAAACAAAATCATTAGCATTGTATACTGGTTTTTCTACCAAAGCTTTGCTTATGGACCAATCAAGAAGAAGAGCTTCCGTCGTATCATCAGTCCATTTTAGATTTGTTATACTTTTTAGACTAACAGTTACTTGATAATTACCAGCATCGGTAGCCTTATCAATACCTGTAAGTTCATAATCTGCATTTGCTACAAAACCACAAGTTTGTTCTTGACTATTAAAATCTACATTTTTGGTAACAGGTTTTTCTACTACCTTTACCGCTATTGACCAATCAAAAACTAGTCTTATATTAGTTTTATCAGACCATTGTGTATTACTAATATCATTAAGATTTACATCAGCTACATAATCACCTGCATTGGTTTCTTTACATTCATCCCCGATTGTATAGTCACTATTTGCCGTAATATTTACTGTTTGTTCTGTTCCGTCATATACAAAATTGCCTTCTGTATATATAGGTAAGTCAATAGACTTTTTAGCTA
>Ga0172378_10002615_pt1 | contig 16928 bp, 16 predicted proteins | sample GrowelOW332metaG_FD_119755 | JGI IMG/M metagenome (GOLD analysis project Ga0172378, IMG submission 119755) | Groundwater microbial communities from an aquifer near a municipal landfill in Southern Ontario, Canada - Pumphouse #3_1 metaG | ecosystem: Environmental > Aquatic > Deep subsurface >... | reverse complement strand
GATGCGTCTGGTGGCCGGAGGGTTGAACAGCAATGCGATCTCGTTCATCGCATAGAGGAGCCACTCGGTCATATCGACCCTGGACCTGATATCTCCCGGACCTATTCCGAGCGTGTCCGTGATTGTCTCCTCGGACATCTCGTTGATCCAATCGTTGAGGAGGACGGCGGTCTTCAGGTCGCTGTAGAAGTAATCGTACATCTCCATGTAATCGTCCTCATAGGGATCCACAAGGAAATCGCCGTCGTATTCGTCCGCGATCTTATCCAGAAGGGGCTGGTCCGCCTTCTTGGGATACATTCCCATGACATCGGGCGTTGCCGCAGCGGCATGGAGTATCATCAGGTCGTCGGTATCGCTGTCGATCTTCTTCACGGCGTCCCTCAGTATAATGGCGGATTTCGGGTCGATGTACAGGTCGGATATCCTCTTTCCGAACGGCAGGATACGGACCCCGTCGCCGTATCTTTCTACCATACCTTGTTCGGCAAGGAAGTCTACCACGCTCTCGACGACACTTTCTATCCCGTAAAGCTGGGATGTGCTTCCGTAGAAGGTCTCCCTGATGAAATCTACAACGCCCTCTTCCGAGGAGGCATCGCCTGTGGCTATAAGACCCAGTATATGTCCTCTAAGCGTATTCTCGTTTCCGATCTTGGACGTGAGCCTCTCGGTGTCATGCATCACATAATCGTCCATGAGGTGCTCGTAATCGTCGTAGTTCTTGGCGATGAGGACCGCTTCTCCGTAGGGGTCGTATCCTGGTCTGCCGGCACGTCCGCACATCTGTTTCACCTCCATCACGGAGATCGGGACATTCCCGGCATTCGATTCGAATCTGTACGTGTCCCTTACGATGACCCTTCTTGCGGGCAGGTTTATACCGGCCGCCAAGGTGGGTGTCGCCGCGATGCATTTTATGCGGCCGTTCTTGAAGTTGTCCTCGACGAAACGTCTCTGTTTGTATGTGAGTCCCGCATTGTGGAAGGCCATTCCGCATTTCACGCAGGACGCGAGTTTCTTTCCCAATGCTGTCGAATCCGCATCGCCTTCGAGCATCTCGGATTCTTCTTCGGTAAGCTCCATTCCGGAGATCTTCTTCATCTTGGGAGAGTATTTCACGGCTATCGATTCCGTGGACCTTCTCATATTGACGAAAACGAGACACTGTCCGCCTTCCTGTACGGTCTGATCGATAAGCTGCCAAATGGGATCGCTTCCCGGAGGTACGTCTCTCGAAGAGCAGTCGTCGAATGTTATCTCGTTATTGAAATAGACCCCTTCTTTGAGGGGGATCGGGCGCCATTCGCTCGTGACGAGTTCGGCGTTCAGCCACTGTGCCAGATCATTGGCGTTGGATACCGTTGCCGATAATGCGATGACCTGCAGTCCTTTGTTGCGTCTGATCATCTTGGTCAGGGCGATCTCAAGGGTGGGGCCTCTTCCCGGGTCGTGTATCATGTGGATCTCGTCGGCAATGACCAGTCCGACCTTCTTGATCCATGAACTTCCGTGACGTATGAGCGAATCCGCTTTCTCCGACGTGGCTATGACGATGTCCGCATCTCCGAGTCTGCGATCGTCGGAATCAAGGTCCCCGGAACTCATGACGACATTGAATCCTAAATGGGAGAATTTTTCGAGGTCGTCCCTCTTCTCGGATGCGAGCGCTTTGAGGGGTACGATGTACAGGACCTTCTTTCCCGAAGTCAGGACCATGTTCATGGCCGGAATGAATCCTATGAGAGATTTTCCGCTGGCCGTGGGGATGGCCGCGACGAGGTTCTTTCCCGAGAGCGCTATAGGCAATGCTTCTGCCTGGGGCGGATGAAGGTTCACGAATCCCTGTTCGGTCAGGGCCTCCTTTATCTGCGGGACGATATCCAACTCGTCGAATCTCATAACGGGGCCGGTAGAGGACATGGGTATTTATTATTCTGTCCTCAGAATTGGTGATGTTTTAAATGGCATTTGAAATCAGCAAATACTCACGACGTCGCTACATGGTTGTCACTAAAATATTACAGTGTACAAACTGACAACATTAGTTCGTGAGAATATGGACAAGAAAGGGTCGAATACGGTGCTTTACGCGGTCGTGCTGTTCCTGTTGTTGGCGGGAGCGACATCTGTTATGCTTATGGAGCATGAGAACAGCAATGCCGTCGATGGTTAGGGAAGCGAGGTCGTAATGGAAAATATCGACAGTTTTCCCTTTTCCGGTATTACCGAGTCCAATCTATCGACAATATACGCCGAATACGACAATTTTTCTGTCGATTCTTCTGTCGATATGAACCTGCTGTCAGATATTGTGAACGGAGTGTTCATAAGCGGGGATTACAGCTACAATTTCGAAGGAAAGACAGTGACATTTACTGCCGATCTTGATTTACGGGACAGAGCTGTTTCATTCCCATAGGTAAAATGATAACCTCCGGAGTCACATCCAGTTTCAACGGTACATTTGACGGTAACGGGTACATGATAAGCGGTCTGACGATCAATAATGTCGAGAAGGGCGATCATGACACGATGCATTATCGCAATTCCGGTCTTTTCGGTATAGTCGACGGAGGTACTATCAAAAATGTGACGATATGTGACAGCAACATCACTGGACGTGTGTGGGTCGGTGCCGTGGCAGGTTATTGCAGCGATTCTGTAATATCCGGTTGTACGGTCCTTGACACCGTAATCGTCGGGGATAACAGTGTCGAGAACCAGTCTGCGATCTATGTCGGCGGTATCGTTGGTCAGATGTACGATTCGGAGATCGAGGGATCTCTGATCAGCAGTGCAGAAATAACCGTTTGTGACGTATACAAAGGAAGTTCGCTATACGTCGGAGGTCTTTTTGGAGCTTTGTCGTTCTCGGGCAGCGACGGTTACTTTGAGATAGACGGGGCATGTTTCGACGGAACGATATTCATCGATGTTTCGGTGTCCGTTGCAAAGGCCGAGATAGGAGGTATCATCGGATCCGATTTCGATTCGTCGACCGTTCAGACATCTGTTGTCAACAAGTGTTCCAACGGCGGATAATTCTATGTACGCTTTAATACCGTTACCGGGAATATCTCGGCAGGAGGTATTGTCGGAGATTCTCACGGAACAATATCGAATTGTGTCAATTCAGGTGAACTTTATATCATTGCATATTCGCTGAATTCGAACGGCATCACATCTATCGGAGGTGTTGCCGGAAGGGTAATATCCTCTATATCCGGGTGTGAGAATAATGCAAACATCTCGTCAGTCATAACAAACAAGGGATCTGCTGTCTACATGGGAGGAATGGCAGGTTATTCCTCATCCGACATCTTCGAATGTTTCAATACGGGAGATCTGACCGCCACCATTGTATCCAGCACAAATTACGCTAACGGATTCAACGTAGGCGGTATCGTAGGTCAGTCCGCTTCTTCCAACAATTCTGCAGTGATCAATGTCGCCGAATCCGGAGGGTCCCATTCAACCGTGGAGGTGAACGGCATTCCTGTCGTCAACGGTACGATAACCGCAGAGACCGACACTGACAACAAGCTTGTCGTCACTCCCGAGGACGGATATTACATAGGGAACATAACGGTCAACGATTTCGCCGTCGAGATCGACGATGCCGAGGGAACAAATGTCATCGATCTCTGTTCCAATGCCGACGCAAACGTCGACATCGTTATCGAAAAGGTCTACGATGAGCGTGAAAGGGCCGACGGAGAAGTGACGGTCGGAGGATCCGAAGTAAGGTATGATTCATATCTCACGGTCGAGGAGACAGAGGTAGTCGAAGGCGATTGGGATATCATCTGGTCGGATCACGAGGGAGAAAGTCCTGTCGCATACGAGGTCACATTCGTCACCGTCGGCGGACAGCCTTCTTTCCTGAACGCCGTCACCGTCTCCATAGACGTGGGAAGCCAGTACAATGGAAAGACCGTGACCGTCTTCCATAAGGATACGACCACCGGATCCGTCGAAAGCTTCGATGTCGTCGTTTCCGACGGAAAGGTCCGGGTGACCGTCGATTCCCTGTCGCCGTTCATGATAATGCTTCCCGAGGTCTCGGAGAACAGCAGCTATCTGTGGATCGTCGCAGTTGCGGCCATCCTGATGCTGCTGATCCTGATCATCGCATACAGGCGCCGCAGCCACAACGAAGATGTATCCTGATACAGAAACTATGTAACGATATGGTTACCGACACCTTAATAAGGCGTACCACATGTCCGTCGCAATGAGCAGAGGCCATACCGTTCTGTCCCTAACAGTTGTAGTCTTCGTTATGATATCATCTTTCGGATGCATGCTTAGCTCGGCCTCTGCCGAGGACGAGGATTACACATACGACAGTGATTTCACTTCATTCTACGACCAACTCAGCGATAATGCCAAGGTGATCTATGATGAGATCGGGGCGGTGACCGCTGCAGATCTGACCGTCGACATAACCCTTACATATCCCATCTACGCGGATTCGGAAAAAGGCCTGGAATATGTGGAATCGTTGGTAAAGAAGGAGGTCTCTTCGGCATTCTTCGCATTGAAGATGGAGGCCCCCCTTGCTTTGTGCACCTGGGGAGAGTCGTATATCGAATGGGATTACACGACCTCTGCAGTAGGCGACCTCACGTGCGTTTCCGGTATGGCACTTACCGTGGTCATGGACGAGAACTACGCAGACGATCCGGAGACCGATAACAACGAGCTTCAGGAGAAGGTCGACGCTCTCAACGATGCCATCGAAGCATACGACGTCGGTACTACCGATCTGCGTACGATGATAGGCAATATCAACTCATACCTCACATCGAGGCTTTCCTACGACAGCAATTACAAGAACGATGACAGGGACCCCTACGCCCATGATGCCTACGGTGCCCTGGTCTCGGATTCGAAATTGGTCGTGTGCGACGGATTCTCCAGAGGATTCCAGGTACTGTGCCAGAAGTACGATATCACCTGCTATACTATAATCGGATACACCACTCCGGAGTTGGAAGGACACGCATGGAACGCCGTCATGATGGACAACGACAAATGGTATCCCGTCGACGTCACATGGAATCAGGGAAGTTCCAACAAATATCTCCTCTGTTCCGCGGAGACGGTCAATACAGATCACGTTGCAGGTTATTATCCGTCATCGGGAGGAGCCTATTTCGACTATCCCGTATACAGCGAGACCAAGTACGATGCGGATCCCTGGTACGAGAGCCAGTATCTCGAATATGCCATAATGGCGGCTCTCGGAGGAGCGATCATACTCGGTCTGTACCTTGCTGTCAGAGAAGATAAGAAGAAGGGTCTTCCCAAGAAGTGATTACAATTAGATTTATATACAACAACAAACTAAGGACAAAAAGGAGGGGATAAGATAGGATCAGTTGCTAAAGAAGAACCAACTACCGTACCTCTCGAGGAATGGATAGAGGCTCAGACCTTCAATTCTACCAAGGATATAGAGATCCCTAAGAAGATGTCCGACCGTGTCATCGGTCAGGACGAAGCCGTAGAGATCATCAAGAAGGCCGCAGCCCAAAAGAGACATGTCATGCTCATCGGAGAGCCCGGTACCGGAAAATCGATGCTGGCCAACGCGATGGTGGAGTATCTTCCCAAAGAAGATCTTCAGGACATAGTCGCTTATCACAATCCGGAAGATGTGAACGAACCGAGGATAAGGGTATTCCCCGCAGGAAAGGGAAAGGCCGTTGTGAATGAGCAGAAGGCTCAGGCGGCGGCCATGAAGAACCAGAAGAGTTCCACATACCTGTATGTGTGTGCAGCCATCATCCTGCTCGGAGTCATAGGTTCGTTCTTATACGGTTTCACGATTTTGCTGATCGCGCTTTTCGGCGTGATGATAGTGCTCATGCTCTTCAGGAACCCGCTGGGTCAGAAGACGGAGACGATGATAGTACCGAAAGTGCTGGTTGGCCATGATCCGGGAGATATGCCGCCTTTCATAGACGCCACAGGTACACATGCAGGTGCACTTCTCGGCGATGTCAGGCACGATCCTTTTCAGAGCGGAGGTCTTGAGACCCCCTCGCACGACAGACTCGAAGCGGGGGATATCCACAAGGCCAACAAAGGTGTCCTCTTCATAGACGAGATCAATCTCCTCAAATTGGAATCACAGCAGGCGCTTCTCACTGCGATGCAGGAGAAGAAGATGGCGATCACCGGACAGTCCGAAAGGTCATCCGGAGCTTTGGTCAAGTCAGAGCCCGTTCCCTGCGATTTCATCCTGGTATGCGCCGGTAACCTCGACGCGATATCCGGTATGCACCCTGCACTCAGATCGAGGATCAGGGGTTACGGATACGAAGTGTTCATGAGGGACACCATGGTGGACACAGACGACAACCGTCTGAAGATAGCCAGATTCATTGCGCAGGAGGTCCTCAAGGACGAAAAGATCCCTCCTTTCGACAAGTACGCCATCGGAGAGATCATCAAAGAGGCCCAGCGCCGTTCCGGAAAGAAAGGAAAGCTCAGTCTCAGGCTCAGAGAGCTCGGAGGTCTTATCCGTGTTTCCGGTGACCTTGCGGTCACAAGGGGAAAGGACATGGTCTCCATGCAGGATATCCTCGATGCGAAACAGTCCGCACGCGGACTTGAGATGCAGATTGCCAGCCGTCAGGCGGAAGGACTCGAAGCCTATCACCTCATAAACACCAAGGGATCTGCCGTCGGATACGTCAACGGTCTTGCGGTCCTCGGTGCCAACAACGGTCTTGCGGAGTACGCCGGAATGGTCATGCCCCTGGTAGCGGAGGTCACCCCTTCACAGACCAAGGAAGGCGGAAAGCTCATCGCCACGGGACGTCTCGGAGACATCGCAAAGGAAGCTGTCGAGAATATCACCGCCGTCATCAAGAAATACGGCGACAATGACATTTCGAAGATGGATATCCATCTGCAGTACGTCGGTACGTACGACGGGGTCGACGGCGACAGCGCATCGATAACGATGGCTGCAGTCATACTGTCCGCAATGGAGAACATCCCCATACGTCAGGATCTGGCAATGACCGGAAGCCTGAACGTCAGGGGAAAGGTCCTTCCCGTTGGCGGAGTAACGGCAAAGCTCGAGGCCGCAGCATCTGCGGGACTCAGGATGGCCCTCATCCCTGCCGATAACGCAAACGATGTGCAGGTCGAGAGGAAGTACTACGATACCATGGACATCTACACGGTCTCTACATTCCGCGATGTCATCGAGTATGCGTTCGTGGACTGTCCCAAGAAGGCCGAGTACATGGAGAAGCTCCTGCCTTTGAACCCCGACGGCAAGTCGTCGGTGAAGAAGCTCGAGCCTCCGGCGGATTACGCCCCCAAGGAAGTGTTCGAGATCCACGAGACCCCCGCATCACCTGTTTCTGCCGAGCCCGAAGCGGAGCAGGCGGAGACCGTGATCACGGATACGGTCGTCAAGCCCGAGCCCGAGATCCAGTAAATACCTTTCAAAAAAACCTTTTAATTTTTCTTCTTCTGTTCACGCATTGGACCTGTTGCTTCTGACGAAGCAGTATGCCGCGACCGCAGCAACAAGTATTATCACGATCGCTGCGGTGATCCAGATCCAAACGCTGCCGTCTGAGGGTTCGGGTCCCACCCTGAACTCTGCGGTGTAGGAAACATCCCCTGTTACGGCGAATGTGTATCTGGCTTCCTTTGATGCCAGGTCTCCCTCATCATACCATCCGACGAACGAGTAACCCTCGTCAGCTATGGCCAGTATGGATATTTCGGATCCCAGGCCGTGAGGGCCGTCACCTATGACAGACCCGTGATCGGGATCCGTATCCAATTCGACCTGACATGTTTCTGCGACCTTCATTCCGTTCAGGGAATCGGAGTAGTTGTAACAATGGCCGATGATATCTGCGATCGAGGTCAGTTCAACATCGTCCTCATCGAAGAATTTGAAGCAATTGAACGTACTGTAGTCTTCTACATCGGTCACTCCGGTCCCGATATATGGGGAAGTAATGTTATTGCAGTTCCAAAATGCGGCGTTGTCGATCGTAGTGATACTGTCGGGAATGATCAATGTGGTGATCTGAGGCAGGCTGTTGGATGCGTAGTCATCGATACCGGGGCTGTCATGTTCATCGGTGAGGGCGATCCCTTCAACGAACAATGAAGCAATGATGGCCATCGAGGAGAACCAGATGATGGTCTTGTTGGTTGTCTTATAATCAGTGTTGAGTATTGTTTTGATACAGTATTAATTATTGTTGCTGTTTTTGAACTAAAATGAGCTCCGCCAGGTCCTCTCCATGGGACAATGATCGGAAAGATCGAAAACACGCTGTTTTGTTGGTTATCCTTTTATCTGTACAATACTGTACCAGTCAATATGGACGGACACGGACGCTCATTGGTGATAGGCAGATTTCAGCCTTTTCACAACGGACACTTGGAGGTCATTCGCAAATGCTCTGCGGAATCGGAGGGTCTTGTGATAGGTATCGGCAGTGCCCAATATTCTCACGAGCCCGATAATCCGTTCACCGCGGGTGAGAGGTATCTCATGATCGACGAGGCCCTGAAAGAGGCCGGTGTCGATGATTACTGTATCGTCCCGATCGAGGACCTGAACAGATATTCCGTTTGGGTATCCCATGTGGTCTCGATGGTACCGCCGTTCAAACGCGTATACAGCAACAACCATTTCACAAGGCGTCTGTTCTCCGAGGCGGGATTCGAACTCAGGGACTCACCTCTGTACTCAAGAGACATGTATTCCGGAACGGAGGTCAGAAGACGTATGGTGAACGGAGAGGATTGGCGCTCTCTGGTGCCTCCCGCCGTTGCCCGTGTCATCGACGAGATAGACGGCGTCAGCAGGCTGAGGGACATCTCCGGAGGTGAATGATGGATCTGGACCCCCTCATCGGCGTTCTTATCGACAAAGGATACAAAGTATCTGCGGCGGAATCGTGCACAGGAGGGATGTTCGGGGCCATGATGACCGAAAGGGCGGGTTCTTCGGCATACTTCCTGGGAAGTGCGGTAACATACAGCAACGAGGCAAAGGAGAACATTTTGGGCGTCTGTAAGAAGACCCTCGATGACCTCGGGGCCGTGAGTTTCAAGACGGCCGGAGAGATGGCCCTGGGATCGAAGAGGATCTACGGATCCGATTACGCCGTGGCCATAACCGGCATTGCGGGTCCGGGAGGGGCCACCGAGACCAAACCCGTGGGATTGGTATACATTGCGGTCACCGACGGCGACAATACCGTTGTCAGAGAGAACAAATTCAAGGGCGACCGTGCTCAGATCAGGAGGTCCTCCGCGGACAAGGCCGCAGAAATGCTTTTCGAGATGGTATCGCAATGAATCCCCGTTACAGCAGACAGGAAGAGGTATTCGGTGTCAAAGGCCAGTCCCGTATCGAGAAATCGACCGTCGGCATCATCGGATGCGGAGGGTTGGGAACCTACGTTGCCACCGAATTGGCATCTGCGGGGATAGGCAGGCTGGTCCTGATAGACGGCGACTCTCCGGACATAACAAATCTCAACCGTCAGTTCGTCTACCGCGACGGCGATCAGGAGAAGAAAGCGATACTTTTAGCACGTTGGATAAAGGACTTGAATCCCGATGTGTTCGTCGAACCCCATCCTGTTTTCATAAATGATTGGAACACGGACGTTCTGGACGACTGCGAGATCCTGGTGGACTGCCTGGACAGTGTGGCTTCCAGAAGGGTACTCAACGACTATGCCCTGAAGAGCGGTGCGACCGTTGTGCACGGCGGAGTATCCGGAATGTGCGGTCAGGTCACGGTCATGGTCCCCGGAAAGACACCCTGCCTGGAATGCATACTGAAAGGAGATGACGGCGATAATAATCCGTCCGTATCCTCTGCGGTCGCATTCATCGCTTCGGTACAGGCGAACGAGGTCCTCAAGATCGCCTCGGGCATCGGAAAGACGTTAGAAGGCAAAATCCTCGTTGCCGACCTTGAAATGGGCGAGGTAGAGGTCACTCCCGTGTCCAAAGATCCTACTTGTTCCGCATGCTCTCACGCTGAATATTAATATCAGCCATTCAATCGCATGATTCATGCAGCACATCATGACCGGAAAGGTCAAAGAGGTCTATTTGGTCGACGACAACACGCTGGAGTTCGCCTACACCAACAATATTTCGGTTTTCGATAAGATCATTCCTTCGCAGATCCCCCACAAAGGAGAAACTCTCTGCAGGACCGCAAAATTCTGGTTTAGACTGCTTTCCGAGAACGGCATCAGGAACCACTACATCGATGAGCCCGCACCCGACAGAATGAGAGTGAAGAAGGTCAATGTTATCAGGGATTACGATAAGATCAATACCGAGACGGTGAACTATCTCATCCCTCTGGAGATCATCTGCAGATATTACGTTGCAGGATCTCTTCTTGACCGTGTGAAAGCAGGCAAGATCACCGCAGAGGACCTCGGATTCCCCAAGGGACATCAGGTCAAGTACGGTGAGAAGCTTCCCCGCCCCTACATGGAGGCCACGACAAAGCTCGAGGCCACCGACAGGAACCTCACCGATGAGGAGGCAAAGAAGATTGCCGGACTCACGGATGCCGAGTACAAGGAGATCATGGATACCGTCCTCAAGGTCGATGAGATCATCGCCAAAGAGGCGGCCAAGCGCAAGCTGATCCACTGCGACGGAAAGAAAGAGTTCGGATACGACGAGAACAGAAACCTCATCGTCGTCGATACATTCGGAACCCTTGACGAGGACCGCTGGTGGGATGCAGACGAGTATGCCAAAGGCAATATCGTCGAACTCTCCAAGGAATTCGTCCGTCAGTATTACCGTGAGACCGGATACCACGCAAAGCTCATGGCCGCACGTGAGGCCGGAAAGCCCGAACCTGACATACCCGCCCTTCCTCAGGACGTCATCGACCGCGTGAGCAAGCTCTACGTCGATATGTACGAAAGGATCACGGGAGAGAAGTTCTGAGGATTCAGATCATCTTTACGAAAACCATTTTCTCCCCTTCGGGACACTCGGCATTGCCGCCGACCTCGGTGATGGAATATTTCCTTCCGTCCTCCGATCCCGTCGGGAAACATTTTGTATAGTTCTCGCAGCCGATATTTCCGCATTTGGGCGGCTGATAGGTTATCATGCTTCCGTCGATGGCCTGTTTCTTGGGCAGACAGGCGGACACAGCCACCTTTTCGACCTCTACCACGCTGACAGGTTCTTCCCTCAGAGCACATTCGTGTTTCTGCTCCCTTATCTTGGTGATCTCGTACAGGCTTCCCTGTTCGAGATTGAAGCAGACGTTCCTAAGTTTGCATTCTTTGCAGTCGGTAAGCGGACCGAGATAGTAGAATCTGCTTCCCGGTGTTGCCGTCGGTTCTCCGACAAGTGTGATCAATACCATTTTATCCCTCAGATTACGCCCGTGGAACGGGCAAGGTTCTCAGCGGCCTCTTCCGTGAGCCCCCAATCTCCGAGAATCGTGAACCTGTCCTTTCTGATGTCCTTGGCAGCTACCAGGGCATCAATGATGTGCTGGTCCGGTATGTTCAGCTGTTTTGCCGTCACCGGCGCCCCTATCGTACGGAGCGCATCCCTGATCCTTTCCCAGTTGCCTCCGTGGAGCTTCATCATCATTATAGTTCCGAGTCCGCACTGCTCTCCGTGGAGCGCACCGCTCGGATGTAACAGGTCCAATGCGTGGGAGAACATGTGCTCCGAGCCGCTGGTAGGCCTCGAACTCCCCGCGATACACATGGACACACCTGAGGCGATTATGGGCCTCATGGTCATCCATACACTCTCTTCAAAATGTGGCTTTATCAGTTGGCAGTTCTCGATGAGATTCTCTGCCGCGAATTTGGATATCGCATATCCGGAACTGCTGAAATCAACATTCCTCATCCTCACTGCGAAATCCCAGTCGTTCAATGCATTGAGGTTGGATATGACGTCTGCGCATCCTGCCGCCAGGAAGCGGTAGGGTGCTTTGTTGATGACCGCCGAATCTGCTATTATTCCCATCGGGGATACTGCGGGGACCGATTTCGAGCCCTTGTCGAGTTTCAGCGAGGCCCTGTCCGATGCGATACCGTCATGAGCTACGGATGTAGGTATGCTCAGGAAAGGTATCTTCAGATCTGCCGCCACAAGTTTTGCGATATCGATCTTGCTTCCGCCTCCGACGGCTGCGATATAATCTGCTTTATCCTCTTTGCAGACGGCGATCGCATTCTCTACATTCTCCGGTGTAGCATTTCCTGTGGATATCACACGGATATTGTACTTCCTGTCGGTCATCAGGTCTTCGACCGTCTTCCCTGCAGCCCTGTAGGTCTTTTCCCCGGTAATGATCGTGCCGTTCCTTCCGAACTGAAGGTCATCGCAGATCTGTCCGCTCTCCAAGATAGTATCGTGTCCTATCCTGACGGTCCTTGGGAAATCCATTGTTTTGGCTTTTGTGAATTCGGTCATCTAAGATTCCTTCAGTTAAATGGCAGAGAAGGTATAAAGATACTTTCTGCGATTAGAGGGCATGAAAGTGCTGCTGGTCAACGGAGGAGGCCGTCCCGACGGCGTTACATCCTATCTCTGCGGTCTGATATCGGACACTCTGAGTTCCGAAGGGTATGACGTGTCGGTGTTGGATCTGACCGAACACGATATGGGATTCTGCACCGGTTGCGGCATATGCGGAAAGACCGGCAGATGCTATCAGGACGACGGTGCCGACAGGCTCACGGACAGATTCATGGCCTCGGACCTGGTGATATTTGCGACACCCGTGAGATTCAGCGGTACTTCCGCCATCCTGAAAAGGTACATGGAGCGTTTCCAGCCCTATTGGTTCCCGGAGAACAGAAGGAAAGGGGGCCGTATGACCGCGGTGATATGCGGAGGTTCCGAAAGACCGGATTTCATCAACGTCTCCCGTGAGCTGAGGGCATTCTCGATAACCATGGGAAGGGAATGGTCCGACCCCCTGGAGATATCCGGAACCGACAATAAGGATCCCGGGGATTACGCATCGGAATGTCTCGAATGGATCGGCAGGCTTCAGATCTGACGGAGATCCGGCCAGTCCGATATGATATCGGGAAAATCTATCCCGTCCAATTTCTGAAGGTCCTTGTTCAGATACGGGATCATCTGCGGATACTGATAGTTCAGTTCCTTCCAGTCATCTGCGGTCAATGTGCCGTCGGTATCGAAGACCACGGTCCTCTCGTACTTCATCTGGCTCAGTCTGCGGAGAACATCGCGCAGCCCTTCCGTCCCTTTCCTTTTGAGGACCTCTCCTTTCGTCAGGAACAGCGTAGGTATGCAGCTGTCAGAAAGCTCATATGCCGCGGTGAGTACGCTGTCGGATATCAGGAAATGGTAAGGTATCAGCAGGGCATCGCCGTTGGAGAGGAATCCGTCGAAGACATCTCCCTCCCTTTCGATGCAGGTCATGTACCATATGTCGCTTCCGGGGAGCTTGGCCCTTATCGCCTTGTCATCCATGTTCCTGACGCGCATTCCCAAAGCATCGATCAGCAGGGCAGTGCTCCTGTCCCTGGTGCGGGGCACTTCCTTTAGGGGGATCATAGCTCCGTTGAAATACGGCCTCCCGTTCCTGATCGTCACCGGGCCGGTCATGATGATATCATCCTTCGACTCGATGTAATATGCTCTTATCATCTCCCGTACTATCGGGTGACACGGATTTATTACTATTGCCTGGCCGATGGGATGTCTTAAATACGGAATGAGGTGATTTGAGGGTGGGTGAAAACAAATGACATCCAAAATAAGGAAAGTCTATAAATGTGGAGAATGCGGAAACATCCTCGAAATGGTCTATGTTTCCGAAGAAGGAAAAGAGTGCCCCAAGAACATGGAGGAGCTCGTTCCCAAGACCGGCGACGCAGAGACAGAGAAGCATGTGCCGTACATAGAGAAGAAGGACGGAGGCGTCCTCGTAAAGGTCGGTAAGAACGCATCTCACCCCATGACCCCCGAGCACTACATAGTGTACATCGAGATATGTGCAGACGGTATCCTCATGAGGAAATATCTCAAACCCGGAGATGTTCCGGAGGCATTCTTCAAGACAGATGCAAAGAACATCGTTGCATGGGAACTCTGTAACCTGCACGGACTTTGGAAAAGCTGAGCCCGTACTCCGAATTCCAAAACATCTTACATTTACCGTTGCGGCGGGGCCCGTTAGGGCATTTATCCCGCCGCGACCCTTATATTTAAATCACACAACCATCATTATGGCGCATTCATGGCAGGCTGAAACAGCCAACCAAAGGTGAACTCGATGTCGAAACACAAATCAGATAGCAAGAAAGACAATAACGACGGCAAGTATCAGCCGAAAGCAACTGTAAGGCACGAGAAGATCGCCAAGTCGAAGAAGGACGAGGCCGAGGCCGCAAGGCAAAAGGTCATCGACGAGAAGTACCACAACAAGAAGGTAGAGGCCCAGCGCAAGAAGGAGATCAGAGAGCTCCCGAAAGAGGAAAGGGCCGCTGCCAAGGCACAGCTCAAAGAGGATATCGCCAAGAGGAAGGCTGCCGAGAAAGAGGCCAAGGAGAAGTACAAGGAACTCCGCAGGGCCGAAAGGGAGAGAATGGAGTCCGAGGAAGAGGAAGACGAGGAAGAAGCTCCCAAGACGAAGCCCGTTAAGAAGTCCAAGTCCAAGAAAGAGGCCGTTCCCGCAGCGGAAGAGGTCTCCGAGGAAGCTCCCGCAGAGGTCTCCGAAGAATCTCCGGCAGAAGAAGCTCCCGCAGAGGAAGCCCCCGCCGAGGCGACAGAGGCCGCTCCTGAAGAGGAGAAGGCCGAAGAAAAGAAAGAGTGAGCGTAAAACGTACACTCGCTCTTATCAAAAACAAACTTTTTCCACCGTATTCCTTTTTATCTTTTCTGTTAATATGCCATTTATACTAAATGAAATATCAATGGTGATAAAATTAACAAAATGACAGTTTATGCCATCATTGCTGCGATCATAGCTGTATCTTCAGTTTTCGCAGCCGTACAGTTCCTAAATACCGATTCGGAGGCCAAGGTCGTTTACTATGACGGAGAGACCGTCATCGATGAAGTATCCGGCAGCGGTGATTTCATCCTGAAGGAAATGGACCGGGCCGATCTGGGATCACGAACGTTCTTCGGATGGTCCGACCATCCTCTGCACACCGGTGAAAGATACGATCCGGGGCATTCGCTTTCGGTGAAAGGCACGAAGAACCTGTATGCCGCCGTTGTCGACGGAATAATGGTCCATGACGGAAAGGGCGAGGTCAATTTCGATCTCGGCTACACTCCCGTGGGAAACGTCATTATTGATATGAGATTCATAGAAAACATCGATGTTCTGAAAATATCCAGCAACACGATGAAGAACATGCCGGCCGGCATGACGATTATTTATCCGGACGGTACGGAGATCGCTTTGGACAGCAAGATGGTAACAGGGTGCAACGGCATCCTGACCGCCGACACGCTTTCCCTGACAAAGAATTTCGCAGACGGGGAGGGATCGGTCGGCCTGTACAACGGCGATCCTGCATTCGTGGGCGGCATAATGGGGTCCGGATTTACCGGAGCCGTTATCATGAAGGTGCCCGAGAGCGTTCTCGGCAGCGGTTTCACGCACGTGATCGACGAGACCGCAGGTAAGGTCACGGATCACAAGAAGAACAACGGTCTTGTCGAATTCTCATTATCGGGTCTGAGCTATTCTGTCGCCGAGCTTTACGAATTCAAGGTCATAGGCACAGACGGTACCGTGATCCCGGAGGCATCCGTGGATTATCCGGATGTGACCACAACTTCGGAATATTTCGGAAAATACGGTCTCTTTGCAGCAGGAGACACGTTCGAACTGTCCGAACTTCCGACAGGATTCAATTTTGACGTCACCGGTGTTTCATACAATTCCGATTCATCCTATACGGTGAACGGAAAGGGCGATGTCGTCGCAACGTACATCGAAGGAAAATACATGGTATATCTGCCCGAACCGGACGATCCGGTGAGATACACGATCACAGCCGATCCTATGGTGATAGAGCCCGGAAGCAGATGCATTCTGACATACAGCCTGAAGGCGGGATATATCGACGACGATCTGGTGATCAAGGTCAACGGTGTGGTGGTGAAGAAGGACGGAACATCGCGTATCTTCATAGACAATGTCAATTCCAACCTCGTTGTGGAGGTTTCCGGGATCTATGATGTCAGGATGTACAAGGTCGTACTCCCCGAAGAACAGGTGGGATACACACTGACATCGACCGAGGACGCCGTCCATCACGGAGAGGCGTACAGTCTGACATTCAAACTTCTGAAGGATCACGAGTGCGGTCCCGATTTCGGGATCTACATCAGCGGAAGCCTTCTGACGACCGAGGAAGGGACGATCGAGGTAAAGGACGTCCAGGGTGAACAGAAGGTAACGGTCGAAGGGGTCAGACTGATAGAATATGACGTGTCCGTCGGTAATAACATCACTGCCACGGTGGATGGATTGAAGGTCACAAAGGTCACGTGTCAGGATAAAGTAACGATCGCTCCGGCAGACGGCTATACGATGCCGAGCGATTACGACTCGTACATTCCCGTTACGGCCCATAGTTCTGCAGGATCCTTCACATATACTCTGACCGGGGACACGGTGTTTCCCGGAGTTGTGAAGATCACGCCGGGAGATCATACAAAGGCCGACGGAAGCACAGATGCATTCTGCGTATCGTCAGCCAAAGCAATAACGCTGTCATCGGTGACAGGTTACAAGCTCCCGGAAGATTATTCAGAAAAGGTCCAATCGCTGGCCGGAGTAACGAAATCAGGGACGAAATATCTCTTTGCCCAGGATGCAGAATTGCCCTCGGTCTATAAGGTTGAGTTCAAAGGGT
>Ga0172378_10002613_pt1 | contig 16930 bp, 11 predicted proteins | sample GrowelOW332metaG_FD_119755 | JGI IMG/M metagenome (GOLD analysis project Ga0172378, IMG submission 119755) | Groundwater microbial communities from an aquifer near a municipal landfill in Southern Ontario, Canada - Pumphouse #3_1 metaG | ecosystem: Environmental > Aquatic > Deep subsurface >... | reverse complement strand
TCTACCTGCTGTTCAGCTTCGAGTATCAATTCGCGCTGATTAAAGAAGGTCGGATTGTTCTCTCTGGCCAGAGTCAATGCCTGATCGGCCGAAATCTTTACATCGGTGGGCTGCAAGGGCAGCGTCAGCCGTATCTGTGTCGTCTTGTCGATATTAAGATACGCAGCCAGATTGAACATTGCCCGCTTCAGAGCAATCTCATCGTTCTGCAGTGTGTTGCGCGCATTAACGGCATCCAGCTTGAGCGTGAGCAAATCCGCCTTGCTGATGGCTGCGATCTTGATACGTTCTTGTCCGGTACGATAAAGGGTGTCAGTGGATGTCACATTTTCTTTGGCCAGATTAAATTCGGCTTGTGCCATGGCTAAAGCAAAAAAGTAGGTGGCAGCCTGTTCGCTCAACTCTTCCATATTGTAAAGAAGCGTTCTTTTGGCTGCTTCATATTTCAGCGGTTCAATGCGCCGCTCCCATTTGAAGGCATTATAGCCGAACAGATCTTGCGAGTATCCGATACTGAAAGGCACTGAAGTATACTGACTGTATGTGTTCGATCCGAAGTTGCGTATATAATCAAGGTTGGAGTTCAATGTAAAAGTACCGCCCAACGGATCAAAATTCTGTGTAACCGTCAGTCCGCCGCCGGCGTAAAACGACTGCTGTTTGCGATATACGTCAATATCGTTTTCCGAATCATATCTTCGGGTGATGTATCTGTAGTATTGCGCCGGCGTAAGGTTAAGCGACAAACTTGGCAGACGGCCGGCCTTGAATGTGCGGTATTGCCAATAGCTTACCAAATACATGTTTTTGCTTCTGAAAGATTCAAGCGAGCTGTCAGTAGCGATCTCGACGGTTCGCTTGAGCGTCAGTGTGATATCCGGTGTTTGGGCAACAGCGGTGACTGTTGCCAGACATAGACCTATTTGTATCAATTGTTTTCTCATATCTGTTGAGCTTTTACAATATCATGTTTACGATAAATATACCAATATACCAAAGGAATAACAAAGAGGCTGACGGCCGTACCAATCAGCATGGCCGAAATCATTGCAATGGAGAGCGGCTTCTGCAGTTCACTACCCAGATCGAAGGTGAAAAGCAGCGGCACCATACCGAAGATCGTTGTCAGCGAAGTCATGATGATCGGCCGCAGTCGACGCCGCCCTGCTTCATGAATCGCATTCATCAGAGGAATCCCGTCTTTGCGCAACTCATTGATGGCATCAAGTTTCAATATAGAGTCGTTGATCACAATACCGCAAGTGACCACAATACCTATTGCACTCATCAGGTTCATCGTATGTCCGCAAAGCCACAACACCGCCAGCGATGCTGCCACATCGATAGGAATTTCCACGAGTACAATCAGTGGTTGCAGGAAACTCTCGAACTGGGCAGCCAGAATGAAATACATCAACAGTAGTGAGACGAGCAGGATGACAACCAACTGGTTTAGCATCTTCTGATTAGAGAAGAAGCTTCCCGAGAAGTCAACATCCCAGTCTTTTCCTGCAGCCTTACGTACCCCGTTCATCAACGTCCGGGTGTCCGAAGATACATCGTAAAAACTGAATGGTATATATTCGCCATTCTTTCCGGCGGAGATGGTTTTCAAATCCCGACCGGCCGATACTTTTACCAGCGATTGCAGTGGAATATAGTTCATCTTTCCGTTATTATCGGCAACAGTATGAACTAATGTCGTCTGTAGTACCGTATTCACCGTTTGCCCGTCGCTTACCAGAGCAATAGGCAGATATTGCTGATAAGAACGAAGCGTAGCCACCTCATTATCCTTGAACGCTGTTTTCAGAACCCGGTAAACCTCATTGTAGTCCACGTTATATAAAAGCAGTTTTTGCCGGTCGATGGCAATATTCAACTGATTGTCAAAAGCCGTTCCAGAAGGAGAATATCCCGTTTGTGTTTTGATCTCTCTTTCCAGTCTGTGGAGTGTTGAGGCGTCGGGAGCCTGAGTCTTGTTGTGTGTGTATAGTTCGGCTACGATATCTGCTTCGCCTGTAACAAACAACTTCTCGAAAATGGTTTCAGGAGGAGAAAAAGTGACTACTGCGGCAGGATAGTTTACTTTGATCCATTTCTCTATAGATTGCTGCAGCGGTGCTATCTCTTTGGGTTTAGCCGTCTTGAAGTACAATTCGCCCTCCGATATCGACATCTCTTTGTCGCGATTTAAAAGAAACTGTTGCTGCCCGATGTAGGAAGTATATTCCACAACCTGCTTTTTAACTTCCGCAAAGAGCTGCTCTGTCCGCACACGATTTTCGTCAACATGGATATTCTCATTCCATTCAACATGTACAAGCAGTTCGTTCTGGTCAATCTTCGGCATACGTGTTTTGGGGATTCCGTAGAACAACAGCACACATAGGGGGATGGTAGCTCCTGTAAGCAGCAGCGACATCTTCTTATGGCGGAAGATAAAGTTCACGCCTCCATCATAAAAACGGTCCAGCGTATGTGCTTTTATAAGGTTGTTTATCTTCATCCCGAACCATTTGTTTTTAACCTCCGGGATGCTGTATACCAACTTGTAAAGTACCGGAAGCAGCATGATCCCGGTAAAGTATGAAACCATCAGTCCTACTGTAACGGCAAAAGCCTGATCGTAGAATATGGCTCCTGCGATGCCGCTCATGAACACCAGCGGAACAAATACCGCAATCGTTGTCAACGTAGAACTGAGCATTGGAGTGATCACTTCTGTTGTTCCCTTGTCGCAGGCTTCCTCCAGAGTATAACCGCGCGCCCGATATTGTGTAATGTTTTCCGTTACGATAATCGAACTGTCAATCATCATGCCCAGTGCCATGATCATACCTGACAACGAGATGATATTCAGCGACATCTTGAAGAGGTAGAAGAATAAAAAACTGATAACCAGACTCACCACCATACTCAGACCGATGACTGCCGGACTTTTGATATCGCCTAAGAACAATATGGCTACAATAAAGATGAATAAGAATCCGAGCGACAGGTTCTGCTTCAAGTTCGAGATGGTGTAATCAAGCAATTCTGTCTGATTACGACTTATATTAAAATCGATGTCGGGATAGATGGCAGCAAAATAGTCGGTTACTTCTTTAAGCGACTGCTTCATCTTATCCATATTCTCATCAGACTGTTTGATGATTGCCAGTGTCACTGCTCTTTTACCGTTTGAGAGCGACGCTCCGGTTTCTTTTTCCGGAACGGTAGATATCCGCGCCAAATCTTTCAGTTGGAAAATCCGGTCGTTCTTGCGTATATAGATGTTTCCTACATCTTCGGCCGTACGCAGTAAGGTGGAAAACTTGATGTTATATTCGTAATAGCCGTCGCGTACAGTCATGCTTCCGGGTTCAATATTGTTTGCCGTCAGTGCATTTTCAATATCATCGAGCGTGATGTTTGCCATCTCCAGCAATTTGTTATCAGGAACGATCTGCAGGCGGCTTTTCACTATTCCCGTAATATCAACCATGGCCACTTCCGGCAGCTGCTCGATGCGCCGTTTGATAACGTTCTCTGCAAACTGACACAGTTTGAGAAACGCTTCCTGGTCTTCTTTGCCATTGCGGTCATTTTTCAAGGTCAGGTTCAGGCAAAAGACAGGTATATCGGTAGCACTGGCTTTGATCACATGCGGCCGCTCAATATTCCGAGGCAGGTAGTTCATGGCAGCATCGATCTTTTCGTTCACTTCAATAAAGGCCAGATCAGTATTGGTGCCATAATCAAAATTAAGTCGTACAACAGCCGACCCATCACGTGTCTCACTGTGTATATCTCTCAGATTTGCTACCTGCATCAATTGAATGCGCACCGGTTTTACAACCGTATTCTCCAATTCGCGTGCCGAAGTGTTCTGCCCGGATATCTGTACAGTGATTTCCGGAATAGCAATATTCGGCAACAGCGATACCGGAATTGTAAAATAGGTGATCAGTCCCACAATGAAACAGGCTAAGAATGCCATTAACACTGCAATAGGCCGTTGTATCAGAAACTTTATCATATTTTCTTCACTATATATTATTTTTCTGAATTTTGTTTCTTGTCAACCACTTTCACCGGTGATTCATGCGCTAAATTAATGTTCCCGCTGGTGATAACCGTATCTCCTTCTTTCAGCCCGTCTATAATTGTATAGCTGTCGGTGTTCTCTAGTCCGGTGTGTACATAGTTCCAGTATGCCTGTTTGTTATTGAGCGTGAAAACCACCTGTTTTCCGGAACGCAATACAACAGCGCCTTTAGGTACTACCAGCTGCCTTCCTAACGAACGATGGATGCTTACGCGGACGTTCATCCCTTCAAACAGTTTAGAGTTGTTGCCAACGGTTGCTTTCACTTTTACCATTCCGTCAGTATCAACCAATGGGTTGATTTCATCGATTCGTCCTTCCGTTTTTACATCAGCCATGGCAAACGGCGACACCTCTACCCGATCGCCGTTTTTAATAAGCGGCAATTCGCTTTCAAGAACTGTAAACTCAGCTTCCAGGCTATGACTGTCGATGATTGTACAAAAAACATCTGTTGTGGATGCCGTATTATAAGGTTTTGAAAACAAATTGGCCACAATACCATCAAAAGGCGCATGCAGAACAGCGTTGTGTAACTCGTATTCTGCCAGTTGATGCTGGGCGATAGCCTGATCGTATCCGCTTTTAATACGCGCCAGCTGCATGGTTGCTTTTGGTACTTTGGCCGAGTCTTTTAAAGTAAAGCCCTGTCCGATTAATACATCCTGAAGTTCCAGACGGGCATTCTCAAGCGTGCTTCTTGTTTGAGACACCTTGTTGCCGAGGCGGAACATCGACAGCTCGGCAATCTTTTGCCCTTTGCTTACATGATCGCCGTTTTTTACGAAGATAGCAGCTATCGGTTCCGTTGATTCGAATTTCAGATCTACGGAACGCTTTGCCGTCAGCTTGCCATTGCTCACCAATTCATGATTGAACTCGGTCGATTTCAGTTTCATCACAGTTACTTCATTTGTCTCTGAAGGCAGCATTTTCTCAATCGTCTCTCCTCCGGTTTCGTCCTTCTTTCCGCTGCAGGCAACCATTACGGCAATCAGCAGTAAAACGGTAAATTTGTAATATTTCATGATATTAATCTTTTTTGTAAGCACTCGCAAATATAATAAATTATTATTACTTTGTTCTCGTAGAATAAACAAATATAAATTATTTACGCCAAATTTGTGTGTTATGCAACACCTTCTCCTTCATCTCCTCAACCGCCCGGCTGTCTTATCACTCGAAACTCGCATTTTGTTGTACCTAATAAGCCTGAAGCACCAACACCTTCAATAAGTCCAATAAATCCGGTATTAATATCTGAGCAATAAAATGAGATTTCTGCTTCTCCCTTTTCATCCGTGACGACCGATGGCGCCCAAAGTAAAGTATTTCGAGCGTCTGGCATAGAAGATTGTATATCTATTTCATTGGGTTGATAGAATTCGCGAGCTGTATAATAACCTTTCATTTGCCACAAATTATTCATGCGAAGAAGTTCTTCCTCACTGTATTCCGGTCCTTCATAGACAACAGTTGATTCGTTTTCTACCGAAAAACAACAACCTTGAGGACAATCATAATATTTATATTTGCATATTTTGTAAGTCTTCCCTCTAATAGGTATATCCCGCTTTTTAGGCTCCATCGGACACGGACAATATTCGGGATTATGATGATGTGTATAACCCGGCAAATAGTTTTCCAAGTAGCCACCTTCACAGACATATGGACCGAAATTTACTTGTGCAAGACTATCCAAATGCCCCATAAACTTATCTCTGTAAATGTTCTGTCCTTTTCCTGTCACCATTATTTCGTTCAACAGAATACTATTATCTTTACTCACAATAGGCAAATCAAGAGCTATATCTTTTTTTATATCCGACAAATTTATTGTAGGATAGTCATATGAAAACTTACTTTTTACACTATCTATCTGTGAGAAATAATCGACCAATGCCAACGTAGGTTTGAACTCGGATGATAACATTGGCTTCAGATATACATATCCTCCCTGGAGTTTTTTCATTATGCTAGAATTTACTGCAAAATTTCCGACTGAATCCGTCCAGACAAAAAAAACATTTTCTTTCGCTCCTGATACTTGAATAAGTTGTTTAGAACCTTGAACTTGTTTGTTTTTTTTCTTGTTCTTTATTATTTGTGTGCCTGTAATTTCATCACTTAAAAATGCTTCTCCTTGACTAATCTGATTGGTTGTATTCCATACATACCGTCTCCATCCCTGAGTAAGCAATAATAAATCTAAGGCTTCCATACGATTATTGTTTTTTTCATCAAAATAATAGATCGGATTGTAAATCTTACCTCTTATTTGAGACGACAAATTACAGTAAGCTAATATATTCAATGGATCAGAAAGATTGTTGTATGCTTGGTCGAACACACTTATACCAAGATTTGTTTTTACAGGATTACCTTCTTTATCCGTTACCCTTATTTTAATATTCGCCTTTTTGCGTGTTATAAAGTTTTTCTTTTCAGGTACTGCCATTATATGTAATTGATTCTCCTGATGGACATACACCAGTCTTTCAGCAACAGGATGCATAGATCCGTTGAACAATGTAAATTCCACTATACCCTGATAAGGAAAATTATCCAAGGGAATGTTGATTTTCAAACTATCTTTCAATAGGCCTTTGGCAATACAACCAATCATTTCACGCATTTGTCCCATCAAAAAGATTTCTCGTGTAGGCAAGTTTTTGCTTTGAGTTACAACAAAATTTAATTGCTCCTTATCATGACCAATTAGCCGCAGCACAATTCCTTCTTGCTGTATATCGGGCAAAGGATAGCATTTCCCATTATCCAATTCTATCTTGTAATTTTTTCCTTGAAGCGGAACAAACGTGGCAAATCCCATGCCATCATGCATGCTCTGTATTGTATCTATCGGTTTGTCATCCTGATAGATCATTCCCTTGATAGACACCGGCATTCCTTTTGTATCTGTTGCTTTAAAAGCCAGCTTGGATTTAATGCCGCGAACAAGATTTCCACCTTCCGGAAATACATCAAACCGAAATATTGAATCTGTCTGTGTTTCTACACCTCTTGTGGAATGATATACATTTTTTACTACTCTTATTTTGCGAGCAGAGATTTTTCCAATAATGTCGTTTTTATAAAAAGAGTCTTTTGTATACCCTTCTAAATAATAGTCACCTTCCAATAATTTGTTATCTACATAAACATGTCCCGAAACAACCCCTTTTTCTATAGGATATTTTTCCTGCCAGACAACACTATCACCGGAATTTCGCATTTGCAAATAAAGCGTTTTACTCTTATCCGACAGTTCCATCGTCTGTGCATCCAGCTGATAAGCCTTAAACCAAAGGTCTTCTCCTGTTTCATATATACCTTTGCTTGTTTGGATATAAATCAACTCCGATGGGCGATTATTCAAATGTCCGCTAACCTTTTTTGTCAGCGATTGAATTGACACCTGACAATAAATAGGAAGAGCAAAAAATATGCTCGACAGTAAAGAAAGTAATATGAATCGGGTATGCATCATTATTGTATATTAATTTTGTTGTTTTAATTGTCGAAAAGCGTCATTACTTGGATTTTGAAACGAATATGATGATAATCTTCCTTTTTCTAATTTGATCACACAAGGATATATGCTATTATTTATTGGAATATTAATGATATTTTTTTTGTCTACATAAATGTTAGTATACTTATCGACTTTAAAACCAATTTTTTGTTGAAGAATCTTAAGTGAAGATATTTTAGTTAGTATAAATAAAATATCCTTATTTTTTATATTTTGTTGCATAAAATATTCACCATCTTCAATACATCCATGGCAACCGACACCCGGTAAAATTATTATCCATTTATAATTTTCTGGTAATTTCATTTGTTCAATATAATTTGCCAATAACTTTTTTTCTCCTTGTTCAGGACTATTTTTACAAGCAAAAAGAGAAAACAATGTAAATATTATTATCCATATAGTTCTATTTAACTTTTTCATACAATAAATATATTTGTTTTATATATAAAATAAAAAATGTTTATATTTTTTTTATTGAAAAAATTCTAAAATTCATACATGCTTCTGCAGTGTCATTAGAATCTATATATTCTATATTTAATCCTTCCTTTGTCACAAAGGAATTTTCCCAATTCCACTTTTCTCCCGTTCCAATTAATGTTTCACCTAAATAATTAAATTGTTCGTTCATTAGAATTACAATTATTGACTTTTCCGTTAATTGTGAATGAGTTGTACAGTCTTTAATTCCTTTTTGCATAAAACGATAATATACTTTTCTCCAAGGATCATATAAAATAGCTGCATATAAATCCTGTTGCAAATAATGATTATATATTAATTCTCTTGGTGTTCTTGCAGAATGATAATTCCAATTAATAGAACGTATCGTTCCAGCTACATTACTCCCTCCATATACAGTTTTATAGTATATATCTTCATTCCAGTGTGATATATACAATTTATGAGATTCAGGAAAACTATAAATCAAATCACCAGAAGGAGAGTATGCAGGAAAAACTTGCATAAACAAAGGATCTTCCCAATTTGCATTATTACCATATATTTCAGAAGGATAAAGATGATGGTATTCAAGTTTATTATTTTCAATATCAATGCATGCAGTAAATAGAAACTTATTTATAGATGATTTGTCTATAGAAAAGGGGCATAATCCAGTAAGTATAAGATGTCTATTTATTTCAAATATTGGGCATACTGTATTAAAAAAATATTGGGGATATGATAAAGCCCACTTAACATCTTTTCCTCGTAGTGAAATTCTATTTTTTATATACCCTATATTATCAGTTAAATCAAGTTCTACTAAAGGTCTATTATACACATAAATAGAATCTAAATTTTTAATATAGTAACCAGCCATACCAAGAATACCGTTCGGCCCTTCTTTTTTATAGCTAATTTTTTTTATAAATGTACCACTTTGATAATCAAAAATGTAGATAGAATTATTGTATGCATTGAGAAATGTTAGCATTGTTTTACCCAATGAATCACGATAGATTTGCATATATGGTGATTTAGGAGCTGTCTCATCATCTATTAAAATCTTTTTTTTACAAATTAAAACTAAATCTTGTGTCGATTTAAGTTTTCCTTCTTGTTCATTTTCATTTGACACAATGGACTTTGAACAAGACAAAAATGTAATAATTATAATTATTATATAGAATAATTTATACATATTTTAATACTTTTTTTCAAAGCATCAAGAGCTATTTTGTCCATAGAACTCATAATCTCTTGATGCTCTCTTTAATTAAAACTCTTTATTATCCACGAGTTGTATCGCAGTTATAAACATCTCCTCTACCCCAAAAGCAAACATTACTGATACCGCAATTTCCGTTATTGGAAGAAGGAGAATTTACACATTCAGCATTGGCTTCTATTCCATTTGCCAAATTAACAAGTTTAACATCTTGTGACTTTTTTTCTCCATTAAGAGAAACATTTAGAAAAGCAACCACTACAAAAAGAGTTGCAACTCCAATCCTTTTTAATACTTTTTTGTTCATTTTTGTAATTGTTTAAAAGTTTAACATATAAGAAATTAGTGAGATAAACATATAAATACATTTATTCTGGCTTTCTATTATTTTCACTTAATATATTTTTTATTTCTTTCCTCATCTCCTCAACCGCCCGGCTGTCGACCTTGGGATTTTTGGTAAGGACGCTGCGTGCAGCTTGCTGCCGCTTGTCGGGATGATAGAACTTCGGTTCGGAATAGAGCTTCACCAGAAGATAATACGGATAAATCCGTTCCGGCAGAATTGCAATGGCGTATAGCAAATGCGTTTCAGCTTTGTTATACTCGCCTAATGCTTGTTCGTTCTTTGCCAGCATGCAGTAAATCATTGGATCGGCGCTAAGCAAGCTTGCACGTTCAAAGATTTTGACGGCTTCTCTTTGTCGATTGCTGTAACTCAGGCATTGCGCCTCTTCGAAGAGAAAACGCGGATCGTGTTTCAGTAAAGGATGAATCGTAACGTAGTCGTTCGTAACCGATTGATATGCTTTGTTGTCGTAAAACAGTTTCAGCTTGTTCCATTCCTGATATGCTTTATAAGGCATTCTCTGTTTGTAAAACAAAATCAGGCTTCCACTAATGGCAATCAGTATTAGTCCGCTTTGAAGCATAAGGGCTACTGGTTTTTGTGCTTCGCCGGCTTCTGTTCCGGCAACTGTTTTGTCACGCGTTATCCCAATCGCTCCGAGAAATATCAGTAACACCCAGAATGACGGCAATTGCAGGGGATAGGAAGAGAAAGCAAAGATCATTAGAGCGATGATTCCGCCCACAGCTCCTTCCTGTTTGTTTTTTATTCCTGTATAGCAGAGATTCCCCAGCCACCAGATGAATACGATTAAGCCGGCAAGACCCTGTTCCATTCCGATCTGTATATACTCGTTGAATGCATATTCCGGACAGTCGGCTACTATCTTTTCCTGATGCGTTGCCGCCTGTTTCATGAAGTAGGCTGCCTGCCCATCGGCAAAAGCTTTCGGGAATCCACCCAGTCCGACACCGTTTAGAGGATGTTTAAACAGTGTCTCAACAGAAACTTTCCACATCAACAATCGTCCGTCGGCCGAATCGCGTTTCATTCCGTAAACAATCACTGATGCGCCTATGATAACTATGACAGCAACCGTTGTCAGAACCGAGGTCATCTTGCGATGCTGTGCACAGATCGTTATCGTTTTTCTCCATCCGATACATTGTTTCCAGTAAACCCAACTGCATGAACCGATGGCAGCGATCCACGCCGAACGACTCATTCCCGCAGGAATCACGAGGATGATAGCCGCGAAGCAAAACCACATATAATAATGCACAGGCTGTTGTTTCAGTAGAGCAGAAGATAAGGTTACCGGAAGCACTACAGCTAAAAAGCCCGAATAAGGGCCCGGGTTAAAAAACGTCCCGGTCAGATTGAACAATGCATGATTAGATGTTATCCATCCATGAAGTTGAGCCATCCCCATAGTCGCTTCGATAAGTCCCGTCGTAGCAATAATAAAAAGAAAAAACACCCGCAGTTGCGGATATTCATTTAATGCCATACGTATTAGCATCCACAAGATGATCAGCTGTACGCCAAACATTGTCTTCTGCGGTTCTGGATCAAGAGTCCAGTGATAAGTGACCCATGTGATTCCGACAAAGAGCATCAGTAATACGTCGGCAGTTGTAAAGCGAAATATTTTCTTTGATCTGTTGAATAGTAAAGGAATGGAACAGAGTGCAAAAAGAGCTGCTGCAACATGAAAATGAAACACTTTGCCCATCACCAGTCCGTTTGCCAGTTCATCATTCTGAGCTAACGGGGTACATATCAGAAGCATTCCGCCCACAGCAGGCAATAATGCCCATCCATCCTTTATTTTCAACAATCTCATCATCTTATTTTTTTCAAGAAGCGATGCCACAGGAACTTTCCACTATACGGATCCACCGATTTCCAGACGATAACAGCTTTGCCTACAATATATTCTTCGGGCAGCATGCCCCAGTATCGCGAATCCTGTGAGTTGGCACAATTGTCGCCTGCCATGAAATAGTAATTTTTCAGAAAACGGTAATGTGTTATCGACTGTTTCCCTACAAACACCGTCGAGTCTTTATAGGTTACTGCCGCATGTTGTTCCCAGGCAATCAGTTTCCTGTAGAGGATAAAGTTTTTTTGATTCATGTCGATCATTCTTCCTGCCTTTGGAATATATAGCGGTCCGAATCGTTTGATGTTCCATTGTAATATCGAATCGTAAGGGAAACATAGATATACCGCTTTGTCGAAGGTTGAATCCGGCTGCCGTCCGATCATACTTTCTTCCATTACGTTACCCAATGGCGTGGATATATTGTTTACGCTGTATTTGCCGTCAATAATTCTAAAAGTGTCGCCCGGCAGAGCCATGCAGCGCTTAACAAAATATTTCATCACATCCATCTCTATGCGACTCCACCTTTTCGGGTGGGGAAAATTAAATACCAGCACATCGTTCCGTTGTATAGTGCTGAATCCGGGCATCCGGTGTATAGTCACCTGTTCGCCGTTGACCGATTTGAAGATATTGAACAGTCTGGCTCCGACGAGCATCTTGTTCACCAGTACACAGTCGCCTGCCTGCAGTTCCGGTTCCATCGAATCCGACGGGATGCGGAACGACGAGAACACAAACACCTGCAGCAACAGCCAGAGACAAATCATGGCAGACACTGCTATGACCAGGTTCATGAACCAATCGATGATATTTTTTAAAAGTTTTTTCATATCACCACCAGATCTGTTTTCCATGTTCGTAGGTGAAGATACGTTCTTCATTTCCTTTCGTGCAGTCGTGAACACGAAGAACGGCATTCTCAGGTACATGATTGAAAACTAACCGATGATCTTTCCCGATTTGTTTTCCCAGCGACACCCACTTCCTATTCCAATAGAATAACTCATACGTTTCGCCGTTGACAATACGATTGTCGTCGCTTCTCGGATAATAGGTTACATGATTAAAATGTACGGGCTTGCCAAAATCGATAGCAATATATTGATCCTTTACGTCGATGTTGTTTTCAAAGTAACTTATGCGATCACTATCCATGGCATTTTTCAACAAAGCTCCTCCTATGCCCGGATTTCCGGAAAGTTTTCCGCTTAGTTGTTTTTCCATGCCATTCTCACAGTCGGTTACTCTGATATCGCCCACATTAAAAAAAACCGTTCCCTTAAAATTGCAGATCAGATAACGATAAGCCTTCTTATTTTTAATATCAAAGTTCCCTTCATAATACGGAATCTCATTCACTTTATATACAGTCAGACTATCGGCAAAGTCGGCTCTGTTAGCAACCTGGAACCGTGTTCCCAGCATACTTGAAGCGCGATAAATCAGTACACTCCTATATGGATATTTGCTGTATATAACAATGTTATTCTCTTTTTTCGGGGGTAAATTATTGATTATTTTCAGCTTTCCATCTTTAGTCAGAACAAATGGGTCTCCGGCAGGAACGATGGCGTTGTTCTGGTAATAAGCCGGCAGATAGAAGATATTTACACCCATTTTCTTGAACTGTGCTTTACCTCCGTTTCTTTTGGTATAACAGACCGGAACCCATTCGCGAAAGGGATCAAAGCAACAAAGATAGACATATCTGTCATCGGATCCGTTCTTCCATAGGTCAACCGTTATATCTTTACATTTTATATACTTGTCTGTAATGTCTTCCAGCCCCGGATTCTTGAAAAAGCCGGGTGCTGTATTTGTAGAAAGATAAGAGAGATTGTCCTTTTGTATTTCATAATTGATTCGGTACACTTTAGGTATATAACGCTTGTGTTGTATGTAGATATAGGAGGGAATTCCTTTGAAAGACGAGAGATAATTATAATCCCAGAAAGTATCCGAGATGATAGTGTCTCTTATATTAAGGTATGGATGTTGTTCGTTATCGAGCAATTTCAAATGGCTTTCTTTGGTTATGATTTCCGTCCAGAAATGTGGAGAATTAGAGTTTCCCCAACAAGGTATTTCATTTAGCACAGCGGGGATACCCAACGAACGAAGCGCAGCAATCTTATAGATATTCTTTTCCAGACAAGTTCCGATGTTCGATTTCATTATATTGCTAAAAGAAGTCGGCATCAAATATGGATGATGGATGGCAAATAATGACCAGCTTGACAAGAAAGTCGAGTCAATATGTTGAGAAATAATATTGGCTACTTGGGTATAATCCGTGTCATGCATTATTTTATCAATATCCTTATATTTTTCTTTGAAGAATGAATCAGACTCTTTTCCATAGCAGTTTTCTGTTGTATATGGAAGTATATATTTACAGAAAGTCTCAAAATCTATATTTTTTGACCATGGATGCTTTTTCCATGTATCGAAAGCAGTATTCATATGTTCAATCAAATATTGTGCAGAGAGTGTTTTCAAATCCGTAGAATAAACTGCGATCACTTTTGTGTTGGGATAGAGCATATGTATGCTATCACAAATAGCCCTCTCGATGCCTTTTTTATATACGCCAAACTGCTCATATCGCTTAATTAATGCATCATAATAAGGTTGATTTTCAGAGACAGATACACTGTCCAAAGTCTTTTTCCCAATCATGTTGCGTATGAGGAACCGGGCAGCTTCCTGCCTTTCCGAATCAGAATTGTAATGTTGGATTACAGACTCCAGATTCTGCCTGTTATTGCCGGAAAGTTGCAATGATTGATTTAGCTGCTGTTCTTCTGGTGAAGAACAAGCAGTAAAAGAAATGAACAATAAGAATAATAAATTATAATAAAAATGTACATACATAGTTTAACATATTAATACTAATTTGTTTTATTTATCCACCTGTTTTATATTTGAAAAATCGAAATAGGCGTATTGCATATCTCCATCTAAAGCCATAATAATTCTGTTCTTTGTTTTGTCATAGCAAAAATCATTAATAATGTAGCCGGTGTCTAAAGTCTCTATGTAATCGCCATTCGTTTTGAATAGGATAATTTTGCTGGGACGATAGTCTTTGTCGTAGTAGTTTTTCCCTGAGTAGAGCGCTACGATCTTGTCACCACAGATCAGAACTCCTCCGAAATAGTATTTGCGATCATGATTATCCTTGTTCCATTCGGGACCGTAGATGTTCCATTTCAATTTGCCATCCAAACCTCCAATAGTCATTAAATCTCTGTTCTGATAGCATTCTATATACTCTTTCTGTTGAGATGAAGCTGCAACGCAGATGCGTCTCTTTTCTATATTCGGATGTTCATAAGGCATAGGGCTTATCTTTCCTGTAGTGAGATTTAATCTGGCGGTATATTGCTCAAATGAGGAATTGCCGGTTGGTTTGATAGCCACGGCGATAGATAGCGTATCGTTGAGGTACTGATATCGGTCGGGGAAGATTCCTTTGTCAATGTTCAGTTTGACTTGTGGCATGTAGAAAGGATTGGCAATCACGCTATCCATGTTATAAGTAAATATTTTAAACTGTCCATGATCGGAGACGTAGAACTCATTGCGATTTTCATTGATTCCAATATTGCCCATAATGGTGATTTCACCGGGACCTTGACCGGTGTATGTCGTACTCGTTAAATATTTAAATGTCGCCTTGTCGAAGATGTGGATAAGTTTGTCTTCAGGCTTGTAATCGGCAATAATCAGATAATTGTTCATTATAAACGCTCTTGTGCTTCCACTGAGCAGTATGCTATCGATTTTAATTTCTGTTATCTTGTCATGAATATTTATGATATGACTGCGAGAACCTTGTTTCTTCTCTGTTGTCGGATTCGACAAACAACTACTGCATACGAGGATTAATATCCAAATGTACCAATTCTTCATATTTGTTTTATTTTGATAGCTGCATTAATTTACACAATGAAAATCTAGCACGGATGCAAATAATCTCATTGAATATTTCATGCAGCTAATAATTACTATTAAGCTTCTTTATATGTTGGGAACCAATAGTGACATAAACATCCGGAACCGTTTTCCATGCAACCATTAGGGCACATTTCGTCTTCTCCTCCCGCTAAGGCTTCTACATTTGCCATTGCCAGATTAGACATTTTATTTGGTTCACTTTTGCTCTGCTTTATATTCCAACTTGCGGTTAAAGCAATGGCAATAACAGCAATAACTCTAATTATTTTTTTATTCATATTGCTTTTGTTTTTTATTTGATATTTTATTATTTGAAGCTTTACTTCATTTATCAGCAACAAATATACTTTTTGATCAAATGAATTATTTACATATTTTATTTCTTCCTTTTAGGATAGATAAAGAGTTTTGAGGCTATTCATTAAAGATTTGCCAGGAAAACTCTAATATATTTAAGGGTGAAATTTTTTTATTGTCATTTTTGCTTGATTTTGTTGAGTATAGCGTGAATATCATATTTGCACAATATATCATCAATGTCTAATGCATAAAGATATCCATTAGCAAAATCAATATCAAAAGCTGCAATAAATCGATTCATTTTTAATTCAGCTAGAGGTTCCCCTTTCCAATTAAACAACTGGATAATTGGAAGCGTTTTCCTTTTTGTCTGCATGGTTTTTATATCTTCATTAACAAATAAGATAGCAAAAAGGTCATCATAAGTGCAAACGCCGCCATGTGTATAAATCCTTGTCCAATCTATTTGATCTTGCAAATTTTCAATATTATCCAGTTTCTTCCCTACACATATTGTTTTTCCCCACTTCCCTTCACTCGAATATAAATTAATCTGATGAAGATATATCGGCGCTTCTACTATCACATCTCCTTTCGGGCTTATTTTTGTAATGGTAGAGAGTAAATTGAAGTCTTTCCCTTTTTCAACAGATGCCTGATTAAGTATTTTAAAGGTATTTGGAATTTCCTTTATTCCATTGTTGCGAAGATATCTTATCTGTTGTGTTTGATCCTTATTTATTTCTCTGCAATAATATTTATTGTCTTTTATAACCGCAAAATCAAAAATAAATGAAGGCAATGAGTCTCTTTTTATTGAAATGCTTAATTCCTTTTTGTTGAGAGACTGATTTACATTCATTTTGTATATTTTTCCTGTTTGAAAATCATATATGTCAATAAATAACTGATTATTCTCTTTGTAGAATCTTGAAGCATTTACATCCGGTGCCAGTGCGAATTCATTAGGACCTTGGCCGGCTTTGATGAATTTACCCTTAAAGGAAAGGTCTTTTATATCATAGAAAGACCAAAAACCATCCCGATCTGTAGTTGATACTACTAATAAAGAGTCATAAATTCTAAACTTCTTCATTCCTATTACGTCCCAATCTACAACTTTTTCATTG
>Ga0172378_10002611_pt1 | contig 16931 bp, 8 predicted proteins | sample GrowelOW332metaG_FD_119755 | JGI IMG/M metagenome (GOLD analysis project Ga0172378, IMG submission 119755) | Groundwater microbial communities from an aquifer near a municipal landfill in Southern Ontario, Canada - Pumphouse #3_1 metaG | ecosystem: Environmental > Aquatic > Deep subsurface >... | reverse complement strand
TATTTTAGTATCTTTCATAGCGGGACCGTCGATAAGATCGCCATTTTTTTTAAAACGTGAACCGTGACAAGCACAGTCCCACGTATGTTCGGCCCTATTCCATTTTAAAGCGCAACCCAAATGCGAACATCTTTTATTGGAAAGGCATAGAAAGTTAACAAGCGTTTCACCCAGATTGACGTAAAACTGTTTTTTTAAAAAGAAACGGCAAGGCGAAAAGATTTCGGCAAATTCTGACGGTTGCCCGGTTATTATTTCGGTAAGAATTCTCGCTCCTATCATAGAAGAAGTCATACCGGATTCGTTAAATCCCGTTGTCACATAAACATAAGGCCTGCTTTTCGAATACTGCCCAAAATAAGGCATACCGTCAACTGTTATACAATCCTGATTTGCCCAAAAATATTTCTCGCAAGATTCGGGATAATGTTCTTGAGCAAATTTTCTTATTTCTTTAAAATTACCGCCCGTTTTACCGGTCCTATGGTCGCCTCCTCCTATAAGTAAATAATTTTTATAATTCCTGAAATATTTGCCGTTGGGAGCGTCCTCTACATACATTCCGTTTAAATCCGGAGCGTTGTTTAGAGCTATAACATACGAACGTTTCTGATACATCTTAGCAAAGTAAAATCCGCTTGTATTGATAAACGGAAAATGAGTTGCAATTACTATTTTTTCAGCCTTGATAATTCCCTTATCGGTAATCGCAACGTTTTTTTTCAATTCTCTAACAAAAGTATTTTCGTAAATTTCAAGATTTTCTGCTATTTTTAAAATAAATTTAAGCGGATTGAACTGCGCTTGATTTTCAAATTTGTACGCTCCTGCAATGGGCATCGGAAGCGGAAGCGTTTTCACAATTTTTGACTTATATCCAAGAATATTTGCCGTTTCCGCTTCTTTTTCTATAAGCCGCAGATCATTTAAACTATAAACATACGAATCTTTGTTTTCAAAATCGCAATCAATCGTTTTAGATAATTCTCTGTATTTTTCAACAGCCCAAAAATTTGCTTTCAAAAACTGTTTTGCCGTTTCCACGCTTTTTTCCATAATGTTTATATATGTGTTTTTATACTGTGCGGATATCTGAGCCGTAGTATTTTTCGTAATGCCCATTCCGATTTTATTACCCTCTACCAGCAGGCAGTCCACACCGGCTTTTTTTAAGAAAAAAGCCGTGAGAACACCCGCTATGCCACCGCCAATAATCAAAACGTCACATTTCTTATCACCGTCCAAACTGTCAAAATTTTTAATTTTTAAATCGTCTGACCAAATTGAATTATACATTTTTACCTCAGAATTCAAAGATAAATATATTTTTGGTTTAATAGTCAGCTTTTATACATCATAAATATTGTCAATAATGGTTTTATGAATACAAACAGCTTAATAAAAGAAAATTCCCCGTATTTGTTACAGCATGCCCACAATCCTGTTAATTGGTTTGCTTGGAACGATACGGCTCTCAACAAAGCAAAAGTTGAAAATAAGCCTATTTTCCTATCAATAGGTTACAGTGTCTGTCATTGGTGTCACGTTATGGAACGAGAATCGTTTGAAAACTCGGAAATAGCGGAAATTCTGAATAGTAGCTTTATATCTATTAAAGTTGACAAAGAAGAAAGACCGGATATTGACAGCGTATATATGGAATTTTGCCAAAAAATAACAGGAGGCGGCGGATGGCCGCTTACGGTAATTATGACGCCGGAGTGCAAGCCGTTTTTTATCGGAACATACCTTCCGAAAAATTCAGCTTATGGTAAACCCGGTCTTACAGAAGTTCTTACCGCCGTACAAAAAAATTGGTCGAAAAACAAGGCAGTCTTTAAAGACAGTGCCGAAAATATACTAAAAAAAATAAATAGCTTCAAAAAAACTGCTGTTCCCGGAGATTTGATAAATAAAACTTATGAATATTTGGATAATTCTTTCGACTCGGTATACGGCGGATTTAATAGCTATCCCAAATTTCCCACGCCGCCAAACCTTAAATTTTTAACGGAATATTATAAAAAAACAGGAAACGAAAATGCGTTTAAAATGTTAAATACGACTTTAATTTCAATGTATAAAGGCGGGATTTTCGATCACATCGGATACGGATTTTCAAGATATTCAACCGATAAGATGTGGCTTGTACCGCATTTCGAAAAAATGCTTTACGACAACGCATTACTTATCGATATTTATATTAACGCTTATGAAATAAGCGGAGATATTCTTTTTAAAAAAATTGCCGAAAAATGCATTATTTATATTAATAAAGAACTGAGAAACTCCGAAGGCGGATTTTTTTCTTCTCAGGACGCCGACAGTGAATCCGCCGAAGGTTTGTTTTATTTATTTAATTATGACGAATTTATCGATATATTAGGCGATAAAAAAGGCTTGGAATTTATCAATGCTTACGGAATCACACGTACGGGAAATTTCGAAGGTAAAAATATTCCTAATCTGCTTTCAAAACCATTTAAAGATAAAAACGGCGAATATTTAATAGATAAAGATAATAATAAGTTATACGTCTACAGAAAAAATCGTCGCGCACTTTTGATGGACGATAAAGTAATAACGTCGTGGAACTGCTTTCTTATCGAAGCGTATTCCAATATGTACAGAGCAACTTTAAATAAAGAATATTTATATGAGGCAAAAAGAACTTATGATTTTATTATAGATAAACTTACCTATGGGCAAAAAGTATATTCAAACTACAGATTAGGCAAAAAAAGTTCCAACGGCTTTTTGGACGATTACGCCGCTTTAATTTATGCGAGCATAAGCTTGTATAAGACTACCCTTGATTCATCCTACATCGATAAAGCGGTTTTTTTTCTCGATGAAACCGTAAAAGAATTTTTAGATAACGGCAACGGCGGATTTTATTTAAATAAATCAACTGAAAATAATCTTGTACGCCGTCCGAAAGAATATTACGACGGCGTAATGCCTTCAGGAAATTCTTTGATGTACTATAATATGCTTTATATTTCAGAAATTGATCGCCTTAATCCGTTTTATGAAGAAATTTTTGTAAAATTAAAAAATTACTTGGACAGATCATATACGCCGGGCGGGCAAAGTTTTTATGCCTGCACATCGGCAATCAGCGCCGATGCTTCAAAGCTTATTGCGGTCATAAAAAACAGAGAAGACTTAGAAAATTTAAAAATCAAAAATTCGGAAATTTGGAAATACGATATAGTTTCCGTTGTTTATCCTAACGGCAAGTACACTTTAAAAAATGATAAACTTACTTTTTATATCTGCAAAAATCATACCTGTTTCCCTTCGTCTAACGTTTTATCGTGAAGTAGGTAAATTCTTTGAAAAAAATAAATAATTTTTTATTTCGGTCCGTTTTCGAGAAGTCCCGTAAAATCTCTGTTTAATAATATATCCTTGACTTTCATATAGATTCACCCTACTTTTTCGGCATAAGAAGATCAACAGTACCGCTTATATTTTCGCCAACTTCTTCCGTATTCCTTATTTAGTTCCGTATAATCCAGACTTTCACAAATGTCATTCAGTTTTCTTACCGAATCGCCTTCAGGAATTTTTATTTCCAAATTAAAAGGCAAAACTACTTGATTAAAATTTCTGTTCATAGTATAATTTTCTCGCTTTTGTTGTCGGTTTTTGAGCAAACTAATTATACAAATAAAAGCAAAGAGCATTCAACTGTTTTCACAGCCGAACGCTCTTTTTTACTTTTTTGCTGTTTCCTTAACGCAACAGCCCCTTTACTCATTTTTGGTTTTGCGGGCTATTTTTGGTACATATAAACAAGTAAAATTCAGTATGCAAGATTGCAGTGTTTTTGTTATTGCGTTGATAAAATAGAAAAAATAATGATGAAATTGTTAGACTTAATGTAACAATTTTCAAAATTATTTTGTTTACTTTGTATTGTTTTGTCTGTATTTTAATGGAGATATTTTATAGCGTTTTTTAAAAAGGACGGAGAAGTGCCCTTGAGTATCATAACCCACACGTGAAGAGATTTCGTAAATGCTATCGTTTGTTGTTTTTAATAAGTATGCTGCATAATCAATTTTTTTTGCTATAAAAAATTCGCTTAACGTCGTTCCCATATTTTTTTTGAATAGGAAGCATAAATAATTATGAGTATACGGTACGTATTTGGATAATTCTTCAATACGAAGAAGGTAATTATCAGGTGAATCCAATTTATCTAAAAATTCTTTTAACCATTTTGGTAAAGTTGATTGACTGTTTTGAGTAGTATTACAAATTATTTCTAATATAGATACAAAGAAGAATTTTAAATCAAGAGAATAACTATATGATGTTTTGTCTTTATTTGAATCAATTTTTTTATAAAGATTAATCAACTTATTTAAATTTTCAGTATTTGCATGAAATTTCATAATAGATTTGTCTTCTTCAATAAAAGTTTTTATAAACGGAATATCTATACCGTTCACTATTGCTCTAAAAACTGTTTTGCTGATTGCAAGATTTAAAAATTCCATATCGTGTGTTTTATCAGAATAGAAATGAGTAAAAGAAGGTGCAATCATAATTATATCGCCTTTTTTTAATAACTCTTCGCCAGTATTAAAATGTTGCTTGATGGAACCTTTTATCTGTATATGAAATTCATAGTAAGTATGATTATGTATTTGTGTAAATACATCATTATGCAAAATAAGATGTAGTCCGTATTTGTTATAAAGATTTTCTTCGCCAAAGGTTTGAGGTTTTGTTATTTTCATAAAATATCATTATTCCTTTTTTAAAATTATAAAATTATTTTGTTTTTTTGTCAAGAATAAATCGTAAAAAAAAGAAAAAAATGAGTTTAAGTCAATAAAAAAACGCTTGTTAAAGGAATGATGAAAAGGTATAATTTAAATAAATTAAAGGTGAAAACTTTGAAAACTATACTTTTAAAAAAATTTACTTGCGTGGCTAAATATCCTTATGAAGATTTTATCGGGAAAAGTGTGGAAACCGATTGCGAATTGAAGGGGCAAACGTCGCCGATTTCGGTTTCTGTTCCTGAAAGTATTTATACAGCGCTGGAAAAAGAGAAATATATAAAAAATCCTTATAAAGGAATGAACGCTGTTGAAGCGGAATGGGTTGCGGACAGGTGGTGGACATATGAAACCGCTTTCGAAAGTTCTGTTGAACATAACTGTGAAATAGTGTTCGAATCGGTTGATTATATTTGCCATATTTATTTAAACGGTAAAATAATAGCGACGCACGTAGGTGCGTCAGCCGGTTTTTCCGTAGATATTTCCGGCAAATTAAACATTGGTAAAAATATTCTTCGAGTTTTGGTTGAAAATTCTCCTTATGAATTCGGACAGGTTGGAATAAGCAGGAAGGTCAATACGCAGAGACCGCAATTCGATAATTTTTGGGATTTTTGTACGAAATTAAAAAATATCGGCATTTATCGTCCTTGTTTTGTGCATTTTTATGATTATGCGAAACTTGAATTTATAAGTTTCAGAACAAAAGATTACAAGACTAAACGTTGTGTAATATTTTGCGAAACAAAATGCGACGGCGGCAAATATAAGGTTAAATTCGTTATATCCAAAGCGGATAAAATTTTATACGAAGAAACGTTACCCTTTAATTTTAAGAAAGGTAAAAATAAATTTTCAATTGAACGTATCTTTGATAAACTTCGCCTTTGGAATATAAACGGTTCCGGTATGCCTAATATTTATGATTTGTCGGTCAGTATAATATCGGATAACAAAGTATGCGATGAAAAGAAGCAAATAGTGGGTGTTAGAAACATTCGTCTTGATAAGAATTTTGGCGCTGATTTTGAACACAGGGGTTATACTTTTGTTGTAAACGGTAAAAGAATTTTTGCCCGCGGGTTTAACATAACACCGTTAAAACAACTTTTAGGGAGCGAAACGGAACAAGATTATATAAAACTTGTTAAAGCTGCAAAAGACGCGCACGCCAATATTATAAGGGTTTGGGGCGGCGGCATTATAGAACAGCCTTTATTTTATAGATTATGTTCAGAAAATGGGATTATGATATGGCAAGACATAACACAGTCATCGCGTGGACTTTTCCCTAATAATCCGTCAGAAAGTCCAAAATTTTTAAAACTTTTAAAACAAACTACACAATATTTGTTGGAACAGCGCGGGGCATATCCTGCGCTTGCGGTAATTTGCGGCGGAAACGAATTATTTGGCAAAGACGGAAGGCCTATAACATTAGAAAATAAAAATCCAAAAATAATATTTAACACTATAAAACAATTTGCACCGGATTTGGAATTTATCACTTCAACGTCTTCCGGCCCTGTGCAAACCGGGGATTTAATAAATTATAAAAATAATCACGATATTCATGGACCTTGGTTGTATGAGGGAAATAGTTTTTTTTCTTATTATAATCAATTAAAGACATTGTATGTCGGAGAATTCGGCACGAACGGTATGTGTTCGCTTTCGTCGCTACATAAATTTCTTGACAAGAAGGATATAGGTGTTTTCACTACGGAAAATAACTACGTATGGCGCAAACACGGTGCTTGGTGGGATAGCGCTACGCAGATGAAGAGATGGTTTGGGGAAAATTACACGCTTAAAGAAATTAATATTGTTTCACGCTATATACAAAATTTTGCGCTTTTATACGCCATAGGAACGTTGCGGAGAGCGGCACCTTATACGTCGGGTTGTATGGTATGGCAATTAAACGAAATGTATCCGTGTGTATATTCGACAAGTCTTATTGATTTTTACGGTAGAAAAAAACCGGGATATTATTCGGTAAAGAGAGCCTACGATTCGATATTGCCGTCTTTTAAATTTCAAAGAGTGGATTATAATAACGGAGAAAAATTCTTAGTCGAGTGTTATATAACGGCAGACAGACCAAAGGAAATTGAAGTAGAACTTGTTATGTCTGACGGAGAAAAACAGAATAAGAAAGTAATTTTTAAGGGCGAAGTGTATGAAACAATGCCTATATACAAATCCGAATATACAATGTCAGGAAAATATGTTTTAATTACTTTAAATGTTACGGCTGAAAACATATTGTTTAGGGCGGATGCTTTGTTTTTGAATAGAAAAGGCGAATTTTGCGACAAATCGGCCATATCTGTAATGGAAACGTTAAATAAACTTAAATAATTTTTTAGATTAAAGGTCATAAGCCTTAATAAATAATAAAAGGAGAAACAACAATGATAAAAACAAAACGAAATTCAGTTATAAGATTTTTTGCAATTATTTGTGCTGCTTTGATGTGCTTTTTGTCTGTATCTTGTGGCGGGGCTAACAAAAAGGACCCGACAAAGACATATTTGTATGTGTATAATTTTGACGGAGGCATAGGTACGGAGTGGCTGTATAATGCTGCGTCAAGATTTGAAAAACTTTATGCCGGCGAATCTTTTGAAGCCGGTAAAACCGGTGTAAAAATAGAAATAGGTCCCGGTAAAGCCACGCTAGATACAATTTCTAAATCTCCGTATAACGTATTCTTTTCCGAAAACGTGTTTTATAATGATTTTATTGCAAATGGTAAGGTTTTAGATATAACGGACATTGTGCGTAATCCGCTTTCCGACGTAAAAGGCTGTGAAGAAACAGGTAATATAGAAAAAAAATTATTTGAAGACCAAGCGGCCGCATTAACTGCTCTTAACGGTAAATATTATTTCTTACCTCATTACGAATGTTATCCCGGCATTTCTTATGACCGTGATTTATTTAATAAAAAATCGTTTTTTATTGCCGAAAGATCCAGCAGCGATACAATTGTTAAATTTACTGATTCAAGCGGTAATCTTTCAGTCGGACCGGATGGTATTCGCAATACTTATGACGACGGGTTGCCTTCTTCTTATGAAGAGTTTTATGCGATGATGAATAAGATGGTAAAATACGGCGTTGACCCGTTTATTTACACCGGTCAATATTCGAGTTATATAAATTATCTTTTGACTGGTTTATGGTCTGCGTATTCCGGCAAAGATGCTTTTATGTTAAATGTGAATTTTAACAGCGGCACAGGTGAGAATGCCGTACCTGCGAAGATAGTAACCGGATTTAATGGAGATATGCCAATTATAGAAGATGAGTTGATATCTGCTAATAACGGCTATCTTATGTCGCAAGAAGCCGGCAGGTTTTATGCTCTCTCCTTCTTATCGACAATTATGGCTAATTCAAGATATTTTTCGACTAAAATTACCGACGTATTGTCTCATCTTGAAGCGCAAACGGATTTTGTATTCTCATCGCTTGACGATAAACCGATAGCGATGATAATCGAAGGTAGTTATTGGTATAACGAAGCGAAAGACGCGTTGAAAGCGTCTGCGAATCAATTTCCGGAAACGGGGGTTGACAGGGATTTTTCTATAATGCCTTTACCGAGAAAAATAACAGGACAGGTAAAAGAAGGGGAAGGTACAAAAAATACTTTGATGGACTGTTTGGCTTCCTATTGTTTTATAAATGCCAATATTAAGGATAATCCGGTAACTGTCAGACTTGCTAAAACCTTTCTGCAGTTTTTATATACCGATGCCGAACTTATTAATTTTACAAATACAACAGCGATATATAAGGCTGTTAAATACAATATAAGTGAAAATGTAATAAATAATATGTCAAAATTCGGTAAACATTTATCCGAGATCCGTGCTGCTTCCGATATAATTCGTCCTTACTCTTCTCATCCGATTTATGTTAATGCGCAGTCAAAGTTTTGGTATGTCGGCGTGACAAATGCGTGGAATTCCAAAGTCAAAAACAATGACGGCTCAATTACCGATTATGTAAGTCCGCTTTCGGCATATCGTGACAAAAAAACTGCTATTCAGTATTTTAACGGAATTAATGTCACACAGAAAGAATGGAGCAGTCTATATGGAAAGTATTTTTTGAATTAGTTTGAAATCAAATAAACAAATGAATAATGTTTGAAAAAACAGGAAGGGTTACAATGAATACAAAGAAAAGTTTTAAATTAGACCATAAATTAAAATTTTATATTTTGATGTTAATTTTTCCGTTGGCGCAACTTGCAGTTTTTTATTTCGCGGTTAATGTTAATTCAATCAAGTTGGCGTTCGAAGAGTATGATATGTATAATAATTCTTATACTTTTGTCGGGCTTAAAAATTTTAGCCAAGTAATTAATGTGATTTTAAACGAATCGTTTATGAAAACGGCGTTTGTCAATACTTTTATGATATTTGGTATAGGACTTATAATTATGATAATACCCATTTTGTTGTCATACTTTATTTTCAAAAAATATTTTTTGCACGGTTTTTTTAAAGTTTGTTTATTTTTACCTTCCGTAATTTCTTCTATGTCTTTGGTTTTGTGTTTTAAATACGGAGTTGACGTGGCGATACCTGAAATTTGGAAGTTGGTTTTCGGGATAGAAGTTAAAGGTTTGCTATCTAATAATAGCACAACTTTATGGGTTTTGATTTTTTATAGCGTTTGGTTTAGCGCAGGAAGTAATTTTTTACTTTATTTGGGCGCGATGAGCGGAATATCTTATTCTGTCATAGAAGCGGCTCAAATGGACGGAGTCACTCCGTTTCAGGAATTTACAAAAATAATATTTCCGCTTATATTCCCGACGTTTTCTACATTTTTAGTGACAAGTTTTGCGGGCTTATTTTCAAATCAACTTAATTTATTTACATTTTACGGTGAGCGAGCCGAATATAGAGTTTATACAATCGGGTATTATTTATATAAATCGGTATATATGGCGCAAACTGCCGATTATCCATATCTATCCGCGCTTGGTTTAATGCTTACATGCGTCGCAATTCCGTTATGTTTTATAACAAAAAAATTACTTGCTAAAATTGGACCGTCGGTTGAATAAGGAGAAATTACAATGAAAAAAAGAATAAACGTTTTTAAAGTGCTTACGTTCCTTTTTTTGATAATATGGTCAATTTCGATTATTTCATTGTTGATTTGGGGAGTTTTGTCTTCAGTTAAGGATCCCTTGTTTGATTTTCGTAAAAACGTTTTAGGCCTCCCAAAAGAGTGGAAATTTTCTAATTATGCATATGTTTATGACCAATTTAAAGTCGAGGTGTTAAATAAGAGCACCGGAATTGTTGAGAAAATCGGAATGCTGCAACAGGCGTTGTATACAATTATTTTTTGTTTGTGTTGTGCGTTTTTCGGAACGATAATTCCATGTACCGTGGGCTACTTACTTGCAAATTATAAATATAAATTCAGCAACTTTTTAAATCATCTTGTATTAGTACTAATAGCTTTACCTATAATCGGGGCAACTCCTGCCGAACTAGCCCTGCTTAAAAGTTTAGGTATTTACGATACCTTTTTTGGGATATGTTTGCAGCGGTGTACTTTTTTAGGCGTTTATCTTTTTGTGTTTGAGGCAACATTTATGGCTGTTCCGTATGATTTTTATGAAGCGGCAATGCTTGACGGCTCATCTGACTTTGGAATATATCTGAAAATAATGTTACCTATGGCTTGGACAACATTTTTTACTATATTTTTGCTTATCTTTGTTCAATTTTGGAATGACTATCAATATCCATTAATATATTTGCCGAGCCGTCCTACGCTTTCATATGGGCTATATATGTTAAGTAATTCCACATTACAGGGGCTAAATAATGTACCTATGCGTATGGCCGGTGTTGTAATAGTTATGATGCCGATTCTTATCCTATTTATAATTTTTAAAGATAAACTTGTTGGAAATATCAGCATGGGCGGCGTAAAAGAATAAATTTTTATTTTATTCTTAAAAATATTATATTTAGCGGTTAATTATAAATTATAACCTTAAATAATTGAAAGGAGATTATAAAATGAACAAAACTAAAAAAATTTACGTCATTTTGATGCTCTGCATTATTGCAATTGTATGCTCTTTTGTAACATCAAATTCTTTGTTTTCCAGTGCGGAAGAAAGTTCTTTATCGAGCGTATATGAATGGAATTCATCAATCGTTATTCCTTCTTCAACAATAGAGTATAAAGGACAGAGTTATGACGCCACTGATATTTATCTGAAATTTCCTAGCGGGATTTATAAGAGTGGTAAGAAGCAGATACTTGATGAAATAGGTTTATATTCTGTAATATATTCTGCAAAAATAAATGGGGAGACTATAAGCAAAAAACAATATTTTACAGTTAATTATCCTGTTATATCTTTAACCGGTAAAAAATCTTCCGCACACTACGGTTCCCATTCCGATTGCCCTGATATAAACGGGATGGTAATAAGCGTCGCTCCCAAGGAAACCGCAAAATTCAATTATGTTGTTGATTTATCAAAAATGTCTCCAAAAGACGATTTGATAAAGTTTTTCTTTACACCGCAGGAGAACGGAAAAGCCGACGCAAATATTATGATTTTACGCGTCACTGATATATATGACGAGGATAATTATTTTGAGGTGGAGTATAGAAGCATGTCGGCGACAAAGGGCGCTTGGGCAGACGACCACACGTATATTGCCGCAAGTGTTTCCGGGGGCATAACTATGGGTTCTTATAGTCATATCAACAGTGAATACGGTTATGCGACGTATCAATCAATGGTTGGAATAAAATCCTTGGGACATTTGCCTTGGGATAATCAATATGAACTTTTTTATGATTATAATAATTTAAGATTGACAACAAATGCCATTCAGGCCGAAAACTACGTTAAAAATGACCCAATAGCGGATTTTGACGACACGTCGGTCTTTACTAATCCCTGGTCAGGTTTTACTACAGGTGAAGCAATTGTATCTATATACGGAAAAAGTTATCAGGCTTCAACTATGAATCTGGTTGTGACAAGTTTTGCCGGAAAAGATTTGTCAGCTCCCTCATTTGCCGATAGCGGAGATCCGATAGTGAAAGTAGATATGTGCGGAAATGAAGTTGCGCCCGACGGGAAAATCAATACGCCGTATGCTTTGTTTAATGCGACTGCGTTTGACGCTTACAGCGGTAAATTAAACGTAGATTGTTTTGTTTATTATAGTTATGGAACAAGCGCGCAGATAAACGTTTCGGCGAATAATGGATTTTTCACTCCTCAATTAGCGGGCGCATATACTATTGTTTATTCGGCGACAGATAGATTCGGAAATCAAGCCGACGCAACGCTTAATGTGAATGTGCCCGAAGAAGATAACGCTCTTTCCTTTACATGTTCGGGAGGAAGTACGGAAGTGTATGCGGGACAAAAAGCATATGCCTATTCTTCATTGGATATTCAAAACGCAAAGGGGAAAACTTGCGTAAATTTATCGGCGTGTCTTGGTTCGGAAACCTTCCGCTTTGATGCGGATAATTCGTTTATCCCAATGAAAGCAGGTACATATACTATAACGATAGAGTGCTCCGATTACGTTGAAAATGTGAAACAAAACCATTTTTTAAAAGTACAACCTAATCCGGATCCGATATTCCTTGAAGAAGCCAAACTTCCTTTATATTTTATCAAGGGGCAGACATATCTTTTACCGAAGCTTTTAGGATACGATATTACAGACGGCAATTCCAAATTGATAAATTCAAAAATATTTATTTCGCTAGACGGGAAATCCGAAAGCGAAATAAAAGACGGAGAATTTACGGTTAATGCAGAATCAAATGTAAAAGTAAAATATCAAATAGAGGCGGCGAACGGACATTCAATTTCCAAAGAGTATACAATATCCGTAAAAAATGTAACAAATAACGGAATTTTGGATTTGAGGAAATATTTTGATGTGTTGTCCGGCAATGCCGACACAATTTTTGCACCGCAATATGACGATTATTTGGAAATAGTAACGAGTGAAAATTCTTCTTTGAGATTTATAAATCCCGTTCAGGCGGAAGAGCTCGTGCTTCATTTCAAACGTGACGACGTAAAAGATAATTTTGACAAATTAAATATTTATCTTACTGACAGCAAAAACGCAAATGAGCGTGTAAAATTTACCTATTATTGGGATGTAAACGGCTATTATTTGTCTATTAATGGCGGCGCTAAGATTGCTGTGCCTGAAAATATTACTACGACAGACCAATCTGTTTTGTTATTGGGTTATAACGCGGAATCTTTGCAGGCCTATTCTAACTTATCTCAGTTGTTAGCCGTGACAAAAACCGTAGACGGCAACACTTTTAACGGATTTTCTTCAAATAAGGTTTATGTTGAATTTGAACTTGAAAATGTGAATAGCGACTCGGGACTCATTATATATGAAATAAACGGACAAAGTTTATCCAATTTTGAAGCTGACCCGAACGAGCCTCAGATTTTTTGCCGTAGAGCAAATGGCGACGTCGGAAAAAACGCGAAGGTTTCCATATATGGGGCGAGAGCATACGACGTATTAAACGCGTATACTACATTGACGATGACGGTAAAAACTCCGTCCGGCAATTTTGCCGTTGCAACTGACGGAACTATTTTAGATGGAAAATGCGACGCGAGTAAAGATTATGAAATAATAGCAAACGAATACGGCGTATATACTGTTGTATTTTCTGCAAAAGACGGTTCCGGTTTGGTTAAAAATTTAAAATATGGTTTTTCAGTCGTAGATATGAATTCTCCCGAAATCTCAATTGACAGTTCGTCTGTTTCGGCAAATTTGGGAGACTTAGTGAAAATAAAGAACTATTCCGTAAGTGATGATATAACTGATAGCGAAAACATAAATGTTTTTATCGCGGTATTGAATCCGGATTTGTCATTTGAAACGGTTGACCTTAACGATAAATCTTTTAAGGCAAATAAAGTTGGCCAGTATGTTGTTTATATTTGTTGTTTTGATGGAGCAAATAACATTTCAATAGGCAATTATACGGTTAACGTTAAATAAGGAGGATTAAAGATGAAAAGATTGTTTGCTTTGATATTAAGTATGATACTTATGATATGTTGTGTCGCTTGCGGGCAGCATGATGCCGAAACGTCCGACGAACCGGATATACCCGAGAGCTATGATAAACCGGATAATCCTGCCGCAGAAACGGATACATATATTGTAAAAAATGAAAATACGGATTATACGATAGTTGTGCCGGAATATAAAACGTTGTATATCGACAATGCCGTAGATGAATTGAACAAGTTTATGTATGAGGCCACGGGCATAACGTTTCCGCTGATTTCTGAAAGTAAAGCGCATTACAGTGCCGATGCGAAATATATTTCTATCGGCAGAACAACTCTTTTAGAAGAAGCGGAAGTTGCAGTTAATGCCGATTTGGGCGAAAGCGGCGCGCAAATTTCGACTAAAGGTAAGTCTTTGTTCTTTGTCGGGCAGGAAGACGCCGGCGCATTGTATGCGGTTTATGATTATTTATACTTGGAATTGAATTGGGATTATTTCTATAAAGATTGCTATTCACTCGACAAGAATGTGTCGGAAATTAAATTAAGAGATTATAATTATATAGATATTCCGGATATACAGGATAGGGCAACGGGATACGGATGGGAACTTTCAGACAGTACTATGGGCAACAGAATGAGATTAACGCCGTATTTAAAGTCGCGTTTTACCGTTGGAAGCGCAGGTGTAGGACATACTTCGTTAGCCTTTGTGGCGGATGAAGTTCAAGGTCACGAAGCGTATTGGCTTTCCGACGATAAGACTCAACTTTGTTATACGGCGCACGGTAATAAAACAGAATATAACGCTATGCAACAAGCTTGTTTGAATAAAATAAAAAAAATTTTACAAGATGACGCCACAAGCACTATTATAAATTTAGGTATAGAGGATGGGGCGACATTCTGCGGTTGCGAGTCCTGTCAGAAAATAATATCCGAATACGGAGCTAATTCTGCCGTAATTATACTTTTTATGAACGATTTAAGGGCGAAATACGACGAATGGGCAAAAACCGAAGAAGCGAAGGAAATAATAAACGGCAGAGATATAATATTATCGTTCTTTTCTTATCTGTCGGCAGGCGACGTTCCGGCGACATACGACGCGTCAACTAATACTTATATTGCTAACAAGGGCATACATTGCGCAGACGGTGTGGCTGTTTGGTTCGCATCGATTAAGGCGGATTATACAAAATCGATTTACGATAAAGATAATGAAAGCGCATATAACACGCTGATGGGTTGGACCGCCGTATGCGACGATATATATTTATGGACTTACAGTACGGGTTTTAAAAATTATATGATATGGTACGATTCGTTTAACGGTATGCAGGATAATTATAAACTTGCGGCAAAGGCGCAAGTTAAGGAGATTTATGACCAGGCCCAGCATACGTCAATGGAAGGCTCTTACGCTTGGGGAAATTTAAAGTCATATTTAAATTCCAAACTTGCTTGGAATAGTGATGCGGACTTAAATTATTTAACTAAAAAATGGTTTAGATACTATTTTGGTCCTATTGCTAATCAGATGTACAATTATTTTATGAAGCAAAGGGTGTATTTTAATTGGCTTATTCAAAATACAACTTATTCCGGTATTCAGTCGGTAAGCCGTGATTTTGAAAAAAGCGAATATTGGCCGAAACCCGTTCTATTGCAATGGTTATCGGAGATAAACGAAATCGCGGAAAGTTTAGCACCGCTTAAAAAAACAAATATAGATTTATATAACACATATTATTATAGGCTTGCAAACGAACGGCTTTCAATCTATTATTTGCTTGTGAGTCTGTATTCTTCAACGACTTCTGCCGATTTAATCAATGAATATAAAATGCAATTTAAGAGCGACGTGAAGTATCTAGGGCTTGAAACGACAGGTGAAAATAACAACACTGTTTCTGTTATACTTAAAAACTGGGGAATTGCCTAATTAAGTAATGGCAAAAAGGAGAATAAAAATGTATTTAAAAAATAGAAAAAATTATTCTATTTTTGTTTTAATCATACTGGTAACTCTGTTTTTGTGTTGTTTTGTCGCTTGTGGAAGAGACGGCAAAAAAGAGAGTACAAATCCGGAAGAGTCGACAGCTGACACATTTTCTTTTAACATTGCAAAAAAAGAACTTGAAATTTACGAAATATTCACTATCGGAATCAATGGCGAAAACACGGAATTGTCAAATTATACGTGGTCTACTTCCGACGACTCGGTTGCCACCGTAAATAACGGCGTTATCACGGCAGTTGGAGAAGGCGTTGCTACTATAAGCGCAACGTTAAATAACGAAACCGAACAGTGCGCAATTACAGTGTCTTATAGCCGAGTTATTCCGGTAGTAAAATTAAATGTTGTCAATAATCAGTTAAAACTATATGAAGACGTAACGTACAGACTTTTTCCCGAGATAGAATATAACGGTCAGTTATATACCGATTTTCAAGCCGATTATTCTTCCGACAATACGGGGATAGCGGAAGTTTCAGATGATGGAACGGTATCCGCAAAAAAGATGGGAAATAGTTCCGTCACGGTAAATGTTAATTGGCGCGGGTTAAGTTTTAAAAATATATTAACGGTTCAAGTTATAGATAGCGGAACTTTAATTGTGGATAATAATCAGATATCCGTTTATTCAAGCAATCCCGACGGATATGAGTATGAAACCGAAAAAGCGATTTCCGTTAAGATGGTTAATTTGGGAAGGAAAGTAGATGTCGCGCTTAACGTAGAAGAAATCCCCGAGACAGGTAATATAAAAGGTGTTGTGGCGTTATATGAAAACGGCACAATAAAGGGTGTTCGCGCGGGTAAAACGACTTTTGTTTTCAGTTGTGAATATAATAATAAAACATATCGGTCAGTAGAAGTCTTAGTGACTGTAAATTCTCCCGAGGTTTTTTCGAAAGAAAAGTTAACGTATGTAAAAAAAGGTGCGGTTACAGATTTTTCTGAAATCTCCTCTGAATATACGCAAATAGACAGGTGTTATTTGGACGGCGAGATATGCGAAATTGTCAGCGGGGCG
>Ga0172378_10002608_pt1 | contig 16942 bp, 13 predicted proteins | sample GrowelOW332metaG_FD_119755 | JGI IMG/M metagenome (GOLD analysis project Ga0172378, IMG submission 119755) | Groundwater microbial communities from an aquifer near a municipal landfill in Southern Ontario, Canada - Pumphouse #3_1 metaG | ecosystem: Environmental > Aquatic > Deep subsurface >... | reverse complement strand
TCAATACGGAAATTTGGTCGAGCATTCCAAACGTATTTGGGAAATGCTGGATAATCAAAAAGAAATGGTGGAAGTGTTGAATGATACGAATGAGTCCCTGTTAAATGACCGGATGAACAATATTATGAAAACCCTGACTTTGTTTTCCGTTACTTTATTGCCGCTGTCGTTAATGGCCGGTATCTTTGGAATGAATGCCAAATATATGCCCTTCGTTAATGGCCGTATGGGCTTTTGGGTAATTTTATTTTTGATGTCTGTATGTTCCTGGATTTTATTATATTATTTTAAAAAGAAAAAATTTCTTAATTAAGAGTTATTGATGAAGAAAAATATTAGTTAAAATACGTTTAATATTAGTTAAAAATATATAACGACTTTTATTCTGAAAGCCGTTATTTTTATACCTTAAATTATCGTTGACAAAATATTTAAAATTTGTTAAAGTTGAAGGTTAAAATTGACAATAACCATAAATATTGATACAATATATTGCTTAACTTTAAATATGAAAATCGCATTTATCGGACAAAAAGGAATACCGGCGCAGACAGGCGGTGTTGAAAGACATGTTGGTTTTTTAGTGCGTGAATTGAATAAGTTGGGTCACGAAATAATCGTTTACAATCGTCGTGGTTATACTCCTGTTCGTTTGCGAGAAATTGATGGTGTTAGATTAATCTATAAGGGTTATATAAATAATAAAAATTTAGCCAGTATTACTCATACTTTTTTAGCAACTCTTGATGTTATTCGCCGACGCGTCGATATTATCCATTATCATGGTATCGGCCCTTCTCTATTGTTGTGGATGCCAAAGATTTTTTGTCCAAAAACTAAAATTATTGCGACTTTGCATAGTTTTGATTATGATAATGAAAAGTGGAGCCCGTTTGCTAAATTTATGCTTCGTTTGGGGGAGAAAGTTATGTTAGCCACAGCCGATGGCGTAATTGTTCTTACTAAAGAAACACACGATTATATTCTTAAGAAGTATGGAAGTGAAACCTTTATAATCCCTAATGGGACAGAATTGGGTCCGGTTGAAACGGATAGTATTTTAAAATTTTGGGGCTTGATGCCGAATAAATATATTTTAAGCGTTTCTCGGTTGATTAAATTAAAAGGAATTCAGTATTTAATTTCTGCATTTAAACATCTTCCGACTGATATGAAGCTGGTGGTTGTCGGAAATGGTGAATATGAAGAAGAATTAAGATTAATAGCTGATAATGATCGCCGTATTATCTTTGTCGGTAACCAGAGTGGTGATGCATTGCGGCAGTTGTATTCTCACGCGTTTCTATTTGTTCAATCCTCAGAAATGGAGGGCATGTCTCTTTCTTTGTTGGAAGCTATGGGCCATGGTTGTCCTTGTTTGGTTAGTGATATTAATGGAAATCGCACCGCTTTAGAAAATACCGGGTACTATTTTCGGAGTAAAGACATAAATGATTTAGAAATTCAATTAAAGAATATTATAGATAAGCCAGATGAAACTGTTAAGAAAGGCCGGGCTGCTTTTGAACGGGCCGCGAAGGAATTTGATTGGGGCCAAGTAGCTGCCAAGACAGAAAATGTTTATAATACTGTATTGAATAGGGTAAATAAATAAGAATTGATAGTACGTTAATAAATATATTATTTGATTGATACTCAAGATGATCTGTAAATTTATAAATCATTTTGAAAATCAATCAAAAATATTAATCACAAATCCAAAGAAAAATGAAAAAGAAAGCGAGAATTGGTTTTTGGCTGATTATGTCGGCCATGATTATCGGTATTGCCTTTAGCGGCTGCCGTAAAATTGAATGCGTTGATCTCAATAATGAAGTTGATGACAACGGTATTACTCTGAAATGCATGACTTCTCAAGGTTATACAACTTCAGACAGTATTGTCGGCTTAGCTAACAAGACCTATTTATTTAAAGTGACCACCAGTTTTGAAGCGACTAATATTCAAGTTCTGCTTTCAAATGGTGTTACTATCGTACCGAATGCCGAAGGATTTTTCCAAAATATTTGGACAAATGCCGGGGTCTCAACTTTAATAATTACAGCAATCGACGTTAATGGACAATCTCATTCAAATACTTGGAATTGTCGAATGTTGGTGGCCTGGAATGATCCGATAAAATTTATGTCTGTCACGCCAATTAGCGGATCAAATTACTATTCAGTAGTGATGGCATGTTCAAAAAATGGCATTCCCTTTAATGGCGGAGACTATCGATACACCGGTTCAATTACTGTTCCTATTTGGCAAACAACGGAAATTCCAGTGGCTGATACAAATTATCGGATTGAAAATAACACTTTGTACGCTGTGCCGACTGGACAAGTTGGATCTTGGATCTGTATTCGATTCAATATCGTGCCCGGATCATATGAAATGGGAGTTGGTAAATATAAAGACGGTTCATTAACTTGGGGGAGCTTTTATAATTCAATGTTTGTGCCATCCTCGGAACCAACATTGATTAAGTTTAGTTTAAGCCAAACTGGTGTCATTACTAGTGGTGCGACTTCTTCTGAGATGCCGGGAAATATAGGCGATCAAGGCGATGGTCCAGTTCTTCGTTTTGAAGAAAATGAAAATGGGACATGGAATATGTATGTCAATAATAATGAGCCATTTTCTTCACTAACATCCCCTTTTGTAAAATACTTGGGTAATAATGAAGTTTGGCAATCACCTATACTCCAATCTCCTGTTGCGAATTATCCTAATTGGGGGATGGTGGTGCTAGCTACTCCCTTGCCGGATGACTTACGATTACAATTTGGAAATAATTCAAATATTCCCTTAAATGTAAACGGCACGATGTCAAATTCTCTCTATTGGGACGGACGTTACGACTATTTAAGTGTTGGTTTTGGTAATTTTTTAGTTCAGACAGTTGATAATAAATATCAATTGGTACGTCCGATTCCCAAAATCAATAATTATAATTAAAAAAATAAAAAGGATTTATTAGGGCTCTAGTTTGCTAGAGCCTTTTTTATTATAAGAAATTGAATATTTAACCTTGAAATAAAAAAAAGCTTCGTATTTACGAAGCTTTATAGATCACGCGGTCGCTTATTTTAGATAGGCTACGTAGTAGCCATTTTCAAGATAAGCTGTTTCCCACCGTTGCCAACCGTTGGGATCGCCCGACACTCTAATTATTGTCGGACCAAATTTATCCAATAAATCTGCTTGGACAAATACGCGCCCATCGGTTGTAACACCGTACAACCCAGAAATTTCAGATACAGGATAAATGGAAATATTGTAGCCAGTTCCGTCTGGATTACGGATGGCTCCCTCAATTTGGTCGCCGACATTTATTCCTAAATGCGGCCAAAAGGAATTGGGATCCATATCTTTTACATTGACGCAAAATATTTGTTTTTGCGCACTACCTTCCCTAACGGAACTTATGGCTGGCGGATTGTCAGCCCCTAAAAATTCTGATTCGACAGTTTCTGATGAAGGTCTGCTTCTCACAGAAACTGTTTTTACAGGTTTGGTGGAATAGCGTATCACACTTTTCGTGTGACTTTTTTTTGTGGTTCGCTCGTCAATAATTTTGACCACCACATTCAAAGTTTTGTCTTGGCATTTTCTAGCGGTTGCCAATTCGGCCGCTTTTTGTGCAGCCAATTGGTTGATGGCTGCCAAGTCATTTAGTAACGTCAATGTGTCCACTTGTTCACAAGGAACCGGGACAGTTTGTGCTGTTTGGGCGGAGCTTTCCTTTGGTTGCTCCTTTTGCGTTTTATTTAATAATAAATATGATAATACAATTATTATTATTATCAATAAAATGCCTAACCCAATTTCAATTGATTTTTTCATCTTTCTCTGCTTTTGGTTTAATATTGGTTTGATTTAAATATTTGTATTATATTTAAGTTTGCCATTAAGAAAAAATAACCTTTGGAGTGATTACCTTTAATTTCCGGTTGATAATATTTTTGCATAACACTTATGCTGAAAAAATCATCTTGGTATTGTTTCTTTAAAGCAAATTCTACCAACCAAGCGTTATAATTCGGTCCGGTGTAATTACCAAATTGATAACCGACTTTCGGTTGTAAGAATACTGATTGTTGGTATCCAAGAGGAATATCGCAGACGCTTTGTTTAAAAAGAATCTCATACATTCCTTTGTTCCAAATTTTAGATTCGTCAATTTTGGTTAATTTGTTATTTAATAGTTCTTCCTTGTCTGTTTCACAGACTTTTTGTCCGTTAAATACAAGTTGCATCCTCGGAAAGAGGTTGGGATATAAACCGGTCTGTTTCAATAGGTTAATATTGAAATTAAAAGTTGCCATTCCGTCGTTCTGGACAGATTGGTAATTGTTTTTTTTAGTTTCAATATTCACTTCTTCTGAGGAATGTCGATAACCAATTGCGATTCCTGTAAATAAAGAATGTGTCCAGGTAAAATTTTGGTTATAATAACCGGTATTTAGGCCTAAACAGAAATCGTCGCTAATCGACTTATAGGATGTTGTATTATCTTTCCAGGTGGATTGAGAATATAGACCCCATAGACCGAAATTAAACGTTTCCATTGGCGACCTGTATAATGGCAGATCAGCATATGCGCCGAACCAGTTTCCGTTACAGTTAGTATTTTGTTGTTGAGCAAAATAACCGCTGAACAAAACCAAATTGGCGTAGCGACTTTGCATCGTCGTTATTTGTGCAGATAGCGCACACGACATCAAAATCCAAACAATAACCAATATTACTATTTTTTTCATCATTGAATTTTTAAAGGGCGTTTTTACAGATAACACTTTGTTATCCTGGGAATAAGGAGAGAAAAATATCCTTCCCTATGCTCAAAATATCAAAATTATTTTAAGATATTATTGATATTTCCTCGCGGTATTTCCTGTGTTTGATTGAACTGGCGAGCCATTATCGGTTCCGGGGTTTTATTTTCTTCTGCTCTTGAATTATTGATTGGCAAATTAAACCAAACAGCATTAACGGCTTGCTCTTTCTTTTGCTGCCGCATTTTGGATTTATTTGATCCAAACAGCTTTATATCATAGCGTTCTTCCGGATAAATATAAATATAGAATAATGAAAAAATCGAGCTAAACATAAAAGCCAATAACGTGTTTTGTAACAAATTAGGTTTTACCGGATAATTGGAGATTAGCGGTTGATCGATTACATTAACTTTAATTTTATCGCCATTTCCCTGATAACTTGAATTATTGTTCATTAAAACTTCGTTAACGGCTAAAGAAATTTGTTGAGCTTGATATGGACTAGTGTGATATACTCTAATTTCCACAATTCCTGAATCAGCTATAGTCTTGGTTTTAACGGTATTACGCCATTGTTTGATTTGTTTGGCATAATTGCCGCTAAAATAGTTTTTATCGATATTATATGGTGTTTCCATTGCTAATTCATAAAAAGAGGAAGAATTTGTCACTTCAGCAAAAAGATTTCCAAGATATTCATTTGATCTTGAAAGTGCATAGGCGTCAGTTTCCACGGTTTCTTGAGAAATCAATAATCTAGATTTAGATTCGTATCGCAAAGGAAATAATAGCGAAGATCCGGCTACGAATAAAATCGACAAAATTACGATCAAGCTTATCGTTTGGCGTTTTTTTTGAATTAATATTAAAAATTCTTTTAAATCCATATGTATATATTTTGACTTAAAATTATACTACGTAAAATTTGATTTGTCAAGTTTAACCCAACTACATATTGACATTTACGTCGAAATAAGATATTATTTAGAACCAAACAAATAATATTTAGTCTTTATTTAAAATATATGAAAAAAATCGGAATTTTTGCCCTAATATTAGGAATTGTTGGAATTATATTTGCTTCCTTTTCGCAGGGTAAAGTAAAATCTTATTACTCAGGCGACGCCCTCGTCTTCCAAAATAATTTATACGTGACCTCGGCCAATACAGGCAGTATGGAGGTGTTTCGATTAAATAATGGGCATTTGGACAAGGTTGGTAAAATCAAACCTTTCGATCAACGTTTTGGAAAATACGATTCTTTTTATGACTCTCATCTACGGGAAGAAGACGGTACTCTTTATGTCTATGCAGTCTCCGGCTATAATCTTTATAAGTATGAGGTAAACAGCAATGGCGTGGCTTTAATATCATCAACTTCCAACTCTTATTGGGAATGGTATAATCGTGTTGATGAAATCGGCAACCACTTAGCCACAATTAGTGAGAAAGGTGTAAAAATTTGGAATAACAATCTTGAAGTAATTGATGAATACGATTTTAAGAATACAAAGACTCCGTATAATGTCCGAGGCACTGAAACATTTTTGTTTGATATTGAAGACGGCAATTTGTCAGTTTTCCATCGAGAGACTCGTGCTCTTCTCCGTAATATTCCATTAAATTTTAAGATTAATCCGAGTGCACATAATATTTATGTTGATGAAAATGAGGATATCTACGTCGTTGATGATTATTATGCAAAAAAATTCAGCATTGACGGTAAGTTATTAGGTAGCTTTAAACATTTGGATTATGAGGGCTATGATATGACTGCTTCCGGATTTAGTGATTATGTTTATTTTTCGAATGGCGTCGGAGTGGTAAAATTAAATAAGGACACAATGAAGGCTGTTGATTGGGTTTGGACAGGCGGCTTGGCCGGTCCTCAGGGCTGGGCTATGGGTTTAAAATCTGTATATTTAAACGGAGATAAGGTGGTTGTTTTTAACAACGCCAATATAGTCGTTTTAGACAGTAATCTTAATAAAATTGCTTCGACCGTGTCGGAAGAAGAGGACGAAAGTATTTATGCTTCCGAAAGTCTATTCTTAAATTTAGATAAGAATCGCGGCGCGGCCAATAGCGAAGTTTCTTTGAGCGGCGGCGGCTTTCTTCCAAATGAAGCTCTTAAAATACAATTTGACGGTATGAGTAGCACGGTTAATGCCAATAATCGCGGTCGTTTCAATACTATTCTCAAGACTCCGGATGTTAAGGAGGGTGGCTACGATATTAAAGTTACCGGCCAAACTTCAAAACTAACCTACAGTATTGCATTTATGATTGAATAATTTTGATTGTATTATATTTAAAAAAACACTCCCGTTTGAATGGGAGTGTTTTTTTTATTGGCTATTTATTACCGAATTATAGATTTGTATAATATTATTTGTATTTATGTCAGGTGAATATTTGGCCGCGCTTATTTTTATTGTTTCTTTTGTCCATTGTTTTTTTCCGGAAATTACTGAGAGCATGGCCTGTGCCCATAATTCCGGATCATCGGCCGTAATTAATAAACCATTTGTGTCATTAATAATTTCCGGTAAACCACCGCGGTTAGAGGCGATTACCGGTGTTCCAAGGGAAATTGCCTCTAAGGCCGACAAGGGAAAATTTTCATACCAACGTGAAGGGATTAAGACAGCTTTAGCCTTTAAAATGAGTTTGGCCAGAGCTTGTTCTTCCTGCCAACCGATAAATTGAATACGATCTTTTGCCTCGATCGCATTAGCCATTTTTTCGTATATTAAGGCATCTGGCCCGGTGCCGGCGATTATAAGTCGAAGTTCCGGATGATTTATAACAGCATTAATAATAAGGTCAATTCCCTTTTCTTGGCTTAAACGTCCGTTAAATAAAAAATAGTCATTGATTTCGTCTGTTGGTGATTCTTCCGTTTTTAGGCTGCAACAATTATTTACGACCATAATTTTATTTTTCGGCCAACCGGCTTCCATTAATATTGTTTTCAAAAATAAACTTGGCGATATTATTTTAGTTATATTTTTTTTATAGATTTTTAATATGCGATGGTGGATAAACATTTCTGTACTTGCCAATAAACTGGCAGCGAAAGAATCTTTTACGCAGCGTTTTTTTATACAAGCGCCGTAATTTTCCTTTATACAATTATCGCAAATTTCCCCATGCACATACATATTATGGCTTGGGCATACGAGTTTATAGTCATGAGCATGCATGACAACCGGTATTTTGTGTTTGGCAGCTACATCTAAAATTGAAGGCGATATTTGATGATAAATATTATGTATATGAATAACATCCGGTTTAAAATCATTAAGCAGACGCCGAAATTTACGTTTAGCTTCTAAACTATAGATTGTTCTTCCCGAAATTTTCCAAGCATATTTTCGCAAATTTTCATTATAACTCACACGACTTATAAAATATTTTGACCAAATGGAAGGAAGATTGTTTGGATGTTGCATCGAAAAATAGGCCACTTGATGCCCCATTTTTTCTAATCGGTCCCCAAGATCTAAATAATAACGATCGGCACCGCCGCGGGGGTAATGATATTTATTTACTTGAAGAATCTTCATATTTTTCCTTAAATAATTCTAAATATAGCTTTTCATAAGCGAGAGCAACTTGCTGAATACTGAATTTTTCCACGATTAAGGATCGAAGTTTGATTTGTTTGGAGTTTGTTTTATTTGATTTGATTGCAGTAATTGCATCGGTTATTGCATATTTTAAACTATCTATATCACCGACTTTAAAAGTCCAACCGGTTTCTTCAGTAATAAAATCCGATAAACCACCAACCGCACTTGCGACTACAGGGACACCGCATGCTCCGGCTTCCAGAGCGGCAATGCCAAGACCTTCCCAACGCGATGGCATAACAAAAAGATCTAAATGTTGATAAAAATCGGACATATCAGCAACATCTCCAGATAATTGGATTTGTTGGGTTAGATTGTTTTTGATAATCTGTCTGTTTAAATTATCTTTGTCGGGACCGCTGCCGGCAATTATAAGGCGGATATTATCTAATTTTAATCTCTTCCAGGCTTCAATTAGTAAATCGAAACCTTTTTGCGCTGTTAAACGTCCTACGCCGCCGACAATCAAAGGTACTTTTCCCGGTCTTGTCTCGCTAAAGATAAATTTATTGAGATTAATGCCATTGGGGATTATTTGATTACATTTATGCTTCGGAAGCAGATAGCGATGCTTCATGTCCCGGGCTACTGCCGGTGATATTGCGATAATTTTATCAGCCAGACAAGAAGTAAATATTTTTACTAATCGACGGGATATAGCTTCATTAAAATTTGTATTTTGTTCGGTGGAAATGATTACTTTTACCCCGGCTAATTTAGCTGCTAAGCGGCCGCGCAAATCACCGCCGAGCTGTGTATGTACAATGTCGGGTTTATCGTTTTTTAGTTGTCTAATAATATTTAAAATATTATGAAAATCAATTGTAGATTTTTTTTCTAATACCGTAATTTGTATATTAAGAGTCTGAAGCTCGTTGTATCCGGCACCCTTTTCTTTAAAAATTATTACAGATGGTTCAAAAATATCTTTATTAAGATTATCGATAAGATCAATTAAAAAACGCTCTGCTCCTCCTCTCGCCATGCTTGGCATTATGTATGTAATTTTAATTTTTTTTGCCATATTGTTTTTCAGCGATAGTAATAGCGGTTAGGGCGAGTGTAATTATCAGCCAAACTTTACCTTTATAATATGAAGTATTAAATATTTGGAAAAACAGTCCGCCGCCCGCAGCTATACATAAAGGAAAAAGCCAAGGAACTTTTTTATCAAATCTTTTAATTCCAATAATTACTTTTTTTGCAATTATAATAATAAGAAATAACCAAGCGGCAAGGCCTAAAACACCCATTTCAGCCAATATTTTTTGTAAGAAACCGTGCGAGTCGATTGGGGCTCCGTATTTTGCGGTAAAACGAATATTATCAGCGACAAGATCAGTAAAACAACCAATTCCCTGTCCTATTATAGGCTTGTCTTGCCAAGCCTCGTAAGCTATCTCGGTGAGAAGTACTCTATTTTCAGTCGAGCTAACGTTGTCAGCTTGTAATATCGACATTCGCCAAAATATTGGCACCATCATGACAATCAGCATTAATCCTGTTAATAGCATTAAGCCTCCATGACGTTTTAATGATTCGCGCTCATGCCAAAAAAGATAGGTGAGAGTTTGAATTGATAGAGTAATCCAAGCCGCCCGAGAAAATGTGAAAATGGCAGCGGCCCCGGTAAAGAAGGCAATGGCTATACAGATTCGGCGCCAGCGATCATTGGCACTGAATTCTTTAAGAGCCAACCAAATAAATGTGCCCGCACAAAGAAATTCTGCAATTAAATTATGATTATAACCAAACGGATAAACACCATTAATATGTAAAGAATAAATTCTAAAAAAACTATTCTGCCAATCCTGACCCCATAATGACAGCCAACCGCTGATTGTAACCAACAATGAGGATAAAGCCAAAGCTATGACGGCTGTTTTTAGACTTCTTTTATCTTTTATTAAATTTGCCGGTAACAATATATAGGCGACGTATAGTAAAATAAGCCAGCGAATAATATAGTAGAAACCGGATAAGGGCTGAGAATGATTAAACAACGAAACGGCAGCGGCGATAATAAAAAATAAAAATGGAAAAAATAATGGAAAGTTTAATTTAATTTTTTGGCCAGGTTTAAATATTAATGCAAATAAAATATTGAATAACCATGCCAAGACTGAAATAATGGCGATTAAGTCTGAAAATGGAATTTCTAAACTATATATCTTAAATATCCAATTAATAAACGGTACGGAAAAAGTCAACGCAAAAAGACTGATGTTGGAATTTGAGACAAACACGATAAAAATTACACTGACCGCTGCAAGTAGGTAATAATTTAGCATATATTATAATGATAGCGGAAAAAACATAATAAAAAAAGACCCGAATTGTTTCGGGTCCGATTATCGATTAATTTTTCTTGGTAATTTTACCGGTTTTTTTTGCCGGATTTACCTCTACCATTACATTTTCGAATTCTCGATAATATAAATGATTTTTCAAATAAGCCTTGTTTAGAGGTTTGCCCGTATTTATCCGGTATTTATCAGGTATCGACATGTTTTGTCCGACGGCAATATAGACATTGTCTAATAATAGACTGCTGGCTAATCCAAATTCAAGATTTGAAAAATCAACTTGAAAAATGGTGTACGGTCTTGCCTTTCCTGCATTTTTCATACTTTGGTGCCAACCATAATCTATTTTTCCTCCAAGATAGTCATTCGGAAATTTCTCAAACATTACCCCATTATTAATAAAGAAGAAAGCGGTTTCACCTTTATTGGTGACGATAATAAAATCATCGCCTTTTTCTTTACGTATTTTTTGGATAAAATCGATCATTCCTTCTCGCCACCAATTATCAAGAGCTTTTGGTGGATCGGCGCATTTATTATTATCAGCATCGATTTTTGGATCAACCCAGGAAATTGTCGATGTTCCGTTGTCAATAAAATATCCATCTATTAATGTATTAGATAATATTTTTGACAATATCCAATCGCTGTAATAATCAACATAGTTTTTGCCATTGATTTTTGGACATTTGGAGGATATATTCATCATTTCCATACCTTTCCAAAAAATGACCGGTTTGTCGTCTGTTCGTTTTAATCTATAAGCTGAAGGAAGCGTTGATAAGAAATCATTGGCGATGTTTCGGTTGAGCATCTCTTTTTCCCAGACTTCCATCGGATTGGAATATACTAGCAGTTTTAAGCTCGGTTGGCTTTTCTTGATTTGCGATACTTCTTCCGGATTATTGATTAAATTTTCATAATCAATTATTACCAAGTTATCCTTTGAGAGTTTTTCGGCATTTTCTGAAGATAAAGTAGGTGCGGTCCAATAGGTGCAGTATTTTATCTGAGCTTGAGATGCAATGTTTATTATAATCAATCCAGCCATAATTTTGATTTTCATCACCATTTTCTCCTTTCTGTTTTTGTTAAATTTAAAGAACAATTACGGTGTATTCTAACACATGGATGTTAATTTGTCCAGAGCTGTAAATTTTGGCTCTTTTCTAAATCAAATGTCCAATGAGCTTCGTTGTCATTATCTTTTCTGTTTATATTTGACGGGCTAGCACCTTGAATGCTATTTAAGGGTTTAAGAGAAATATTTAAATTCTTAATTCTGCTCCCCGGCTGGCGCTGTACATAAAGTGTGTACACTTTTTCCGATTGCAGACGGTTTTTAAGATTATCAGGCAGAGTATATTTAATACTGACATTTCGGCTTTTTCCCGGTTCAATGCTCCAGAAAAAAGCAAAAACGTGTTTGCCGAGCGCTTCGTCTTCATAACTGGCCGTATCGGTTTCTTCGGCGTTAAGGCCGTCAATTGATATGAGTTCACTGCCCTGAGGCGCCAAAATACGCGTGTAACTGCGGTATTTGGTGGTACGCCAATCATATCCGCCATTATGCTGATAATTTAAACGTACTGTCGCCTGGAGCCCGTTTTCTTCCTCTTTTAGATTATAGGAAATTGTTTTGTCCATAACGGAGTCGCTTTTAAAGGCAGCCAAATTGGCGTCAACCACCATCAGATAGTCTCCGGAGATAGCTTTAATTTCGCCATCGGCCCCTAAAGCCGCAGCGGCTGATTCCCGACCGGGATTATTGAAATACATTAGTAAATCACCGCGTTCGGTGCTGTCGGTTATTGTTTCGGCTAAAGTATAATACTTATTTAAAGGCAGGTTCATCAGTTTATCTTTTAAGGCCGCAATTAGTTCGTTAATAATATCTTTGCGGTCCCAAGAGGAAATATCATCGTCTTTATAAGCAATTTCGACGTTATATTGTAATAAGGCTTGCATATTTTCCGGCGCATAACTTTCGCCGCGGACTGTAATCGGGCCGGTTATTCGGAGTAAATCGGCCACAAATTCGGGGGTAATAGCCAGAACGCCATCCAATTCGGGCTCGTTTTGTTTAGCGGCTGTACTTTCGGCTTTAAACATTTCTTGAATCAATCGGGCCGACTGCGGCCAAGACGGCGACCAGTTGGCATCGCGCAGGTACCAATTCTTGACATTCATGTAGCGGTTGATTGGTATTGGCGGTTCGTATTTAACGATACCGATTGAAGGCATATCGAGATGATAGACATCGTCGGCTATTATTTTTTTTATTTCACCAAAATTTGCCAGATCCACTCGGACATAGCTGCCTAAAAAGCCGCCAGTCGGGCGCAGTTCGTCGTTATTTTGCAACATGATCAGGTAATGGGCTTCTTCCGGGTAGCCACTGAAGGCCGGGATTAAGCGCAGAATCGGGATTGCTTGATCAAGCAACAGTTCGCCCGAAGCCAATTGATTACGCATAGCCAGCAGTTTGCTTTTTAACGGCCATAAAATACTGACGGTATGGATACGATCCAGGTTGTATATGGCCAGATTAATATTGGCCTTAAGTCCGTTTAATTCCGGTTCTAAAGCAATTAAACTTTGCAGGGCGGCCGCTTTTTTTTCGGGGCTTAAATCACGGAAAGTACCGTTGCCGAAAGCTGACAGATTTAAATTTTCGGCCAGCTCGGTGGCTTGGAGAGCGCTGGAAGAAATAATCAGGGCGCTGTCATTAAGATAATCGAGATCGTCCAGTTGTGTCCTTCCAATACCGATTTTGGCTAAAAACCAGGATGAACGCAAAGAATCAATTTCTTCGGAGCTAGATGTAAAAGCTTGTTTGCTTGCTTCCAGTTTAACGTCAGCCTCCGGCCAGTCTTTTTTTCCGATATCGGTCAAAGCACCCGCAAGCAAATCCTTCCCTCTTAAAGCATCTTGGCTGAATTGTTGCCAATGCCGCCAGCTTAAGATAAAACTTAATATCAGCACAAAAAAAATTACCCCAAGGGCAATTAAAAGGTAGCGGCCGGTAATCTTTAGGTAGCAGATCAATTTTCGTTTTGTTCTCATATTATTTTTTTGGTTGTTCATTTTCGGTCGGTTCGATTACCTTCAAATGATGGCTTTGCCTTATTTTATGCAGAAAAATGTCATTAATTTGCAGACGATATTCATATTCGTCTTTTTCCATCAGCGTATAATTTACTTCTTTATTTAAATCAATTTCCAGCGCATGCAAACGTTTTAAAAACAATTCTTTCTTTATTTTTCCGACCGCAATAAGGTCTACCGGCGAGCTGAAATCGCCGGTGAATAGGCCGCTTAACCAAAGATGTTCGATACCGCCAATTTCGGCGATGTCCTTGATAAAATCTTGGCAAGAAAGAAGGTTGGCTTTGGTGAATAAGCTTTTTAATTCGTTAAACAGCAGAAAATCACGATTAACAATGAAATATTTCTTTTCATTTTTTAGACTTTTAGGAACTGCAGTTTTAGCCTTCACGGCCTTACTTTTTACCGCTGTCTCAATCTTTTCCGGTGCCGCTTCTTCCACTTTCAATAAGCCGATAGCTTGCAGGTTATCCAGTTCCCTGCGGACAGAATTGACTTGCAAATCAAGATCACGCGCCAGCTGACGGGTGTAATATTTTTGTTCAGGTTTGCTCAGAAAAGTCTTAAGAATCTTTACTCTGGCGTTGGAGCCAAAAATTTGAGCAAGCATATTTTTTGAATAATCGCAAAATATTTTTTGCGGCCTAAGATGGATTTTATGAAGATTTTAGGCTATCTTCTTTATTTCTTTACGTATTTATAGTATAATAGAAATCGTCAAGAGTCAAATAAATTAGGCGCATTTTTGCGTATAGATTTGGTATAATATGCAGTACAAAATTGCTTCCCTGGTCCTTAATGCCGCCAAACATCAGAATGGCTGCCGCGAGGTTCATATTTCTCAACCTGATGCCGTTAAAGAAGATCTGGCCGGCAAACTTTTTTTGTTGGCGGAAATTGACGGCAAGAAAACTGACGTCAAAAAAGTGCTAGATTTTATCGTGGCCAGCCTCGATGATTTTTATTGTAATGACGAGAAGATTTTTCTCCAGGATAAAATTGAAGGCTTAACACTCGATAATATATTTGAAGCGGCCTTGGCCAAATTGAATAAAGCCCTGCTGGAATTTCTGGCGGATGAAAAAATATTTTTAAGAGCGGAAGATACGAATTTGGTTATTGGTCTGCTTTTTGAGGATAAACTTTTGTTTTCCAATTTTGGGCGTAATAACGCCCTGCTTATTTTTAAGAAACAGGATGATTACGAAATAATCAATGTTGAAACGAGCGCGAGCGATGCGGACGATCAAGAAAGCCCGCAAGTTCCGTCCGGGCCGAAATTTTTTGCATCGGTTATCAGCGGCAAGATTCCTCCTTTTTCATATTTCTTATTTTGCAATGAAGCTTTGCCTGAATATTTATCCAATAAGGATCTGATTACTATCGTGACTAAATTACCGCCGATGGTGGCCGCCGAACAGATTAAAGCGTCTCTGGCCAAGGTTAATACGTATGTTCCTTTTCTCGGTATTATTGTTAAAAATACTTTCGGCCTCAGCGTGACCGAGTTAAAAGAAGAAGCAGGCGCCGAATTAAGTCAATCGGCTCATAATTCCATTTCGCATCTCAATTACACCGAGAAAAAGACCGAACAGATGCTGGCGCCGGCCGGTTTGGTTAATTGGAAAAAGATCGGTAAATTATTTTCTAAAGCTAAGCGTAAATTTGCGCCGGCTGTATCGGGCAATTTGCGGTTAAAAGTTTCTGATTCGGCCGCAATGGTTCCGCCGCCTTTAAATTATCAGAAAACTGTTTCGGCTCCCCGTTTGGCCAGAGAAAAATTTGTTTCCGGCCATAGCCGGTCCCGACTGCTCGGTAAATTAAAAATAATTGGCCTGACCTTTATTAATCTGTTTAATCCGTTATTTTGGAAGCAATCTTTTTCTCGAATAAGTCTTTGGATTAAGTCGTTGCAACCTCGAAATCGTTCTCTTTTCGTTCTGCTTGGCCTGCTTTTACTTTTATTTGCCGGTAGTTTGGTAGTGGTTAGTGTTCGTAACGGTAATCAAGCTAAAGCCGCCGCCTTTGCCAATTTTGCCGCTGACCTGGGGTCGAAGAAAGGTATGATTGATTCTTATTTACTCTATAATAATCAAGAAGGGGCGAAAACATTGATTGGTGAAAGTTTGGCACAGCTTGACGCCCAAGAAGTTAAAGGCGATGAACAAATAGCTAAAAGAGACGAATTGCGGGCAGAGTTTGAAGGCTTGCGGGCCAAAGTGCAAAAAATGACGAATATTGATAATCCCGAATTTGTGGCCGATTTTAAAGCATATAATGCTTCCGCCGAAACCAGAAATATTGTCGTTGCCGGTGACAAGCTTTATGCCGCCGATGCGGCCGGTAAAGCCGTATACACCCTTAATTTACCGGATAAAACCACTGCCTCATATTTGTTGAATGGCGATATCAGTGATTTAGGAAAACCGGTTTTGGTGGATAATAGTATCTATTATTTAAATGGCAATAGTTTGCTTAAACTTAATAAAGATAACGGCAATAATTCAATCTTGAGCCTGGCCAATATCGGCGGTGATGATAAAATTGATTCTTTCCAGTTGTATAATAGTAATTTGTATATATTAATGGCCAATGCCAATAAGATATATAAATTCACTCCGGCCGGCGACGGTTATGCCGCTCGAACCGATTGGCTCAAAGACGCGACGCCTTTAAGCGATGCGGTTTCGTTGGTAATTAACAGCGATGTGTTTGTGTTAAAAACCGGCGGACAAGTGGACAGGCTTCGGGTCGGACGTAAGATCGATTTTGCCTTAGAAGCGGTGGACCCTGTTTTGGATAGCGCCTCGCTGATAAAAGAAGCCGGTGATAAGCTGATTATTTTCGACAAGAACAGCAAGCGTCTGCTTGTGTTTAATAAGGACGGGAAACTTGATTGGCAATATCGTTTGTCTTCATTAAATAATATTAAGGATTTTAGTGTCAGTACGGATAGGAAATCGGCTTATGTTTTAAATGATGATTTGGTATATAAGATTTCTTTGGAACATAATTAATTATCTCCTTTAATGAATTTAGTTCAAACAAAAAGCCCGCTTTACAGCGGACTTTTTTAGAGCAATAAATGTCGAACTTATTTTAAAGTGAT
>Ga0172378_10002607_pt1 | contig 16946 bp, 14 predicted proteins | sample GrowelOW332metaG_FD_119755 | JGI IMG/M metagenome (GOLD analysis project Ga0172378, IMG submission 119755) | Groundwater microbial communities from an aquifer near a municipal landfill in Southern Ontario, Canada - Pumphouse #3_1 metaG | ecosystem: Environmental > Aquatic > Deep subsurface >... | reverse complement strand
GGAGAGAGGCCTATGAGTTGGAACTTCGCTTACGATTCCCCTAGTGCGATTAAATTCCTGTTGGATGCCCAGGGGTTGGCCATGAGCAAGAAGTTTGGACAGAATTTCCTTCTATCCACTCCTGTCAAGGAGAGGATAATCAACGCCTTGGAGATGGAGGAGGGGATGGATATCTGGGAGATAGGGCCCGGTATCGGGGCTCTGACGACCCTTCTTCTTGCCAAGGGTGTCCTGGTAAAGACTTTTGAGATAGATCATGGATTCTGCAGGATATTGAGGGATTTTGCTTTCAAGGATGAGCCTTCCTTCTCTTTGGTTGAGGGGGATGTGCTCAAGACGATGGACAAGCAAAAGGATATCCCCTCCCGTATCTGTGGCAATCTTCCTTATAATGTTGGTTCCGTGGTGCTTGCAAAGCTTCTGGAAGGGGATTGCCGTCCTCCTCTGATGGTCTTCACCTTGCAAAAGGAAGTGGTCGCGCGTCTTTGTGCCACGGTCCGTGACAAAAACTGGTCATCGCTTTCCCTCCTGTGCCAGATGGATTACCAGTGCAAAGCCTTGTTTGATATCAAGGGTGGGTGTTTCTATCCCGAGCCTACAGTGACGAGTTCTGTGATACAGCTCAGGAAAAGGGAAAAGGGATTGGTTGACCCTCTTCTGAGGGATGACTTCCTTCTTGTGGTGCGGGACTTGTTCGCCTTGAGGCGCAAGACGATCAAGAACAATCTTTCTCAAGGCAAATGTGGAAGCCGCTTGGCGAAGGGTGGTCTTGAACGTATGCTCGCTGACAGTGGCGTTGATCCCTCATTGCGTGCCGAGCAGCTTGACTGGCCTCAGTTCATCGCTCTTGCCCAGTCGTTTTCCACCCATGCCTCCATTTGCCCGTCCGATAATACAAGTAACTGACCACCCCTCGTATACTCAGGTCTGTCATCATGGCTATCCATATGCCCTCAAGTCCCAGCGAGGTGTTCTTAAGCAGAAGAAAGGCAAAGGGAAGACGGATGATCCACATACCGAGCAGGGATATGAAGAAGGGTATCTTGGTATCTCCTGAGCCCCTGAGTACTCCGAACACCAGTTGGGACAAACCGAAGCCCGGTTCTGCAAAAGCCTCGATGCGGAGCACGGTGGCCCCAAGGGTGATGACAGTCATGTCTGCGGTGAAGACACCGATTAACGAAGGGGCGAGAAGATACATCACTGCTCCCATGACACTCGTCAGGGCAAACCCTCCAAGTATGCAGGTATCAGCGTATTTCTTGGCCAGTTTTTGGTTTCCTGCCCCAAGGGACTGGGCTACCAGCGTGGTGGCGGCCGTGGCAAAGCCGGAAGGTGGCAGGAAGGTTATCTGTTCAGCTGTATTCGCAAGGTAATGAGCTGCAAGAGCATTGATTCCCAAGGTTGAGACCATGGCGGTGAGGGCAATCTGCCCCAGGCTGAGGGTCGATCGCTCAAGGGCGACGGGAAGCGAGAGAAGGATGCTTCTTTTTTGTATATGGATGTCGACTCTCCAACTGTCATGGAAACTCAGCCGTATATTTCTTCCCTTTGCAAAAAGTGAGATAATCAGCAATACTGCAGTGAGGGTTGCCGCTATGCTCGTGGCTATGGCAGCGCCTTTCACTCCTAGCCCAAGACCCTGGATTCTCAGGCCGAAGAGAGAGAACTGAGGGAAAATGAAGAACAGGTTCAGCACTATATTGCAAAGATTGTTCAATGCGTTGAGATAGAGCGGAGTACGGGGATCCCCGCTGAGCCGGAGAAGGGCGCTGGAGCCTATCATCAGCATGGTTGGGAGATACCCTAGGGCGATGTAGTGCATATAGGCACTGCTGGATTCCCATATTGCAGGATCAGCTCCCAGTAACTTGGGGAGCCTTGTCGAGACGAGAACCATCAGCAGACTGCATATTATACCAAAAATAACTTGGCAGATGAGAGCCTGGCGGGATACTTGTTTTGCAAGTTCCTTATTGCCAGAACCCAGATGACGGGCCATCAGGACGGAGAAGCCTATGGCAAGCGCATTCATCAGACCATTGACAAGCCAGATAGCGGATGAGTTTATGGAGATGGCGGCGGTTGCCTCGGCTCCCAAGGAGCCAACCATGGCTGAATCGACATAATTGACCATTACTTGAAGCACCTGTTCCAAGATAGTCGGCCATGCCAGTCCCCATATGATGGCCCGTGCTGGCCTTGTGGTGTCCAATAAGTCAATCTGATGTACTTGCATGACGTTGCACATAGTACTTGAAAAAAGGGGGAAAGGCTACAAAATTTACTCTCGATTATAAGGTAACGGCAACACAAAACGGATTATCGAACAAGATGGCAAAGTAAACAGGTTGTGTTCCGCATGTACTTCAAGAGGAAGGGCTGAGCAGCAACCGCCGGAAGGCAGTCAGAGAGTGCAATGGCAATTATGCTCAATGGAGCCTGCCTTGCAACTGGTCTCATAAAGATTATCAATTATTTGTGATATGAATCATCCTATGATAGTTCCTGTATTCCGAGGGGGTGATGTCTTTTCTGAGTTTGAACTGATGAATGAAATTCCTATATGACGAGAATCCAGAGTCTTCAGCAATATTGGAAATTATTTCATCGCTGTCAATTAATGCAACAAGAGAATGTTCGATTCTTTTATCAATAATATATTCAATAAGTGATCGTTTCATCAATGATTTGAAATGCCTATTCAAATAATCTGGATTATAACATAATATGTCAGCCAGACTTTTCACTGAGAATTCTGGATCTGTATGGTTTTCATACACCAACTGAATGATCTTATTCACCAGGCTCTTGTTGTCCTCGTTCTTTTGGGAGTTGTTGATTATATCAATCACCATCTCGTTAAGAGAGATGAGCATGAGTTTTACCGTGGCTTGGTATTTTTGTTCGGTAAAAGACCTGTTTTCCTGTTCATAAAGAAGTTCATGGAATGTTTCACGAATTACATTGGTATTTATCATATCCATGTATCGGGGTAACAATAATGCATCATTCAATCGAGATCTTGCTATTTCCTTATTATTAATGATGATCAATGCTTCTTTTTCTGAAAGGAACTGGGGTTTTTCTTTTGTTTTGAAATGCAGCCAATAGTAACGTGCTTTTTCTTGAATCCGTTCGGTCCCCCAATGGTCCCTTCCTTCTGAAAGCAGGCAAAAAGATGAAGGTTTGATGCTGAAAACCTCTGATTCTTCTTGAATTTCAACTTTTCCCTGGTGGCCAAGAATGAATACGGATGTATTGATGTTGCGTCTTCTATGAATCCACCCTGGATTGAGAATTGCAATACCACAATTAGCCGCTCGAAGTTCCGATAGCTTTGGTAAAAAGACAAATTCCATAATGAACTCCAGAAAAAGGTAGGATTATAGCATATAATAGCACAATTTTCTCTCTTTCTGTTTGTAATTTGTAGTGTTTAAATTAATTAGCATCCAGAAGGAGGATCATATGAAAAGCAAGGTTTTTGTATTCATCGGTATTTTTTTTCTTCTAAGTACCGGATTTTGTTTTGCGAACGGTCAGAAGGTGGATTCTGCTGAGCAGGTTAAATTGAAGTACATATATTGGGGCAGTCCAGCTGAAGATGTTGCGGTCAAGCAAGCCCTTGCCGAATTTGAGGCAGCCAATCCCAGAATTAAAGTGGAGCCCATGTATCTGCCCGGCGACTTGGACGGATCGACTTACAATGCAAAAATGAAAGCATTGGCAGCATCCAATACGCTTCCTGATGTGGGCTATTTTCGACCAGAGGAGTTCGGAAATTATGCCGAAAAGGGGTTTTTCCTTAAACTGGACGATTTGATTGCCCGGGACGGTATGGGAAGCTCGTACTTGCCTCAGACTTGGCTGAAGATCAAAGGTAATACGTATGGGGCCTATACGGCGGCGGAATGTCAGGTCATGTGGTATAACAAAAAAGTTTTGCAAGAGGCAGGGGTCCCTATTCCCCCGACTGATTATAAGACTGCCTGGACCTGGGATGAATTTGTATCATATCTCAAAAAGATTACTGTTGACAGTAAGGGATTGCATCCTGGCGATTCCGGATTCAATGAAAAGGATATCGTTCGATATGGGGTTTGTTATGATCTGTGGTCATCAATGTATTATCCGAGCGTGTGGAGTAACGGAGGGGATGTAATTGATACTGATGGTAAGACCGTACAGGTCGACAAGCCAGAGGCTGTTGAAGCTTTCCAGAACTTGGCGGATTTGATGAATGTACACCATGTAATGCCCCATATGACGGGTGGAACCAATATTTCCCCATCCACGATGCTTGCCAACGGACAATTGGGTTTTTATGTCACTGGTCAATGGACCTTACTGGAATTAGGTGCAATGAAGGGTTTGGATTTTGGTGTTGCGGCCCTTCCTATAATGAAGAAACCCGCCCAGCTCTATGTGAGTGGTGTTAATGTGGTATTTAATTCTTCTAAGCATCCAGAAGAGGCATGGACTTTGCAGAAGTGGATGATGGATCCATCCAAGACACTTGCCTTATATACTTCGGGTCTTTGGATGCCTACAAAGCAATCGTATTACACCGATGCAGAGGATCTCGCCAAATGGCTGGAAAACGATGTCCATCCAAAGGGCTTCAAGGAAGCAGTTGTTGATTCCATGGCAATTGCGGTTAATGAACCTATTATGATTAAAAATATCAATCAAATATGGGGGGATTATCTGAATCCTGCTATTGAGAGTATTTGGATAGGTGACAAGACGGCAAAGCAAGCTTTGACAGAAGCTGCTGAAAAAATCAGGAACTCTGGGTTGCTCCAGGGTAGTTATTGAGTATTGGCCGGGGGACTGCTCCTTGAAAGGGGCGGTCCCGTTTTCAGATGGAGGCTTTTGATGTCGTGTTCCAGGAAAGGATTCAATGCAAGAAGACAAACCCTTTGGGGCTGGATACTCATATCACCTCTTTGTCTTGGGCTGATTCTTTGGGTAGCTTTTCCTATGGGGCTTAGTCTTTACACGAGCATGACCCAATGGGACATGCTGAGCAAAGCCCAATTCGTAGGATTTCAGAATTACATCAGGATCTTCACAGAAGACAAGTTGTTCCTAAAGTCCATTCAGAACACGCTGTATTTTACTTTTCTCAGTGTTCCTCTTCAAATGATTATCGCATTGGGGGGCGCTCTCTTATTGAATTCGCAGGTGAAAGGAAAAGGAGTTTTCCGTACTATTTTTTATTTACCGTCTCTCATTCCCATTGTAGTGTCGTCCGTAATGTGGCTTTGGCTGTTCAACTATCAATATGGATTGATCAATTATTTTTTGAATTTACTTGGAGCCGACCGGGTCAAATGGATTGACAGCACAAAAATGGTAATTCCAAGTCTTGCTATCATGAATATATGGAATATTGGGAATGTAATGGTCATTTTCCTTGCAGGTTTGCAGGGAATACCTACCGATTTGCTGGAAGCAGTGGATATTGATGGGGGGCGGTATTGGCATAAATTTCGCTTTGTAATCCTACCGCTTCTTAGTCCGGTCATTCTCTACAATATGATTGTCAATGTAATCAAGTGCCTGCAGCTTTTTGTTGAACCATATATCATGACCAATGGAGGGCCTGTTAACTCCTCTTTAAGTTTTGTCTTGCACATATACAACAATGCATTTAAATATGGGAAAATGGGAATAGCAAACGCCATGTCATGGGTTTTGTTCATTCTGACCATGATTATCTCCCTGATTATTTTCAAAACATCCAATCAATGGACATTTTATGAGGGAGACAAACAATGAGATCGAGAAGAATTGGTGCGGCTATTGGCATTTACTTATTGTTGGTTGTGGGAGCGATTATCTGTCTTGTCCCTTTGTTTTGGCTTATCCGTAGCTCCTTGATGTCAACCGAAAACATGTTCAAACTGCCATTGATTCTCTTTCCAAGAGAATTCAGGTTGCAGAATTATGTGGATGTCTTTACCATGGTTCCTTTTGCTCGATTCTATGCGAATACAGTATTTGTGGTGACCTTCAATATTATCGGAGCATTGATTTCAAACCTCATGATAGCATACGGTCTTGCCAGAATTGAATTTAAAGGAAGAAAACTTATGTTCTCTCTCAGTATCGGGACTCTTATGCTTCCCGCCAATGTCCAGTTGATACCCCTGTTTCTTGAGTGGAATTGGTTTGGCAAGGTCAATACGTTTCTTCCTTTGACAGTCCCTGCTTTTTTTGGGAATGCTTTCTTTATATTCATGCTTTATCAATTTCTTAGAACCATACCAAGAGATTTTGATGAGGCTGCTTTTATGGACGGGGCAAGTTATCCAGTCATCATTGCAAGAGTTATTTTTCCCTTAATGAAACCAGCGATGGCAGTTGTAGCCATATTTCAGTTTATGTTCACCTGGAATGATTTTATGAGTCCCTTGTTGTTTCTCAATGATACGAATAAGTATACCCTTGCAATCGGTATCAGAACATTTATTTCAACATTTTATACCCCATGGGGTGTGCTCATGGCAGCTGCAACACTTACAATCTTGCCTTTGATTGTTTTGTTTTTTATTGCACAAAGATATTTTGTATCCGGTTTAACTATTGGTGGAATAAAAGGATAGTAAATAATGAATTGTAATATTAATGAAATAAATCCCAAAAAAATCAAAATTCTTGAAGGATTTTGGGGAAACAGGAATCAGCTTCTTGCCGATGTAGTAATCCCCTATCAATGGGATACGTTGAATAATCGTACCGAAGGGGTGCCTTTAAGCCATGCTGTCGAGAATTTTCGGATAGCTGCAAAAGAATTGGATGGGGAACCAGAGGGAACGATTTTTCAGGACAGTGACGTTGCAAAATGGATTGAAGCAGCGGCATATTCGCTCATGTATCATCCCAATAGCGAATTGGAAAATAGCATTGATGAGCTAGTGAGATTGATTGGAAAAAGCCAGCAACCGAACGGATATGTGAATACTTTTTTTGCAGCCAAAGGGATTGAACAAAGATGGTCCGACCTTGAAATGGGACATGAGATGTACTGTGCGGGACACCTCATTGAAGCCTCTGTTGCCTATTATCAGGCCACTGGAAAACGGAAATTCATGGACATTATGATTCATTATGCGAATCTTATAGCTGAGGAATTCGGACCGGAAGAGGGAAAACTTCATTCCTACGATGGTCATCCAGAAATTGAATTGGCTCTCTATCGTCTGGCTGAAGCTACTGAAGATACCCGATATATGGACCTTGCCGATTACTTTATGAATATTAGAGGATCAATTAAGAGAAACCAGGGGGAAATCACTGCCAAAGAGGAAATGACTCCAAGATCCAGATGGTTTGAATCTGATTATTTTTTGGCTGATAAGCCAATACGGGAAATGACAGAAGTAACCGGACATGCGGTTCGTGCAATGTATTTGTATGCAGGTATAGCAGACCAATACCGACGAACAGGAGAACAAAGGCTTTGGAAAGTTCTTACCTCTCTGTGGGACAATCTTGAGCAAAAGCGTTTATATATCACAGGTGGCATTGGTTCCCAAAGCCATGGCGAACGGTTTACTGTCGATTATGATCTTCCTCCAGATAGAGGATATACTGAGACATGCGCCTCGATTGGGTTGGTTTTTTGGGCTTGGAGGATGTCTCTCATTGATCCTGAGAGCCGTTATGCTGATATGGTGGAGAAAGAGATATACAATGGGGCCTTGAGTGGCATTTCCCTGGACGGAAAAACATATTTTTATGTAAATCCTCTTGAAATTAACCCAAGGATTGTAGCCTTTAGACAGGATATGGAACATGTGCTGACTCACAGAGCCGGTTGGTTCGACTGTGCGTGTTGTCCTACAAATATTGCCCGTCTGATAGGATCAATAGGGAAATATATCTATAGCAGTACTGATAATAGAGTATTTGTACATCAATACATCTCTTCTGAGGCGGAAATATGTATAAAAGATGAAGCAATTTCCCTACAACAAGAAACTCACTATCCTTGGAATGAGGAAATCCAAATATCGTTGGGAATGAGGCACAGGAAACGTTTTGGGCTTATGTTGCGAAAACCTGTTTGGTGTGATGCCTGGACTTTGGAAATAAATGGGATCGCCTATGATTCTTGGTGTTTGGAAAAGGGCTATATCCATATAGATCGGATATGGAGTGATGGGGATATTGTCCGACTAAAACTTGAAATGGCAGTTAAGCTTTTTCAAGCGGATAGCCGTGTACAGGATTATTGTGGAAAAGTCGCCCTAATGCGAGGGCCTCTTGTGTACTGCATGGAGGAAATTGACAATGGTCCGCAATTGCAGGAGCTGATTATCGATTCCCAAGGTAATTTTGAACTGAAGGAGGAAACATTGCAGTCAATGTCGTCTGTAAATATCCTTCTTGATGGATATAGGGAGACAATCAGGACGGATAACTTATATCAACCAATGGAAAGAAACGAAAAAACCAAAGTTCGAATGAAAGCAATCCCCTATTTCCAATGGGGAAACAGAGTAAAAGACCAGGAAATGCGGATTTGGTTCAGGATAGCATAAGGTTTTTTTGATTGGAAAACTCTCTGTCTCGTAATTCCAGAAACAACCTGCCACCAAAAAACAAGCACGAGTGATTGACTTTGTCCCAATCCGACTGGTTTCAATATGCCGAAGGACAAAGGAAACGGCATAACCTCTTGGCTATACCGTTTCTTCCTTTGAGCAATTAATTCTCAGCAGCCTGGCTGAGGGTGATGGCACTGGTGATGACGATGTCATCCACGCTGCATCCACGGGACAGGTCTGAGACCGGTTTGTTGAACCCCTGCAGTATTGGGCCGTAAGCCTCGGCTCCAGCTAGGCGCTGTACCAGTTTGTAGCCGATGTTGCCTGCCTGAAGGTCTGGGAAAATCAAGGTGTTCGCGTGACCGGCGACCTTGCTTCCCGGGGCTTTCTTTGCGGCGACACTTGGAATGATGGAAGCATCCAACTGGAGTTCACCATCGACATTGAGTGAGGGATCCTTCTCTTTGAGCATATTCACCGCATTGGCAACCTTGTCAACCAGCTCGCCCTTGGCGGAGCCTTTTGTGGAGTAGGAGAGCAGTGCGATGATAGGTTCAGTGCCTAAAAAGGTACGGCAGGAAGCTGCGGATTCCTCTGCTATATCGGCAAGCTGTTCGCTGGTGGGGTTGGGAATGGTCGCACAATCTCCAAAAATGAACGAGCCGTTATAACCAAGTTCCTTCTTGTCGGTGACCATGACAAAGCAGGAAGAGGCGTACTTGATCCCTGGCTTGCATTTGATGACGGTGAATGCGGCACGAAGTAAATCGGCGGTGGTACTTTCAGCCCCGCTCACCAATGCGTCAGCTTTGTCAAGCTTGACCATCATGGCACCCCAGCGAAGTATGTCCTGGATATCGATAAGAGCCTGCTCGGGGGTCATTCCCTTGGCTTTGCGGAGTTCATAATACTCATCAGCGAAGGTGTTCAAGTCACTGCTGGTCTTCGGGTCGACAATAATCATGTCATCCACATTGACGCCTACGGTCTTTGCAGCGGTTTTGACAGCTTCGACATTTCCTACCAAAGCTATACTCTTGGCAATCTTGGCATCCATAATCTTCCGGGCGGCCAGCAAGGTCCTCGGTTCAGTTCCTTCGGCCAATACCAACCGTTTTTGTGCGGCGACAGCCTTGGCGGTCATTTTTTCAGCAAATGTCATTTTTCTTTCTCCTCTACAGAAAAACAAAATCAAAAAACTATTAGCATAATACCACTATTCGGTTCGTTGATAAATAGTCGCCATCTTGGTAAACTACTACCCATGCGAATCGGGGTATATGGCTTAGGCCGTTTTGGAACTTTTTGGGCAAGTTTGCTTGCCGAACACGGACTCTCGGTGCTGGGGTACGGACGCAGTGCAAAAAATGCACCTGCCAAGGTTAAGCTTGCCACCGAGGATGAGCTTTTGGATTGTGAGGTCATTTTCTTTTGTGTCTCTATCAGTAGCTTTGAAGAGGTCATAGGGAAGGCCAAGGGCCGTATCAAGCCTGGTACTTTGGTTATGGATACTTGCTCGGTGAAAATCTATCCTGCGAACATCATGAACAGGAACTTTGGAAAGGATGTTTATACCATAGCCACACACCCGATGTTCGGGCCTGATAGCGGCAAGAATGGCATCAAGGGGCTTCCCATGGTGGTATGTCCTCTTTCCTGTCCTGTGGTGCTGGTCAATAAATGGGTGGATACCTTCACAAAATGGGGGTTGGATGTCATCTCCATGTCTTGTGACCAGCATGACCGCGAGGCTGCTTGGAGTCAAGGCATCACACACTTTGTGGGACGGACGCTGGATGAGCTGAAGCTTCAGGATACCAAGCTTGCCACCAAGGGGTACAAGGCTCTCCTGTCTATTGTCGAACAGACTTGTAATGATCCACAGCAACTTTTTTTTGACCTCCAGCGCTATAATCCTTATGCCAGGCAGATGCGCATGGGGCTTAAAGGGGCCCTCGATACGGTGATGCAGCAACTTAAGGAACAGGAGAAATGAGGGTTTGTGTCTATACCTTGGGGTGCCGGCTCAACCAAGGGGAGAGCGAGGCCATTGCCGATGCTTTCGCTAAAGCTGGTTTTACCATTGCCACAGAAGAAGAACCTGCCGATTTGTATGTGGTCAATACCTGTACGGTGACCAGCAAGGCGGAGCAGAAGGCCAGAAGGATGCTCCGCAAGTTCAATCAGGTGGCTCCAACGATAGCCACGGGATGCTATGCGCAGCTCAACAGCGATGAGCTTCTTGCTCTTGGAGGCAACATCGTGGTGTTTCCTTTGTCCCGCAAGGCGAGTTTGCTCTCTTTGCCAAAGTATCTTCTTTCCTGTCTGGATTGCGGGATGGACCTTCTTGGTGCCATCCGTTCCTATCATGGAGAAAATACCGATCCGTTCGCTTTTGATGCCTCTTCTTTCTCCTACCATAGCAGAGCCTATCTGAAGATACAGGACGGGTGTGACAATGCCTGTTCCTATTGTCGTGTCCATGTCGCCAGGGGCAAAGCACGGGACTTGGATGCCGGGATAGCTGTCCAGCGTGCCTTGCAGCTTCAGGATGAAGGCTTCCATGAGATCATGCTTACCGGGGTCAACCTGACGATGTATGATCACAGGGGGGAGGGGCTCGGGGCACTCGTGGAGAAGCTGCTTCTTGCTTTGGGACCTGATATGCGCCTGAGACTCAGTTCCATGGAACCCGATCATGTCGATGACCGGCTGTTGGATACCTTGTCCGATTACCGTATGCAGCCTCATTTTCATCTTCCCATCCAGAGTGCCAGCGATGTGGTGCTCCAAAGAGTCAACCGCCATTATGAGGTAAGGCATCTGTTGCACATCATTGAGCGGCTTAGGAAGGCAAAGGACGATCCCTTCTTGGCGGCTGATGTGATTACGGGTCTTCCAGCGGAAGATGATATTGAATTTGAGAAAACCTATCGTTTTTTTGAGGAGCAGCGTTTTTCCATGATGCATGTGTTCCCCTTCTCTCCAAGACCCGACACGGCTTTGTATCATGCCAAGGACAAGGTCCCTGAAAGTGTTCGTGATGCACGAGCCCTGCGCTTGCGTACCTTGGCAGAAGGCCTGCACGAGGCATATAAGACGAGGCAAGTGGGAAAGAGGACAGAGGTGATTCTTGAGGAACGCAAGCATGGTGCCTGGTGGGGAACCACTGGTAATTATCTGGAGGTGCGAATCGACAACGCTCCTCTGTTCTCAAAGAAAGGAGACTTGCTCAAAGGCGTGTTTATCGAAGGTTCCATGGCGGTCTCTTGTGAGCAATAAGAAGGGATGGCTCTCATAGGCGGTCGGATTCCGCATCCCGTCTCAAAGAAAGCGTCCAAAGTGAAGGTCATTTTCTCTTGCTCAGGTCCCTAAGGGTGAACTTGGGAGGTTGGAGCATGACCATGGTGTTTTCCGGCACATCCTCTTTAATCCATACGTTTGAGCCTATGATGGCATTCTTGCCGATGGTGATATCACCCAAGATGGTCGCATTGGAATAGATGGTCACGTTATCACTGATGGTCGGATGCCGCTTCGTTCCTCTGATGAGCATACCGCAGGCATCCTTGGGGAAACTCAAAGCTCCCAATGTCACCCCTTGGTACATCTTGACATTGTTCCCGATAATTGTCGTTTCCCCGATTACCACTCCGGTTCCATGGTCGATAAAGAACGAGGATCCGATTTGCGCTCCGGGATTGATGTCGATACCGGTTTCCTGATGAGCGAACTCGGTAAGCATACGAGGGACCAAGGGGACATGGCGGAGATAAAGCTCATGGGCGATACGATAGATGGTCATTGTCTTCATGCAGGGATAACTCAGGATGACTTCTCTGACATTGGTCGCCGCTGGGTCCCCTTCAAAACCTGCCTTGGCATCGAGCTTGAGGCTTTTGCGTATCTGAGGAAGCTTGAAGAGCACCGCCTGGACATCCTCCCTGGCTCTTAATTGCTGCTTTTCCTCATTATCATTCGGGCAATCATATTGATACGCAAGAAGTACCTGCTGATAGAGAAGGTCGCTGAACTTTCTCATCTGGTCCTTCACCACCTCTTCCAGGGAACAGCTCGCCTGGGTGCATATGCCACAACGGCCGGGAAACATGAGTTCCATTATCTCCTGTGATAACTCATGAATTGCTTGCATCTCAGGAAGACTCTTGAGCATGTAATATTGAGCTTGGCCTTTTGCCCTGCTGAAAGTCGCAAGGAAGGCGTCAGCGTATGGACTGTAGTCAAAATCAGTCATGGACGACGTACCCCTTGCCCCGTAGTATATGCGAAAGCCTTTGCCTATGGGAATTACTCGGTCATCTCGTTTTCTTGCATGAGGAACTGTGCTATGCGTCCACGAAAAGCCTTGGCGATCAAGATGGCCGCTATTGCCTTGAGGGTGTCTCCGAGGAGGAAAGGGAACATTCCGGCACCTAGTGCGACTTTCCAGCTCAGGTCTCTGTTGAATTTCAGGTAAGGAACCCCGATCCCATACATGATGACGGTGAACACCATGACAGCGGCTATATCCCAGATTGGTTGCTTACTCTTGTTTCTTCCCAGGGAACTCACCAAAGAGCTGGCTACCGTAGCCAGAGGCCATGAGAGCAGGAAGCCTCCTGTGGGACCAAGCAAGGCTCCAAGGCCCCCGCCTGAGGTGAACACCGGCAATCCTAATGTCCCGAGCAGCAGGTAGATAAGGATGCTTGCAAGGCACATGTCCCAGGGCAAGAGCAATGCACATGCCAGAATGAAAAGCGTCTGCAAGGTGAATGGTACGGGAGGGAGAGGAAATCTGATAAAGGCGCCAACGATGAACAGGGCGCAAAAAAGCGCCACCAAAAGGGTTTTTCTTGTTTTCATGAATCCACCGTATCGCATTTTTCTTTTGTTTGTAAACAAACTTCAGGTTTACAATTCAAGCTAAATTCCCTATGATTGGTGCATGACTACAAAACAACGAGTGGAAGAGATCCTGGAAGAGAAGAATGGTTCATATATTTCTGGCGAAGAGCTCTCCAAGGCGATTGGGGTGTCCCGGGCTGCCATTTGGAAGGCTGTGGAATCATTGCGGGACGAGGGTTTGCCAGTAGGAGGTAGGACCCGTCAGGGGTATCGTATGGAATTTGAGAATGGGCAGTTGAACCTGCATTCGCTTCAACGCTTGCTCCCTTCATGCGAGATCCATTTCTTCAATCGGGTCGACAGCACAAACCATGTTGCGAAAGAATTGGCCATGGATGGGGCGAGAAGTGGCACACTGGTCATCGCGCGTACACAAGATGGAGGCAGGGGCAGGCTTGGCCGTTTTTTCAGTTCTCCCCATGGGGGGATATACCTTACTCTTGTCATCCGCCCCACAGGAGGGAGCGGAGATGCCTTGTTGCTTACCAGTGCCGCGGCCGTCTCCACAGCCCTTGCCATCCAGGAAGTCTGTGACCTTCATTGTGATATCAAATGGGTCAACGATCTTCTTTTTCAGGGAAAGAAAGTGACGGGAATCCTTACTGAAGGAGTCATTGATGTGGAAAGCGGCATCTTGTCATCACTGGTGGTGGGCATAGGGATCAATTTCTGTACCCAAAACCAGGACTTTCCTCCTGAAGTTCGCTCCATCGCAGGTTCTCTCTATGGAGGGCCCTCCCAGGTTCCTCGGGACGTGGACCAGAACCGGCTGGTGTCATGCCTGGTCAAGTCGTTGCTCTCCTATGCCGATACCATTTCCGAGAAAGCCTTTTTGGACGAATACCGCAGGCGATGTGTTGTCCTGGGAAAGAGAATCAGGGTGATTGAGCGAGATGTAAGCACTGAGGTCCTGGCTCTCTCCATCGATGATGATGCGCATCTTGTGGTGCGTTATGATGACGGGCATGAGCGCACACTCTCGACAGGGGAGATATCCATCCGTCTTGCCCAGTAGAAAGTGAACGTTGTATAGTTACAGACAAGGATAAAGAAGATGCTTGAAGAATTACGATTGAGCTGGAAAACATTTTTGGAAGACCAGCTGGCAAGATATGCAAAAGAGATATTGGGAAAGGATGCTGTCCTTCCCCCCTTGGCGGTCCAGACTCCTCCCAAGCCGGAGATGGGTGATATTGCATTCCCGCTTTTTGCGTTTGCACGACCATTGAGAATGGCTCCGCCACAGTTGGCCGCTGTCCTGAAGGAACGGATAGAACAGCTTCCTGACAAACCGGAGGGGGAGATTCTCCTGAGCGGCCCCTATCTGAACATCCGGCTGGATATGGCTACCATGGCTCAGAGCCTATATGACCAGATTTGTAACAAACAAGGACTGTTCGGGACCAATGATTCCCTTGCAAGGAAGAAGATGATGGTGGAATTCTCCTGTCCTAACACCAACAAGCCCCTGCATCTTGGACATATGAGGAATGACAGCATCGGTTCATCGGTGAGCCAGATTCTCAAGGCGAATGGCGCCGAGGTGATGAAGGTCAATTTAATCAACAACAGGGGGGTCCATATCTGCAAGTCAATGCTTGCTTACCAGAAATTTGGAAAGGGGGAGACCCCCGAGTCAACCCACATGAAGGGTGACCATTTCGTTGGGAAGTATTATGTTCTTTTTTCCACTTGGGAGAAGGATGCTTACGAGCATAGCGGTACACAATTGAGTTTTGAGGACTGGCAGGCCCAAAGTGGCAGTCCTGCCAGCCAGGCCCAGCTCATGCTGGAAAAATGGGAGCAGGGCGATGAGGCGGTTTTGAAGCTCTGGAATCAGATGAACGGGTGGACTCTCTCGGGATTGGCTCAGAGCTATGAGAGGATGGGCATCAGCTTTGACAAGTACTACTATGAATCCGATACGTACAGACTGGGGAAGAGCCAGGTGCTCAAAGGTTTGGAAAAAGGAGTCTTTTATCAAGAAAATGACGGCTCGGTATGGGTTGATTTGGCTCCGATCAATCTGGACAAGAAGGTTCTCCTGCGTAAGGATGGCACCAGCTTGTACATGACCCAGGACATAGGGACGGCTATAACAAGGCATGAGGATTGGCCTTTTGATGGCCTTATCTACGTGGTGGCCAGTGAGCAGCAATATCATTTCAGGGTGTTGTTCTATGTACTGGACAAGCTTGGCTATCAATGGGCCAAGGAATTGCATCATCTTTCTTATGGGATGGTCAATCTTCCTGATGGAAAGATGAAAAGCAGGGAAGGTACCGTTGTGGATGCCGATGATTTGGTTGAGCAGCTGTCATCTTTGGCTGAAGGCGAGATTATCACAAAGGAACGACAGGATGAGGTCGGGGATGTCAAGCAGACAGCCAGTGACATCGCCTTGGGTGCGTTGAATTACTATCTGCTTCAGGTCAATCCTGAGCGGGACATGATTTTCAATCCCAAGGAAAGCATCTCGTTCAATGGGAATACCGGTCCGTATTTGCAATACATGGGTGCGCGTATCTGCTCCATCTTGCGCAAGTTCGAAGAGTTGAAAGACGAGTATACCGGGGTGAATTTTGATGCCCGCGTGCTCACGCTGCTCTCGGAAAGAGAGATGATTGGCCTGCTTGCCAAGTATCCTTCGGTGGTCGCCAAAGCGGGGTCTGCCTTCGATCCCTCGCTGATTTGCGCCTACCTTTATGACCTTTCACGTCTTTTCAGCTCTTGGTATCATGACACCCCGGTCCTCAAGGCCGAGAGCAAGATTCTGGTCGCCTCCCGGGCGGGGCTTTGCTCCATGGTGTTGCAGGTGCTTCGAAACGCTTTCTCTCTTATTGGGGTCCCTTTCCTGGAGAAGATGTAAAAAGAGTGCAGAACTTTGACAGGAAACGGTCTATCTGCCAATCGTCCTCATCGGAACCTGTAAGTATCTCCTCGTCGATGAAGTGCTTGATTGTGCTGCTGAACATGATGGTGGCAAGATCAAGCTCTTCTATTTCCAATCGGTGACTATCTGCAAGGGTTTCCAGCACAACTTGGCTTTGTCCATAGAACATGCTCCAGAGCGCATGGGACTTCTCCTTGGCCAGGTTGTCCGTATATTGCTGCTCGCTGACAATACGGTAGAAATAAGACACTGGGGCGATGGTGTAGAACTCTATCCAATGTCTTACAAGCCGATCAAGTACCGCCCTTGCGTCACCTTCCAGGCTTATTTCCTGTTGTGTCCTGATCGTATCGCAATAGGCGTACATATTCTTGATGAGCTCGTCCCGTGACGAGAAATGACAGAATATCGTAGCCTTGGTGATGTTGTTTTCGTTTGCTAGCCGGGAGAGCGATATGTTGCCCATTCCTTCTTTTGAGGCAAGTTCGAGGAAACTTTGTATCAATCGTTGTTTGGTTGTACTCGTATGCATGAGTAAATATTACCAACCGATTGGTAATATTTCAATCGGTTTTAGGAGATAAATC
>Ga0172378_10002606_pt1 | contig 16953 bp, 12 predicted proteins | sample GrowelOW332metaG_FD_119755 | JGI IMG/M metagenome (GOLD analysis project Ga0172378, IMG submission 119755) | Groundwater microbial communities from an aquifer near a municipal landfill in Southern Ontario, Canada - Pumphouse #3_1 metaG | ecosystem: Environmental > Aquatic > Deep subsurface >... | reverse complement strand
ATTTATATGGTAAAATTAATATAGCTACAGACAGTATAGCGAATTATTATAATGATTCATATAATAAAATAACCAATTATACAATTCAGAAAAAGGTCATTAAATTTAGTAAATTTGATGAAATTTCACTTCCTACATCTGATTTTATTCCAGATTTAAATGGCGATGATGATGATGATGATGATGTAACTAATCCTGAGTTTCCTATAGTTACTGATTATTATAATTTATTTACTTTCATTTCTGAGGATACATTTCCAGCATATGGTGATTATGATATGAATGACATCGTGATTGATTTTAATAAATTAACTACATATACAAATAGTGATAATAAAGTAAGTAAATTCGACTTGGATGTAACTCTTAGAGCATATGGAGGAACTTATAAAGATGGTTTTGCTATACAGTTACCAAGTGATATTTTAGTTAGTAATATCAAATCTGCTAGCGTTTCTAATCAAAATATTACTTTACTAAGGATGAAAAATAACATCATTGACAATAATACTGAAAAAGTAGCCATACCTCTATTTGATGATTGTTCAGAAGTTTTTGGTGACGTCTTAGTTAATGTACTTGAAGATGGTAATACTAAAACTCCTGTAGATTATAGTATCACTATAGAATTTAATGATCCTGTAGATCCAGAGCTATTATCTGCAGATAATATTAATCCTTTTATATTTAATATTACAGGGTCACTTAAACTTGTAGAAATTCATACTCCAAATGCTAATATGTATGATACAGATGAGTTAATGCCTAATGGTGAATATATGTGGGCACTTAAAATACCTCTAGACAGTCAAAATAAATTCAGATATCCACTTGAATATATAAATATTAAAGAAGCTTATCCTAACTTCGTCAAATGGATAGAAAATGAAAATGATGCAGAATATAAACTTTGGTATGATGCACCTAATGAAGATAAGGTTAAAAAATTAACATCAAATTAAGATTGAGATTTTATCTGAAATAAATACAAAAAAATAACTGGATTTTTCATCCAGTTATTTTTTTATATATAAGTTAAAATTTTGGAGTCAAGTCAAGCACATGGTCAACTTCTTTTGGTATCTCTTCAGCATAATGGGACACCATAATATATGTATGCGAAGGAACAGCACAATATGCATCAATAATAGTATGGACACGTTCACGATTTGATTCATCTAAGCCATGAAAAGGCTCATCTAAAATTAATAATTCAGGATTCTTCACGAAAGCACGACATAATAAAATTAAGCCTTGCTCCCCACTAGATAACTTCATAAAGTTTTTATCTGCTAAGTCTTTAATACCAAAGACTTCCATCCAATCCTGACAAAGACAACTCTGAATTTCTGTAATTTCTTTATAAACACCTATAGAATCAGTAAGTCCTGAACTAACTATTTCCATAGCAGATACAGGCTTATAATAACTTCTATGTAATTCAGGAGAAAAATAACCAATACGCTTTTTAATATCCCAAATACTTTCGCCAGTTCCTCTCATCTGACCGAAGAGACTAAATTCACAAGCATAACTCTGAGGATGATCAGCACATACTACACTCAAAAGTGTTGACTTACCAGCGCCATTACGACCACGAAGCACCCAATGCTCCCCTCTCTTCACACTCCACTTCACATTATCCAAAACTTTCTTATTTCCATAATTAATACACAAGTTTTCCATATCAATTATATCCTCAGACTCACTAGTTACATCTTTCTCCGAAGATTTTAATATAGAATCTGCTTTAGCTCTTACCTTCTGTAAATCACTATTTTCGTGCTCAAATATGTCAGGATTGACATCTCCCAAAAAAGTTCTATTTCGCATTCCGATAATTCGATTTATAAATGGAGGAATATCCTTAATCCTACTTACCACTATAATTATTTGTGTTTCTTTTTTTAGGGCAATGTCAGTTAACATACTGGTTAATTCCTCTCTTGCATCTTTATCAAGTCCGATATACGGATTATCTAGAATCAGTAATTCTGGATGCGTGGCAATAGCTTTTTCCAGATGGTAACGTCTGAGCTCGCCACTACTAAGTGCTATTAAAGGTTTCCCATTAACCATTGGCATAGTATCATCTTGAAATGAGCGACTATATCTTTGTTGATAAAAATACTGATTATCAGCCGAAGTACCATAAGTATCACGAAATTCCAAATAATTATACATTTTATAGGAAATTCCCAACTCACCATCACGATTATACCATTGAATTTCACCCCTATCAAGAGCTTGATTTCCGAGTAATAAATCTACTAGTAATGATTTTCCTCCTCCATTAGGAGATAAAAGTGCTATTTGATCCCCATACTCTATAGTTAGGGATACAGGAGAACTTAAACGCAGAGATTCTTGCGTAGCGACAGCCTCCTTACATTCTAAAAGGTGCATTTAATATTTAATTTGTTTCTACAAAGGTATGAAAAGTATAATATTATTTATTAATTTTGATAAAAATTAAAATATATGGAAGTATATATCGCTAACGAAAATAGATATAACAACGGCATGGCATATCAGCGTTGTGGAAAGAGTGGAATCCTTTTACCTAAAGTAAGTTTAGGTTTTTGGCATAATTTCGGAGAAATAGATAATTATAATAGAAGTCGTAAAATAGCACATTTAGCTTTCGACCGTGGTATAACACACTTTGATTTAGCTAACAATTATGGCCCCCCATATGGTAGTGCAGAAAAAACTTTAGGCAAACTAATAGATGATGATTTCCGAATATATCGTGATGAACTTTTTATCAGTACTAAAGCTGGTTATGATATGTGGCCTGGACCATATGGCAATTGGGGCTCTCGTAAATACTTAATATCTAGTTTGGATCAAAGTCTTAAGCGTATGCATTTAGATTATGTAGATTTATTTTATAGCCATCGCTATGATCCTAATACACCTCTAGATGAAACATTACAAGCATTAGTCGATATTGTTCGTTCTGGAAAAGCCTTATATGTCGGTATTTCACGTTGGCCATTAGAAGCTACAAGATTCGCTATTAAATATTTACGAGAACATGATACTCCTTTACTAATTTACCAAGGTAGATTAAATCTATTAGACCAATCTCCTATCGAAGATGGAATTATCGATTTATTAGCACATGAAGACATAGGTTTTATATCATTTTCTCCATTAGCTCAAGGTCTGCTTACTGATAGATATTTAAATGGTATTCCTGCAGATTCAAGAATGTCTAGAGAAGATTCTCTAAAAAAAGAGAGTTTAACACCAGAATTACTTAATAAACTTAAAGCTTTAAATGCTGAAGCTGAAAGTAAAGGAGAAACTTTGGCGGAGATGTCTCTAGCTTGGGTTTTACAACATCCAGCGGTTACATCAGTTTTAGTCGGAGCTAGTAGCACTACACAGCTAGAAAACGATTTAAAGTGTATCAAAAAACATTAAGAAGATGACAACTGATGTACTTAAAAGTATAAACAAATATGTTTCTACTACAAATCTACTTAATGATGCTTATAAAAGTCTGATTATATCTTTATACATTGAATATCATAAGGATAATGCTAATAAAGAAATAATATCAATACTATCAAAGGACGCTTCAGACTTACGTATATATCTCTCTGATAATGAAGTTTCTATTTTATTAGAAGATTATAAAAGCGTGATTTTATCATGCTGTGATGTATATAATCAATCTGTAATTGGAGATAGAGCTATACATACTCAGCCACAGGAGCTATCCATATTTCTCACATCCTTAGAGAAAATTCCAGAAGGATCAAATATTTATTTACCTTTTGCCGGATTAGCTACAGAAGTTGATTATTTACCAGCTGGATGTAATATATTTGGCAGTGAAATCAATCCCGAATCTTGGGCTTTGTGCCAAATAAGATTAGAAGCATTAAATGTCAAGGCTGATATTAAGCTTAAAGACTCTTTTGAAGAAATCAAAAAAGACAAAACAAAGGCTAATTATGTCATTATGAATCCGCCGTACGGACTGAAAGGCAAAGGTGTATTACGTGAATGGGAAACCATTGAAGAAATAATTAAAAACAAATTATATGATAATGGTTTCATAATCGCAGCTTTAAATTCGGAAGTATTATATAATTCTAATCCAGAAAAAAGCATTAGACAAGGACTTATAGATAGACATTATATCAAAGCTGCTATTCAATTACCATCTTTATTATCAAATATTTCATCTATTCAGATTTCTGTTGTTAAAATATGTAAAGAATCATCAGATAATATTTTGATGATTGATGGTTCTAGTTTTTCTTCTATTAGCAGGGCACATCGTAAAAAAACATTAAAAGTTGATAGTTTATTAGAAGAAATGTCTTTATGTCTTAAAGACTCTGAATATTGCAGAGTAATTCACGCTTCAGATATAGAAGATTCTATTTTAAGTCCACAGCGTTATATTATAGTATTACCATCGATTAAAGGAAACTATTATAGAATCTCTGAAATCGTCAAATTCGTAGATACTGATTTAAAGAAAGAAGAAGATATATATGGATTAGAGACGATTAAAATCAAAAATCTTTCAGATGACCCTACTTATATTATAAAAGAAAGCTCATTAGAAGATTTAAATATAAAACATACTTATATACTGAGACAAAATGCATTGGCGATTCAAATAATTGATGGAAAGGTTAAAATAGGCACAATTCAAGTTGATACAAACCCTGAAATTATTGAAACAGAATCATTGACTTATTTTATTAGATTGGAGGATAATACATCTACTAAAATAACAATAGATTTAGATTATTTTAAATGGATAATTTTATCAGATGTTATAAGTTACCAGATATCCAGACTAAGTTATGGCACGACTACTCATATTAAGAAGAATGATTTTCTCAAATTGTTGATACCTGTTCCAGATATAGAAGAGCAGAAAAAATATATTAATGAACAAATTCATAAGGTATATTCTGATCTGACCATAAAGATGGAACAACAATTCAAAGATTATCAGAAAGATATACATTTAAAGAAACATGCCACAGGACAGATTATATCAAGGATTAATTCTGCTTGGGATGTATTAAGGATGGAAATTAATAATAATGAAGGAATAATTGACACAAAATCAATATACGATTCAAAATCTGGACAAACAATAGAAAATCTATTATCAGACATAGAAAATCTTATAGATAAATTAGGTTCGAATATAGATAATTTTACAATGAATGAGAATCAAATTTATAATATAGAGGAAATAGATATAATTTCTTTCATTGATAAATATATTAATAATAATAGAGATTCTCATTTTACATATGAATTCCAAAAACAAATTGAATGTTTCAGTGGCGATTACTCAAAAAATCATATTCCTGTAAAATATAAAAGAGTCATTATTTATTTTCCCCCTAAAGCTTTATCTCGTATATTAGACAATATAGTAAGTAATGCTATAGAATATGGCTTTAAGAATAGGACAAATAATTATATTCATTTTTCATATGAAATAAAAGCTAATAGTGTTGTTATATACGTAGAGAATAATGGATGGCCATTAGCCAATGGTTTGAAAAATGATGATATTTTAAGATATGGTGAAACGACCTCTAGTACTATGTCAAAACATTCTGGACTTGGTGGATATGACATAGCATCTTTAATGAATAAATATGGAAAGGGTGTTAAAGTATTGTCAAATCCAACATTTGAATTTCCTGTGACATATAGACTTGATTTTAAACTAAATAAGTATGACAAATAAAAACATAACAGTTTTATGGGTAGATGATCAAGAAGATACTTTTTTTGTTAAGAAAGCAGAGAGTTTTGATATAGAAATAATCTGGAAAGAAAATTGGGAAGAAGCTAATAAGTATCTTATTGCTCATCATGATGAAATTCAGTCTTTAATATTAGATTATCATTGTAAACTGAGTCCAAATGATACTCAATCAGACTTTTTCTTCCGAAATGTTATTTCTGATATAGATAAATTTAATGGTAAATATAGAACAAATATACCATGGTTTATGCGCTCTGCCGGTGAAACTGATTATAAAGCAAATCTAGAAAATGAAATGAAAGGTCGTAATAGGCCCTGGTTAAGAGATGAAAACATAGGCTATTATAGTAAAAACAAAAGGCAGGATGATAATCGACTTTTTCATGATATACAATATGCAGTTAGACAATCAAAGAATTTAAAAATTAGAGCACTTTATGAAGATGTATTTAAAGAGTTAGATACATATTTCAAGTTTGATAATTTTGAGCCTTCAAATATTTTAATAGAATTGTTAAGCTCACTCCATTTTCCAGAAGAAAATAAACCAATAGTGTCGTATTTGTATTATAATCAATTACTCCGGTTGATTGAGTATTTCTTCCGAGCTTGTAATAAGATTAAACTTTTACCTGATGAATTTATTAATAAAGGAAAAGTAAATCTATGGTGGTCATCAAAATATTTGAACGGCGATGTTATAAAGTATAATGATAATACAAGGTTTAGATATGGAGAACCTAATGAAGCTCCCATGCCATCCTCATTAAGTTTAGGAATTAAGAATGTTCTATTCTTTAGTAATAATATGAGTCATACAGCTTCATCAGATGAAGGTAAAAAAAATATTCAAAAATATTTTTCTGAAAACAATTCGATATATTTTCTTTTCAGCTCGACTTTATTATTTTGCGAATTAATTTCATGGTTTACTAATTTTAGAAGTTCTCATACATTTTATGAAAATTTGTCTAAAATTCATGTCAATGAACAAGAAAAATAAGTCAGATACTTTATACCGATGTATAGGTTATGATAAATAGTAAAATTATATAATAATGAAACATTTTCTCTTATCTTTTATCATGAGTTTTTTCATGATTAGTGGCTTTAGTCAAAGTTCAGACACTATTATTTACAAAAACGCACCTGAACGTACACTTAAATTAAAAATATATTATCCTGAAAACTGGAAAAAAACAGATTCTCGAAAAAGTATTGTATTCTTTTTTGGCGGAGGATGGCATAGTAGAAATTTTGACCAATTTGATTTACATGCAAAATATTTAGCTAAACGTGGAATGGTAAGTTTTGTAGCTGACTACAGAGTGACTATTGATGATAAAAACCTAACTCCAGAAAATTGTGTTATGGATGCAAAATCTGCTATTAGATATATACGCTCTCATGCTAGAGATTTTGGAATAAATCCTGACTCTATAGCAGCATCAGGAGGCTCTGCAGGAGGACATTTAGCAGCTGCGACTGCATGTATCTCTAAATACAACGACCCTAGTGATGATTTAGCAATTAGCTGTGTTCCAAATGCATTAATCTTATTTAATCCAGTAATAAATAATGGACCTGATGGATATGGCTATGATCGTGTAAAAGAATACTATAAATCGTTTTCTCCAACTGATAACATTTATGAAGGCATGCCTCCAACTCTAATTATGGTAGGCACAAAAGATAAATATGTTTCTCGAAAAACTGTACTAGATTTTCAAGATCGCATGATAAAGCATAACAATCAATGTGATATCTATTATTATTCTAATCAGCCTCATGGCTTCTTTAATAAAGGCAAAATAAAAGATCCTCAATATTTTCATAGAACATTTTCTGCTATGATATCTTTTCTCGAAGGACTTAATTATATAAAACCTAGAGAAAATTTCATAGCAGAATAAATAGACACATACTTACATTTATATTAGAATTTTATATTATAAGAAACCCCTAATATATGTTCATTTAAATTATCTTTATAGTTTTGATTACAATAATAAAAATCAAAACTATTATGCTTGTTTATTTTATATTCTATTCCTAATTTGAATCGACTCTTTTTTAAATTCAAACTTGATAATTTATTAAATAACTCATAAGAAACAAATGGCTTATAATGCTTCTTTTTAATATTCCACTCTACTTTAAATCTTGAACGAATAAGATTATCCGAATCTGCATCAATATATTCATTATCTTTTCTCTCTCCCGTTTCTAAATCATACTTTTCTACAGAGAGAGAAGATTGATAATTATGTTGATATCTTTCACGTAAAGAAAATTCAAAATCATTCCACTCATACTTTCCTTGTAGTGAGAAACGAAAACTATGACTAGGAGACCAATAAGATGGTATATAATTATTCTTTTTAGTAATTTCGCTTAATTCCTTTTTATAAATATATTTATAATCAAAAGAAGCTTTTAAGAATGGTAACACATCATATGACAAATTAACTTTAGCATTATATCTATCTATACTATTAAGTTTATCTCGTGTGCGAAATTCTCCTGACAAAGAAGTGCTTAATTTTTTTGAAATATCTTTCTTGAAATTCAAACTGCTCCAAAAACCATAATCATTATCTTGGGCATTAATATTTTGTAAACTAAATATATTTAGTAACAAAATAATGTATAATATTTTTTTCATTTTACAATATTTCATTGATTTCATTATTTGTATAAATTGTACTGTTAAACGAAAAACTACTTTCATCATTTGACTTATAATAAACTTTTATTGTAGCACTATCTTTAAGAAAATTAATATTGCCTATTTCCACTTTAAAAACATCTAAACCTGTACGAGACTTTATATCTTTCAAAAGCTCGGATCTATTTTCCGGTAAAATAAGATCAATTTTATCATACTTTATTAATTTTGATGATACCGGTTTCAGCCAATGATTACTTTCACTTAACCAAACACAAGCAATAAAAAGAATATTGGGCAATATCAATTCTAAATAATTAGATCTACCGATTAACGCATTTATAACAGAAATAGCAATTATTATAAATAAATATGTCATTTCTCTTACTGGCATAGTCTCAGTTCTATAGCGAAGAATTCCAAAAACAGCAAATAAACCTAATGTAAATCCTATTTTCAATTCGACATTACCAAGTAAAAAAATCATCATAAAAACGCTTATACTTATTAGAAAAAAAGTAAAGCAATAATCTCGTCTTAAACTTTTAGGATAATAAAAAAATCTTATTATTAGAAGTATAACTAAAGCAGTTGACGAAAAATGTATTAATAAAGATACTAAACTCGAAGAGTTAGTAAATAAATTACTTAATAACGAAAGTGTTTCTAATTTTTCCATTTATTTTATGATTTTTAATTGTTATTAATCTCTAATATTCTTCTTATTTTCATTTTAAACATATTCTGCTTAAGATGTTTATCTGTCAAAGCTCTCCCTATACAATATTTACTAAAGCCAGAAGGCTGAATGTTTAAATCTTGCAATATTGAACGAATAGGAGAATAAGAAGGGCCCTTACGTTTCAGTTCTACGACAGCTACATTTTCTAATGATATTCTTTTATCATTTTTTATATTATGGAATATAATATTACTATCTATTGTCAACCGCTCTGTTTTTAATTTATTAACTAGTGTTATCCTATTAAATTTATTTTCTAGATTGAATGATAATTGATCAAGCGTATACCAAGCATTCTCCTCAAGAAAACGATTTCCACCCTCGTATTCTAAAGAATCTAATGAACTGATTTTTATTCTCTTTTTACTCGTACGGCCTTTATTATTTTTATTTTTAACCTCTAAAAAATTCAGATGTGAAGAAACATACGAACGAATTCTTATTTTTTCACGAACACAACGACCATTATGATGAGTTATATACATATCATCATTACTAGTATCCAAATAATTAGTATAATAAGGAATAATTCTTTCTCCATTAATTTGCTGCACAAAATAATCGTTAACAGCTAATGAAAGAAGTTCATTTAACTTATCTTTGGACATAATATATTTTGTATCCGTCCGATTCATTAATTTAATATTCTCCATTTCTTTTAAAGAAATAGGAGAATATTCTGAAAGTAAGATTTCTGAAACACTCATATTTTTAATATTCTAGTAATACTCTTATAATTCAATTATACATCATAAATGATATACAATATTAGGGAATTAAAGATTCTACTAAATATAAAATCTATGAATCAACATATTTTATATACGAAAAGCTTATATAGACATAAATAAATTTAAAATCGATAATTAATACATATTATATGCTTTTTTATATTCATTCCAAAGTTTCATATATTAAATCTATAATTCTATATAAAATTTAGAACTTACATAGTTATCTTTGTTGAAATATTAAATTAATGTTTAGAAAAATTACACATATAGTATTAACTATTTATCTCTTAGTTTCAACTACAGGGATAACTTTTTCTATGCATTATTGTGGGGACAAATATGTCACAACATCCATTAATAAAGAAGCACAATCATGTTGTAATAAGAAAGATGGATGCTGTAAGAATAAAACTATTCATTTAAATTCTACGGATAACTATCTAAATTCTATCGAAGGTAATAATATTAGAATCGTAGAATTGGATACGTTATTTCCTGCAATATTTCCTTTAGTTTTTAAAGCTTCCCCTCTATCTCATGGAGCCTTAGAAACATATACTGATACATCCCCCCCAATACCGATAAATACTTTTCTGTCATTGTTACAAACATATCTGTGCTAACTATTTTATTAATTTCAATTCACTTTTATAAGTAGAATTGTCTCGTTATGTTATTTACATTCATAACACTATAATTAATGAAATGTTTATCAAATACATTAGATATGTTTAATAAAATTATAAAGTTTTTTTTAGAAAATAAATTGGTGACTATGTTACTTCTGGTAATCGTAATTACTTTTGGTATTATATTTTCACCTTTCAACTGGCATATAGGTATTTTACCTTCTGATCCTGTACCAGTAGATGCCATTCCAGATATCGGTGAAAACCAACAAATAGTTTACACTGAATGGAGCGGGCAATCTCCTCAAGACATAGAAGATCAGATATCATACCCTCTAACTACGACATTGTTAGGTATTCCGGGTGTTAAAACCATACGTAGTAATTCTATTTTTGGAGTTTCCAGCATTTACATAATTTTTGATGAAGACGTTGATTTCTATTGGAGTAGAACGAGAATACTCGAAAAGCTCAACTCTCTTCCACCTGGGACATTGCCCAATGGTATAAAACCATCATTAGGTCCTGATGCCACATCTCTAGGCCAAATATATTGGTACACTCTAGAGGGGCAAGATGAACAAGGTAGGCCCAATGGAGGTTGGGATCCACAAGAACTTAGAACGATACAAGATTATTATGTCAAAAATGGATTAACAGCCGCTAAAGGAGTATCAGAAGTCTCCTCTATAGGTGGATTTGTTAAAGAGTATCAGATAGACATTGACCCAAATGCTATGAAAGCTAATGGAGTCAATTTAACACAAATAATACAAGCAGTAAAAAATAGCAATCAAGACATTGGCGCTAGAACTCTTGAATTTAATAGAGTTGAATACGTAATAAGAGCTTTAGGATATATAAAAAGTATTGAAGATATTGAACAAAGCGTAGTTAGTGTTCATAATAATATTCCTATCCGTATAAAAGATGTCGCGAATGTTAATTTCGGTCCTGCTACTAGAAGAGGAGGACTAGATAAAGATGGAACCGAGGCTGTTGGAGGAGTAATAGTAGCTAGGTATGGAGCAAATCCATTAGAAGTCATAAATAATGTAAAAGCTAAGATTAAAGAAATATCATTAGGCTTACCATCTAAGACTTTACAAGATGGGTCAGTTTCAAAAGTAACCATTGTTCCTTTTTATGATAGATCTGGTCTAATTAATGAAACACTTGGCACACTACAAGATGCCCTGACTCTAGAAATTCTTATAAGTATAATAGTTGTTATAATACTTATTTTAAACCTGAGAGCTTCATTTCTTATTTCTAGTTTACTACCAATAGGTGTTCTAATGACATTTATCGCTATGCGTAAGTTTGGTGTTGATGCTAACATAGTAGCTCTATCGGGTATTGCCATTGCCATTGGAGTAATGGTAGATGTAGGCGTGGTATTTACAGAGAACATTATTCGGCACATTAATGAATTTAGAGACAAAGGCAAGAAGTTAATTAATATAATTTATGATGCTACAATAGAAGTAGCTCCTGCTGTTATAACAGCATTAACTACCACTATTGTTAGTTTTTTACCAATTTTCGCTATGCAAGAGGCCGAAGGAAAATTGTTTAGTCCATTGGCATTTACCAAAAGCTTTGCCATGATTTCTGCTTTGATTATCGGCCTAGTATTTATTCCTACTTTAGCACATATAATATTTTCGATAAATATTAGCAGAAAAAAAACAAAACAAGTTTTCAATATTCTTTTATTGCCACTTGGTCTAAGTTTTATCTTCTTCGGCCAATCTATTATAGCCATTGCTATAGTTATGATAGCTATTAACAACCTTCTTAGTTACAAATGGTCAAAAGAAAGATCTGAATTTCCTAATTATATAAACATCAGTATTATAGCTTTTATAGTTGTTTGGCTATTAACTAAAGAATGGATGCCTATAGGTGTACAAAACAATTATATCTCCAATCTTCTATTCGTAAGTATAATAATATTATTAGTTTTAGCACTAATGAGATTCATAGTAAAATCTTATTCAAAGATTTTAAAATGGGCATTAGCACATAAGGGAACATTCCTTAGTATTCCAATAGTTATAATACTTTTCGGCATATTAACATGGCAAGGCTTCAACAAGATTTTCTCTTTTATGCCTGATAGCATAAAACAAAGCAATACATGGATATCAATGAACAAGACCTTCCCTGGATTAGGTAATGAATTTATGCCATCATTAAACGAAGGTTCATTTTTATTAATGCCTACAACCATGCCTCATGCTGGTATCGAAGAAAATCTTGACGTTATTCGCATACTAGATACAAAGGTCAATGCTATTCCTGAAGTTGAAAATGTAGTGGGCAAATGGGGACGTACTAATTCTGCACTAGACCCTGCCCCGACGTCTATGTTCGAAAATATCATTAATTATAAATCTGAATACATATTAGATAAAGACGGTCATCGTCTAAGATTTAAAGTAAACGATGATGGTGCATTTATACTTAAAGACGGTTCAATTTATAATCCTTCTGATGAATTTAAAATTATAGATCAAAACCTTTTAACTATAGATGATTCAGGCAAATATTTCAGACAATGGCGTGAGAAAATTAAATCTCCAAACGATATTTGGAATGAAATTATTAGTCAATCCAACATACTTGGATTAACTTCTGCACCTAAGCTACAACCGATTCAAACAAGATTGGTTATGCTTCAAACAGGCATGCGTGCACCAATGGGAATTAAAGTTTTTGGACCAGACTTAAAAACTATTCAACAAGTCGGTTATGAATTAGAAAATGAACTAAAAAATGTACAAGGAATTGACCCTAAATCAGTATTCGCAGACAGAGTCGTAGGAAAACCATATTTAGAAATAAAATTAAATAGAAAAGCGATAGCTCGATATGGTTTAACAATAGCCGATATGCAAAACACTTTAAGTAGTGCCATTGGAGGTGTGAATCTAACATCTACAGTAGAAGGAAGAGAACGCTTTGCTGTTAGGGTCCGCTATGCTCGTGAATACCGAGACAACCCAGAAGACTTGAAAAACATTCTAATTCCAACACCAACTGGTGTACAGATTCCACTTGGAGAATTAGCCAAAATAGAATACAAGCGTGGTCCTCAAATGATAAAAAGCGAAAACACTTTTCTAGTAGGCTATGTAATTTTCGATAAAAAAGAAGAATTCGCTGAAACAGATGTAGTTAAAAACGCACAAGCATATTTAGACACAAAAATAGAACAAGGAACATTTCAAATACCTGCAGGCGTCTCCTACAAATTTACTGGCAATTATGAAAATCAGATTCGAGCTACAAACCGGTTACTGATATTAATTCCTATATCACTAATGATTATATTTTTGATTCTATATTTTCAATTCCGTTCTATTACCGCCGCGAGTTTAATCTTCTCAGGAATATTTGTCGCCTTTTCAGGTGGATTTATAATGCTTTGGCTATACAGTCAATCCTGGTTCATGAACTTCAGTTTAGGAGGAATTAATCTACAAGACATGTTCCAGATTCACACTATCAATATGAGTGTAGCCGTATGGGTTGGATTTATAGCCCTCTTTGGCATCTCCACCGATGATGGAGTATTAATAAGTACATATCTAAAACAGTTATTTGACAAGAAAAAGCCAGAAAGCATAGAAGAAATAAGAGCCACTGTTTTAGAAGCTGGTTTAAAACGAGTCCGTCCTGCTATGATGACCACAGCGACTACTATTATAGCATTACTACCTGTCCTAACTTCCTCCGGCAAAGGATCTGATATTATGGTTCCTATGGCTATTCCATCCTTTGGAGGAATGCTAATCGCTATACTAACCATATTTATAGTCCCGGTACTATACAGTATGTGGCAAGAAGGAAAAATATCTAAAGAATTAAGAATTGTAAAAGCACATCAACATGAAAAAGATAATATATAGTATTATATTCCTCATACTTAGCTTCGCAGTAAAGATTTCTGCTCAAGACGATTTATCTCGATATTTAACAACAGCAGCAGAAAACAATACCAGTCTTAAAGTTAAGTTTAATGAATATATGGCAATGTTAGAGAGAATACCTCAAGTGGCAGCATTACCAGACCCTTCAATAGCCTTTGGCTATTTCATTCAACCAGTAGAAACTAAATCAGGCCCACAACAAGCTAAAATATCGGCAACACAAATGTTTCCCTGGTTCGGAACACGTTCCTCACTTAAAAATTCGGTCGCAGCCCTGGCTAAGGCTAAATATGAAATATTCGAAGAAGCGAAATCGAAATTATTCTACGACATAAAATCCAGCTACTACGATTTATATTTCAACCAACAAGCGATCAAAATCACCAATGAGAATATAAAGATATTATATTCATTCAAAGGCCTGGCCAAAATAAAAATAGAATCTGGCACTGCATCTTCTTTAGATATTTATAGAGTACAAATGGAAATAAATGACTTAAAAAACCAATTATCTCTGCTAAAGAATAATGCACATGCTTTATCAGTAAAGTTCAATAGTTATCTAAATATTGACACTAATTCACCTATCAATATAGCTGAAAATCTTAAAGAGTTAACATACCTTGATAAACAATATATCCTCACCAATATTAGAATAAACAATCATTCTTTAAATGCGTTTGATTATCAAATCGAAGAACTACGACACCGTCAGAAAGTAGCCACAAAAGAAGGTTTACCTCGATTCAGCGTAGGAATTGACTACTCATTTATAGGAAAAGGCGACAATACTGCATCCAATAGAGGGCAAGATGCGATTATGTTCCCTATGATTGGTTTTACCATTCCATTATATAGAGGAAAATACAAAGCAAAAGTACAAGAGGTAAAATATTTACAAACAGCTAAAGCAAACGAAAAAATCGATAAAGAAAACACATTGATAGTTTTATTTGAAAATATATGGAAAGAATATCAAGATGCTCTCAGTAGAACTAAATTATACCAAGAACAAAAAGAATTAGCAGAAAAATCACTCTCAATACTAGAAACAGAATATGCTAATAACAATATAAATTTCGAAGAAATACTACGAATGGAACGCCAACGTTTAAAGTATTCATTAGAAAAACAAAAAGCGACGGCAGACAGAGAAGCAGCCATAGCATTTATTCAATATTTACAAGGAAAATAATTAAAAACAAATAAGATGAAAAAGAATATAAATAAAAAACATGTCACTATAATAGTAATTATAATTATAGCTAGTATATTTTTAGGATGGTTATTTTTCCATTCTTCTGGAGAAATACAAACAAATAATCCTACACAGGAAACTGAAACCAAAGATGCACTTTACACATGCTCAATGCATCCTCAAATCAAACAACATGCACCTGGGTCATGCCCTATATGTGGAATGGACCTGATACCTGTAGAGCACAAGGAATCCTCTGAGCATCATATGCATTCTAATGAAATTCACATATCAGAATCAGCTCTAGCATTAGCATCAGTACAAACCTCCATTATTAAAAGAGGCATCCCCGAAAAAAATGTACATTTAACTGGAAAAGTTCAAGCAGATGAACGCAATATTTCACAAATAACAGCACGTTTTGGAGGAAGAATAGATAAACTTTTTATTAATTACACAGGGCAAAAAGTAAAGAAAGGAGATAAATTAGCAATGATTTACTCCCCTGCTCTAATCTCTGCTCAAAAAGAATTATTAGAAGCTATTAAATACAAATCTTCAAACCCTTCCTTTTATAATGCGACACGTGCTAAATTAAAACAATGGAATTTAAGTAACAAGCAAATTGATGCCATTGAGACACATCGAAAAATAAATTATTCTTTTGACATACAGTCCCCTATTAGTGGGACTGTTACCAAAAGAGATATATCAACAGGAGACTATATAAAAGAAGGATCACAACTATTTGAAGTAATAGACCTTTCAAAACTATGGGTAATGTTCGATGCTTACGAAAGTGATTTAGCTTGGATAGAAAAAGGTGATAATATAGATTTTAATTTTCAATCATTTCCTGGAGAAAAGTTCAAAGGTAAAGTCTCTTTTATCGATCCATCTATTGATAATAAAACGAGAGTAGCAGAAGTACGGGTTGAACTCAATAATAAGTTTGGAAAAATAAAGCCAGGCATGCTTGCAGACGGAATTTTGAAATCAAACACTGCACAAAACACCAATGAACTATTAATTCCAAAATCTGCCATTCTCTGGACTGGTAAAAGATCTATTGTTTATGTAAAAATACCAAGTAAACACGAAACTACCTTTCAATACAGAGAAATAGTATTAGGTCCAAGAGCAGGCAACTTTTATGTAGTTAGTAAAGGACTCTCAGAAGGAGAAGAGATAGCCACTAATGGAGTCTTCAAAATTGATGCAGCAGCACAATTAGCAGGTAAATCAAGCATGATGAGCACTGATTAATATAAAAAAGATAT
>Ga0172378_10002605_pt1 | contig 16954 bp, 12 predicted proteins | sample GrowelOW332metaG_FD_119755 | JGI IMG/M metagenome (GOLD analysis project Ga0172378, IMG submission 119755) | Groundwater microbial communities from an aquifer near a municipal landfill in Southern Ontario, Canada - Pumphouse #3_1 metaG | ecosystem: Environmental > Aquatic > Deep subsurface >... | reverse complement strand
GCACAAATTATCCGCACACAACCCCATACCGTACGCACATTCGGCCAGACTGTCAGTATGTGAAACCTGATCGCAGAGATTCTGACTGCGGGAAAGCGGAAGTTTTGTTATGCGACGAAGTTCTTTTTCCGCAGCAAATACATATTCAACTGGAGCAGAGAATCCCGTTCCGACAGCTGTTCCTCCAAGAGGTATCGTTCTAAGCCTTTCCCTGAGCTTATTGAACCGCCATCTGTCACGTTCCACAGGCCCCGACCATGCACTGAAAACCTGTCCAAGCGTCATCGGAAGAGCATCCTGAAGTTCTGTCCGTCCGGTAATAAGTACATTCTCATATTGCGTTTCACGCTGAACAAGCTGCTCCTGAAGTTTTATAATACCGCTTTCTATATCTTCGAGTTCTCTGTATACCATAATAATGACAGCCGTAGGAAATGTGTCGTTCGTCGACTGAAAACGCGCAATGTGGTCAAGAGGATGCGCACGAAACGAAGCGGAAGGAAAAGACCCCGCATACATTTCGTTTGCGGCACAGGCAATAACTTCACACATATTCATATGAATACTGGTACCTGCTCCCCCCTGTGCAAGCGGCAGAGGAAAACTAGCATCATAAACACCGTCGACAACATTTTGTGCAGCCTTTTCCAGAAACGGAAAATAATCATCCGGATATACATGAGCTGTCTGCTGCTGGGCACGAAGAGCAGCAAGTTTTACTTCTCCGTATGCCCTGACTAGCATACGAGGCATCCGAGACTCTCCAAGTACGGCCAGAGCCTTTTTAGTTTCTTCTCCGTAATACAGTTTTGTCGGTTCAGACAATCTCTGCCTCCGCATCTATTTCTGCACCGCTGCGTATAGACTCTTCAAGCGGGCGAATAATACGCGCGCAGACCTCTTCTCCAGGAACAGGTACATCTGCACCACATTTTGCAATGCAGTGCAGAAAATTTTCCGTAACAATGTTTACGACAGTTGCACCAACGGCAGACAGCGGCGGATGTCTTGCAGTTTCTGCAACAGCACGTACGGTTTTATTCATATATGAATCAATATACGTAATTTTATTCTGTACAGCAAAATCAGTAAGTTTTTTAACACGACAGCGGGCAACAGCCTGCGGTATTCTTGGCTTCAGCAAAGCAGCTTCTGTCCCCGGGCGCACAGAAAAAGGAAATACATGCACATATGCAAAGCCGCATGTACGGCATAAGTCCATTGTCTGTTCAAAATCGTCATCGGATTCTCCGGGAAAACCTGCAATTATGTCGCAGGCAATAAACGGATTTTCTTTAGCCTTCCGCAGCATCTCAACAGAACGCACAACATCGGATGCATGATATTTTCTGTTCATAGCAGAAAGAATCTTATCGCTTCCACTCTGTACAGAAATATGAAAATGAGGACGGACACGACTATCGGACACAACTTCACAGAAACGGTCGTCTACCAGTTCAGGATATATACTTGAAATACGGAAAGAAATACCATCCGTTTTTTTTAAAAGTACCGCAAGCATTTCAGAAAAATTAAGACAGGTTCCATTATATTCTCCGCGGTATTGTGCTATATTCACTGTCGTAAATACCACTTCATGCTGTCCGGCTTTCTGAAGAATACGGATACGGTTAATGACTTCCTGTACAGGAAGCGACACAGAGTGTCCCCGCGCAATATGAATAGCACAGTATGAGCACGAATTGTCGCATCCGTCCTGTATTTTTATTGATGAACGTGAATGCGCAAGAAACGTATCCGTTGCCAGACGGAACGACTGCTCGGCCGTTCCCTGTCTTTCAGCAGGTTTTGCAAACAGCGTAGTCCGAAGCAGGGATGTAAAATCCTGTGCAGAAAAAGGTTTTTCCGTTTTCAGCAGAGGAGGCACATCGGCAAGGCGGTCTTTACATTGTCCGGGAAGAACAGCAACCCTTGATCCGAGAGCATTCAATTCTTCTGCGGCAAGCTGTGCATAACAGCCTGTAACGATAACTGCAGCATGAGGACATTTCGCGAGCAGCAGGCGTATTTCCCTACGGGCCTTTTGCTCTGCTTTCTGCGTAACCGTACATGTATTAACAATACAAAGAATCACACTGTCCAGAACTGAATCCGACGCAGAAGGAACATCCATTGTAACCGAAAAACCTGCATCAACAAAAAAACGGGCTGCCGACTCGCTTTCTATCTGATTGAGCCTGCAGCCTAATGTTTCAAAGAGAATCTGACTTTTCAAAGCAAACCTTACTGAAGCCTGGCTGTGACGCGGTTCTTTCCACTCAGTGCATCTGCAGAAGCAGAATTCAGACGAAGTGCTTCATCGTATGCGGCTGCAGCTTCCTGATAATTGCCGGCCATTTCCCGTGCATATCCGAGACGCGTCCACCAGCGGTCAAGCAGAGGCTCTTTCTTGACGGCAGCAGAAAGCGATATATCCGCATGCTGATACCGCGCCTGTCTTATATATATCTCACCCATAAAATAATATGCTGCACCCCCGCGGGCCGCACTTTCAGGTGCACTTGCAACATACTTCTGAAACTGTTCAAGAGAAGTTGTATTTTTTCCAAGGTAGTACTCTGCTTCGCCGAGCACTTCAATTAAACGAAGATCATACTGGCTGACTTTTAATCCCTCGGCAGCACGCTGTTCTGCTTCGGCATACTGTTTGTTTTTCAACAGGGACCAGCAGAGGACGACATACGATTCAACACGGGAAGGATCTTCTGCCAGTTCGTTTTCACATACATCAACAGCACCTGCATAATCACCGTTCTGGTACAAAAAAAGTGCATCTTTTTTCTCTGTATCCGATACAGTTTTTTTAACAGGTACAACAACCTGCGAATCTGACTGACTGTCAGAAGCAGATGACGTATCCTGTGCAGAAATCTGTGATAAAAGAATACAGGCGGTACAAACCGCAATCAACATAATTCTTACGACTTTCATATCATTTTACCATTGTACATCTGCCGGAAAAAACACTTCCCGGCTCAAGTACTACCTGTGCAGATGTTATATCTCCGTCAAGAGAACCTGTTGCCGTTACAAACACCATTTTTTTTGCAGCAATATTTCCCTTAACCTTTCCCTTTATAAGTACGCGGTCTGCCTTTATATCCGCTTCAACTACAGCGCTGCTGTCTACGACAAGATCACTTGTAGCCTCTATTTTTCCTTTTATTTTTCCGCGGATCATAAACGGTTTTGCAAATCTGATATTCCCAGAAAAGACAATATCCGGTTCTATAACCGTATCAAACGATTCTTCTTCCAAGTCGAAAAGATCTGTATCTTTCACGTCAAACATAGTTCTACTTTAACGGGAATGGGCTGTATCGTCAATATATAGGAAGAATCAACCTTGAGTTTTTATTATTGACGGTTTATAATAAAATGTATTCTGCATTTTAGCAGAACCAAATTTTCGGTAAATCGAGGAAATATCATGGCTGTCATGAATGGAACAACTGCAGAAAAAGAAACAATGGACTTTGTCGGCGAAATGCTGAAAAAAGCTAAGGAATATCAGAAATCTCTCGTTCTTCCCGAAGGAACAGAAGAGCGTACCGTACAGGCTGCTGCAAAAATCGCAGCAAAAGGAATTGCAAAGAAAGTTATTCTTCTCGGTATTCCTTCGGAAGTAGGTAAAATCGCAAAATCTCTCGAAGTTAATCTTAAAGGAATCGAAATTATTAACCCGGCTGATTCTCCGTGGCTTGACGATTTCGGAAAAACGTATTTCGAACTCCGTAATGGAAAAATCAATAAAAAAACAAACATGCCGGAAGTACCTGACACTGCAGCGGGTAAAGAATACATGCTGAAAGATCCTCTCAGTTTTGGTGCGATGATGGTACGGAAAGGATATGCAGATGCTATGGTAAGCGGTGCGCTCTCCGCCACTGCCGACCTGCTCCGTGCAGGGCTTAAAATCATCGGAACCGAAAGCAAAACAGCGTCTTCATGTTTTGTTATGGACACACATGATTCTGCATGGGGATATAAAGGACTTATGATTTTTTCTGATTGCGCTGTAGTTCCGGAACCGGACAGTGATCAACTCTCAGATATAGCTGTCGCTGCAGGAAAATCGTGTAAAGCACTGCTCGGATGCGACCCGTGCGTTGCCATGCTCTCGTTCTCAACCAAAGGTTCAGGAGGAAAACTTTCTCCGGTTCTGCTTGTTCAGGAAGCAGTCCGGAAAGCCCATGAAAAAGCACCTGATATGCTGCTCGACGGGGAAATGCAGGCAGATGCGGCCCTTATACCGGCCGTTACAGATAAAAAAGCTCCAGGTTCTCCAGTCCGTGGGAAAGTCAATACGATCATATTCCCGAACCTTGGTGCGGGAAACATCGGTTACAAACTTGTCCAGCGGATCGCTCATGCAGACGCGTACGGCCCTGTCCTTCAGGGATTCTCCAAACCGATCAGCGATTTGTCGCGAGGCTGCTCAGTAGACGATATTGTTGTTACTGCAGCTATTACACTCGTTCAGGCAGGAAATGCGGAATAACAAATGAAATTCAGGTACAGTTTAATACTTTCTGCAGCTCTATTCTTACTGTTTTCCTGTAAAACTGTACCTGAAAAAACATTTTCTGAAGACTCTGCTGTTTCTGTGCAGCAGGAACAGCAGATCCATTCAAATACAATACCTTCTGCTGCTTTAACATTACTTTTCGGCGGCGATATTATGGCGCATGTACAAAATTTCAAGATGAATGACTTTTCTGTAATCTGGAAAGATGTTGCTCCGCTTATACGTTCCGCCGATTTTTCTTTTGCAAACATAGAATCTCCTGTTGACGATGACATTCCGTACTTATCATACCCGGTCTTCAATATGCATCATGAATATCCTGAAGCAGCAATACAGGCAGGATTCAACGTATTCTCGCTGATAAACAATCATTCAAACGACCAGAATCTTGCAGGTATAATGCATACATTAAAATGGGCAGAAGAAACAGAAAACAGGTATACTGACAGCTGCAGGCCAGTCTATTTTACCGGACTCCACAATAAAAAAAATGAACCGGTGGATTACATCACTATAAAAAAAGACCAGTGGACGATTATCTTCTGTGCTGTCACTGAAATAATTAACAAAAATAACTGTAAAGAGTATATGAACTATGTTCCAGCAAACGAAAAAAAACGGAAAAACTTCGAAGAGCACTTACAGAAAATAAGAAGACAAAATCAATGTGACCTTTTTATTCTGTCGATTCATGCAGCAGTACCAGAATACGTCCGCGAAATTTCAGAATCGCAGCGTAAATATTATTATGAACTTCTGAACAGTGGCGTTGATATTGTATGGGCTAATCATCCTCATGTCGTTCAGGAACGTGAACTTATCGGAATTCATGGGAAGGAGTTTCCAACAAAATTAATAATGTATGCGAACGGCAACACGATCAGCGGTCAACGGAGGGAACCTAAGTTAGATTCCCCATACGGTCTGCGGGAATATACCGGTGACGGGCTGCTGTACAAAGTAACCTATACAAAAAAAGAAGACTCATCTCCTGTAATTCTTACAGATACGGAATCATATTATATTACAACGTATATAAATTCTGCATCTCAATTCGTCATTAAATATCTTAACGATGATTTTATAGACTATCTGAAAAATACCGGCCGTAATAACTGGTCATCGTATATTTCGGAAAGGAAAAAAATTATGGAAAAAGTAAAGGAAATAAAAACATGGCTATAGACTATCATTCACTGCCTGTATATGAACAAAAACAGCGCATACTTGACACCCTCGCTTCTAATCAGGTAATTATCGTACAAAGTCCGACTGGTTCGGGAAAAACTACGCAGATTCCTGTCATTCTGTACGAAGCTGGATACGGGGCAAACGGCATTATTGCCGTAACTCAGCCGCGCCGTATTGCTGCGCTCTCTGTAAGCGAATTCATTTCAAAGCAGCTGCACACGACGTATCCGGGACTTGTCGGATATAAATTCCGGTTTGAGGATAAAACAGATACGACAACAAAAATTAAAATAATGACAGACGGGATTCTTCTTCAGGAAATGAAGCTCGATCCATGGATGTCAAAATACTCGGTTATTATGGTGGACGAAGCACATGAACGCAGCCTTAACATAGATTTCGTACTTGGTCTTCTTAAACGGATCCTTGTAGAACGAAAAGATTTCAAGGTAATCATCTCGTCCGCCACAATGAATGCAGAGGCATTTTCTTCCTACTTTGACGGTTGTCCTATTGTAACGATTGATACCGTCACATTCCCCGTCGCAATGATATATGATCCCCCTGTACTCCCGGCCAGTACCATGAGTGCAGCTTCATGCGATGCACTTCTTGCAAAAATACAGGAAACAGTCGGACGCGTACTTGACAACAGGGAAGACGGTGGAATTCTTATTTTCCTCCCTGGTGAAAAAATCATCAAGGACTGTCTGTATCGTCTTGATCATGCACCTTTTGGATGGAAAATCCATACCATTCCTCTTTACGGAAGGCTTCCGAAAGAAGAACAGGAACGCGTATTTGATCCATCACCGTTCGGTAAAAAGAAAATAGTTATTTCAACGAACATAGCAGAGACATCCGTTACAATAAGCGATATTACAACAGTCATCGATTCAGGACTTGCTAAACTGAATTTCTACAATCCTAAAGCATATACTTCAAGTCTTAACGAGACGCCGATTTCAAAAGCATCCTGTAACCAGCGGAAAGGACGTGCAGGACGAACCTGCCCGGGCACATGCTACAGACTCTATTCCCGCAAGGATTATGAAACAAGACAAATGTACACAACCGAAGAAATATACCGCACAGACCTGAGTGAAGTAGTTCTTCGTATGGCTGAACTGAAAATTACAAATTTCTATGATTTTGATTTTATCTCGTCTCCGGGACGGGAAGGAATCGCAGGAGCGGTAGACACACTCAACATGCTTAAGGCTATTACTCCGGAACACACGCTTTCAGCTGTTGGAAAATTAATGGTAGAGTTTCCGCTTGAACCGCGCATCAGCCGAATAATCGTCGAAGCAATCATGCAGTACCCCGACGTGCTGGAAGAAGTTCTTATTGCAGCATCATTTCTCTCCGCAAACGCTCCTTTCATTCTGCCCCCGGGAGATGAGATGGCGGCACGTCGTGCCCACCACTCTTTTCGTGATGTACAGGGTGATTTTGTATCATACCTGCACATATTCCGGGCATATGAAGGAGCATCAAACAAAGAAAAATTCTGTAAAAGCAGTTACCTGGATGAACGAGTCATGGCAGAAATCGAGAATATCGACATACAACTGACGCAGATTGTCAATGAAATGCAGATTCCTGTCACTGGTGGAGGTTCTCTGAACAACTACCTGTGCTGTATTGCGGCGGGTATGATTCAATTCGTATGCGTCAGAGAAGGACGGGATAACTACAGGAGTCTTACGGCAGATCATATCTGTATTCATCCGGGAAGCAGTATGTTCAGACAGGATCCCCTGTATATTGTTGCTGGTGAGATCGTACGAACTTCACGGATGTTCGCCATGAGTGTTTCGCCTCTTACGAAAACACTGCTTGATCAGATTGATCCGGGACTTCGGGACGGACTTGAAAACAAACGTTCAAAGCATGTTCTTCCTCAGCGTGACTCTGTATCATCTTTCAAAACAGAAACAAAAAATGAAAAAACTGCTGAAAATGAAAAAAATACTAAAGAAAATAAACTGAAGGATGATGAAGTATATGCCTTCGGCAGCATGCTTTTTGAGGTAAAAAAAACGAAGGGCAAAAAAACAGTTTTTCTTCCCTGGGAGAAACTCAAAGCAGCTCTCCAGACAAACACGGAAGAAAGCCCTACAAAGAATTCTGCAAATTTGTACGGAAAAATCATTTTCCAGGACGGTTTTTCACTGCTTGATGGTGAAAAAATCGAACAGATTGTAAAAATTGCAACGGCATTGAATCTTGAACCGTTACCAGACAAAAAATTCGACAAAAAGCTCAACATAAAATTGACAGACAAAGATGCAACGACAAAACTTGCAGACTCACTTAATATGGTGCTTCGGGTAGCAGTAGCAAAACAGAAAAGCAGGGAATACGGATTTGTCTGCCTTTTTACAGACGGCAACGGCACATACTGGTTCAAAATTTCACGCGGATTTGTAACTGCGCTTAACGAAAGTCTATCCTCTCTTGAAATACTCAGCGATGACGTAAATGCGGATTTTACCCTTGAACAGAAAGAAAAAGTGAACCAGCTATACAGATCTCTCAATACGCTGTACGATTAAAATTATTCTGCCGCTGCAGCGGCAGTCTTTTCGCCTGCTGCTGATTCTTCCGGAAGTCCAAGAATTTTCCGCGCTTTTTTGCCGTTGACGCCGGATTTTTTGTCTTCTGACACAGTTTTGACCACATCGGTGTCGGAGGAATAACTGCCTTTTTTGTACATATCAAGTCCTATACTTACAGTTACTGCATCTTTCGATAATATATACTCACGGCATATCTGTGCATATGAAGGACGGGCATATTCTGCAAGTCGTTTACCGATCGTATACCGCAGTTGTTTCCGCCTGTCGTCTTTTAACGTCTCTCCGGCAAGTTCTAATATTTCCTTTTCCCCTGCGTTATTGTCCTTTATAAGAGCATCAACAGCTTTTCCTTTCACCACATCTGCAGTTTTCTTATCGGTAATAATACTGACAAGAAAATCGTTCCCCTCACTTGTATTAAGAAGGGCAATGACCGGATAACATGCATTCTTAACAACCTGTTCTTCGCTCTCCGCCTTTGTCCGGTAAATAAGATACGGTACAGCATTTTTCAAAGAAAGTTTTCCTGCAGCGCTGATTGCTTCAAGCCGTACTTTATAATGTTCATCTTTTATACCCTGAATAATTACAGCCTCGGCATCTTTGTTCCCGGGATAATTTACCAGTCCCCTGATAACGTACAGGCGGAGGTTAGGATCATTCTCCTCATACAGATTTATAAGAATGGGTACAGACTCAGGTTTCTGCATTTCTCCTATAGATTCTGCTGCATACATACGTACGAATGTGTTCTCGTCCTTATTTTTTGCCAGTCCGGCAAGTTTTTCCCATGTCTGTACTGCATGAATTTTCCCCAGTACCTGCGCAAGCGCCTGTTTCTGTGGTATTGTCAGATCATCACGGTCCATATAGTCTGCAAGATACACAGCCTCCGGCGGGCCGCCAATATTCCCCAATGTCGTAAGTGCATCCTGAAAAAAAGCTGCGTTATCAGCATCAATGAGCGTTATAACCGCAGGAATTGCTGCAGTACATTTAACTTCCGAAATATATTTAAAAATGAGAGAAACAGTACTTGCTTTCGTATCATACGGATCGTTGAGAATATTAACCGCATAATCTTCTAGGCAGGGATCTTTAAAATGAGTAAAATATTCAATTATTTTTTCACGCACTGCTGCTGATTTTGTTGAGTGGAACAGGTCATATACATCGTCAACAAAACGTGGATCATCGTTTGTGATAAACTTCTTAAGCAGTTCAACTATTTCCGGCGATATGCCGTACATCAGCGTTTTCTTATACTCTTTTACGTCGTCAGGACTATCGTCATTCGCTGCCGCCTGATCACATTTCTCTTTATCGGGTGCCGCAGGACGTTTTGCGGCAGGAACGACAGCCGTTCCTGCTTTTGCTTTTACCACAGAAGCAGGTTCCGCAGCTTTATTTTCATTTACAGCAGCAGTTCCTGCCTGTACCGATACGTTCGATGTATTTTTCATAATTTCTTCTGCCGTAAGTACAAAACAAAGTATAACCATGCATATACCTGCCAGAACCGCGTTTTTCATATATTTCTCCCGTATATGATCTGTTTTATCTGATATTTCCTGACTCAAAACGGGCAAGAAAATTCTTTCTGTACTGAACAAATGCATCTTCTTCAATTGCCTTCCGGATCTCTCTGAGCATATTATGCAGAAAATACAGATTATGATACGACGAAAGCATAGCACTCAGTATTTCCTGATCTTTATACAGATGACGGAGATAGGCACGGGAATAGGTACGGCAGACTTTACAGTGACATTCGCTGTCTATGGGAGTAAAATCATGTTCGAATCGTTCCTGTTTGATTGAAAGCATTCCGTCATGCGTAAAATATGATCCGTTGCGCGCATTTCGCGTAGGAAGCACACAGTCAAACATGTCAACTCCGTCCGCAACCGCTTCAAGAATATATTCCGGAGTTCCTATTCCCATGACATATTTAGGTTTTTCTTCCGGCAGATACTGCATGGTATACTGCAGAAACCGGGAAAACTCACCGGCAGGTTCTCCGACAGAAAGTCCTCCGATCGCAATTCCCGGTGTATCAAGAGAAGAAACAAACTGTGCACTTTCTTTCCGCAGATCTTCAAAAAAATTACCCTGTACAATTGGAAACAGCATTCCTTTATATCCGTTTTCCTGCTGCAAAAGCCATTCATTTACTGCACGCTCTGCCCAGCTTGTAGTAACGGCAAGTGCACGCTCTGCCTCCTTTCGTTCGGTTCCCCAGCCGGTACAGACATCAAGCTGCATCTGGATATCGCTGTTGAACTTTGCCTGTGTCTGAACAACGTTTTCCGGCGTAAAAAGATGACGTGAACCGTCTATATGGCTCTGAAATTCTGCTCCCTCCATAGAAATTCTGCGCAGTTTTGCAAGCGAAAATACCTGGAATCCCCCGGAATCTGTAAGAAAATTTCTGTTCCACCGGGAAAAACCGTGCAGCCCGCCTGCCTCTTTTATTAAATCAGGACCTGGACGAAGAAACAGATGATATGTATTTGCAAGTATAATCTCGAATCCAATTTCCTCCAGAGATTCTTTTGAAACAGCTTTTACTGTTGCATTTGTACCTACCGGCATAAATACAGGCGTATGTACTACTCCATGAGGAAGTTGAAGTAAACCTGTACGGGCCTGACTTCCCGGGTTTTCTGCGCTTTTATGCTGCACACTGAATATCTGCATATTACGTCCTTGCACCGCGCAGTAAAACTACGCTTATTACTGTAAATAATATAACCGGGAACCATGCTCCCGAAAATGCTGAAATATAACCGAATTTCGCAAGAAGCATTGTCACCATCTGCGTAACGTAGAACAAAACCGCTGCGCTTATTGAAAAAGCAAGACTTGTAAGCATAACGTTCTTGGCAGTTCTTCCGGAAAGACCTATAGACAAAAACACAACAATGAATACGACAAACGGAAAGGCAAATTTCTTGTAATAAAGCGAGAGTGATTCGTTATACGGAAGTCCTGTTCGCATAAGATGTTCTACATATTCTTTTGCCACTTTAACCGTCACTTCTTCAACTGAAATTGTATTGTTTCTGAACGTTTCCGCAGGTTCAACAAGGCGTCCTGTATATTCTGCAGAAACAGTTTCCAGCACAATAGTCCCGTTTCTATTTGTGTACTGCATAGCATTCTGAAGCCTCCAGATTTTCTGCAGTATATCCCACTTTGCAGAATCTGCATGTATTACAGCCTGCAGATTCTGATGTCCGTCACGAAAAATAAAATACACATTATACAGACGTTTCTGCGCGTCATCATACAGGTCCGCTTTGTAAATGACGTTTCCGCCTTCCGCCAGAACTACTATTCTGTCGTTATTAAGAGATTTTTCTTCTTTCAACATCTGACTCTGCATTTCAGTTTTTTTTGCATACGTATTAACAACAAGTTTGTCTTCAAAGATAAAAAGTACAAAACTCATGACGAAAGAAAAACCAAGCAGAGGTAATGTAAATTTGAAAAGAGATACACCTGATGCAAAAACTGCAGTAAGTTCGTTGTCAGCATAAAAATTACTGAGCGTAAATGAGCTTGCAAAAAGGATGCCCAGCGGAACGGCATACCATATTGTCTTTGGAACGTAATACAGCATAAGCATAAATACCTGTGTTGCCGGTACTTGATTCTGAATGAATTTCCATAAATTCATAAGAAGATCGACAAGAACAAGAACAAGAGAGAAAAAAGCCACAGCTCCAATGAAAACAGGTATAAATCTTCTGTACAGATACTTTACAAGCGTCATTTCTGCCTCAATCTGATATAGGACAGACAACCGGCAGCACCTATCGACAGATCCGGTATCCACATACTCCAGAATGCGTTAAAACCATTACGGCTTGCAGCAATCTGCCCGAGTATCATCATGGCCCAGTACAATACACAGATGAATATTCCCAGAATCATGCCTATGGTCTGTCCGTTGTGTTTTCCGAACAAAAGTGCAAGAGGCAGGGCCAGAATTGCAAAGAAAAAAGAGCCGAATGGGAGAGAGAATTTTTTGTTGTACTCAAGTGAATACAGATTAAGCGTACGTTTGTTTGTATTACTGTCCTTTTTTAATTTCTGCAGTGTGCGTCCCAAATCATACGAGGTCATTTCACGCGGACTGACAGTCGAGTCCGCATTAAAAAAAGATGAATCAAAAATATTCAGCACGACTTTTCCGGATTTAAGAACATCATAATCGGTAAATTTTTTCCCGTCAAAAAAAAGCGCAAGAGTGTCAGTCATATTCATCTGCATAAGAACTCCCTCTTTCTTTGCGCTTATAAGTTTTGATTTTCCCGCCGTAATAATCCGGATGCGGTCATCATTTCCTTTATCAAATAAAACAAGATCAGACACTTCACTGCCTGAAACATTTCCTATTATAAGCGTCGAATTATTAAGCCGCTTCACGGAATGCGGTTCAAGCTCTACTGTCGGATTTGAAGCAAGAATCGAACGGTACAGCTTGTTATAATGTATTGTACCGAGAGGAAGTAGATAGTCATTAACAAAAAATGAGGTGATCGATATGACTATTCCAAGAAGAATAACAGGACGCAGAAGAATCCGGTAGCCAAGTCCCGAAGCATGAAAGATTATTATCTCATTGTCGCTCATCAGCCGGCCAAGACACATAAGAAACCCTACAAGTGTTGAAAACGGAGCTGACTGCGCAATAATAAACGGCAGACAGTATGTAATCAATTTAACAACATCCCAGAAAGGAACACGTTTTTTCAGGATATTCTCCGCAAGCAGCAGAATCTGGTTGACAAAAAAAACCATAAAGAAAAACAGAAAAGATATAGCAAAATACAAAAGTAATTCGCGAAGTAAATACCTGTCAAGAACATTATCGCGGAGTTCGCCTTTGTGTAAATACTTTCTCTGAAACGAATCTATTTTACCGGAAACAGTGCCGGCACAAAACCTGATAAAATCAGATGCGATACCGGCTGTACGGGCTGTACTTTTTTTTATACTGCTGAGTTTTTTCCCGGTTTTTCGTGAAAATTCATTCTGCGGCAGTTCGAAATTCATACATTGACTCCGACACCGGTTGAGCCGAAACCACCCGTACCGCGCACGGTTTCTTCAAGAATATCTGCACGAATAAAATTTCCTCGTATTACAGGGGCAACTACAATCTGTGCTATCCGGTCGCCGTTATGCACAACGAACGGATCCCGTCCCAGATTTATAAGAATAACTTTTATTTCTCCACGATAATCGCTGTCGATGGTACCAGGCGTATTAAGAACAGTAATGCCGTTCCTTGCTGCCAGGCCGGAACGGGGACGAACCTGCACCTCATATCCCTGCGGGATGGAAAAACACAAACCTGTGGGAATAAGTGCCGAAGTTCCTGCAGCAAGAGTTACCGGCTGCTGAATAAATGCACATATATCTGCACCGGCTGCACCGGCAGTTTTATATACAGGCAGCGATGCCCCCTTTTCAACTGTACATCTCACCGCAATTGTTTTTTCCATATTATTTGCCATATATACTGATTATATCTTTTTTCTCTTTTAAAGAAAGCCCGGGTCCGTAAACGATAAGTGCTTTATTTTCTACATCAAACATTTCATGTAAACAATGTTCGACATCGTATTTTGTTACACTGCGGATAAGTTCAATGCGTTTATCTTCAGATCCGAAGCCATAACCACTGTCATAGCAGCGTTCAAGAAATTTCATGCGGTTCTCAATATCGGCATCAGCCATAAGTTCTTCTCCGCACAAATGTTCACGTGCAGCATCAACTTCGTATTCACTAACACCGTTCTCAAAAAGTTTTTTCATTTCACTATGCAAATCGGCAAGGATGCGGCCGCTGCTTCGTTTAGCGGAAGATGCATATGCACACCAGCATGCGGTATCGGCATAAAATGTCGAATAGCTGTACACACTGTAACACCATCCCCCTTTTTCACGCAGCATCTGAAACAGCCGGGAGCTCATTGTGTCGCCTGTAAGCGCATTCATGACCGCCAGCGTATAGTATGCGCGTTCACCTACCGGAAACCGGAGCGGATACAGAAGAAAAAACTGCTCCTGCTGAAATGAAGATTTTATAAATGAAATTCCACCATTCCACACCGGCCGCTGGTCCGCATATTGCGCTGCAAGAATTTTGTCTGCATCTTCCAGAGGAAGCTCTGCATGCAGCGGAAGTTCAGAAATACGTCGCTCAAGAGCCTCCTGATCAAAACAGCCTGCTGCACATACACACATTCTGCCGTGTACAAAATTAGCCTTATACCATGACGTAATATCTTCCCGCCGCAGAGCTTTCACCTGTTCAACGGTGCCGCTGATACTGGCACTGATTTTCTGATGAGGCCAGACAGCATTCTCGACAGCATCAAGTGCAGAATCTTCCGGATCATCTGCGGACGTTATTATTTCGCTTTCTATAACTTTGCGTTCCCGTTCAAGTTCTTTGAGATCAAATACAGCATTTTCAGCCATATCACACAAAATAGTAAGTGCTTCCTGAACTTTTAAAGAAGGAACAACACAGTATACACACACATCCTCCCGTTCCGTATATGCATTAATATACCCGCCCATACGGTCAAACGCACAGGCAATATCGAATGCGGTACGGGATTTTGTTCCTTTAAAAAGCATATGCTCCGTGAAATGCGTCACACCGCGGTTCGCATCGCTTTCAGCTCTGCTGCCCGTATAAAACCAGAAACCGATTGCGGCAGTTTTACCTGTTACAATCGGTTCCATAATGAGTATGACGCCGTTCCGCAGCTTTACCGGTCTGATTTCCGGTTGCGGTCCGGTTATCATGATTTATTTATTCTTTGACTGTTCGTCAAGAGCGTCGATATACGAAAGGTTCAGACGCCCCATCTTGTCGACTTCAAGGAGTTTCACCGGAATCTGCTGTCCTTCCTTGAGAACATCAGTCACCTTTTCAACCCGCTGATGCGAAAGTTTTGAAATATGACAGAGACCTTCTTTTCCCGGCAGAATCTCGACAAATGCCCCAAAATCCATAATGCGTTTTACCGTTCCATTGTAAATAGTACCCGGTTCCGGATCTTCTGTAATCCCCTTTACAGCTTTCTTTGCCTCTTCCGCAGCATTTCCAGTCTTTCCGAAAATTGTAACAGTTCCGTCGTCATCCGTATTGATTGTAACGCCGTACTGTGAGCAGAGTGCCTTGACGTTCTTTCCGCCAGGTCCGATAAGTGCACCGATTTTATCTACAGGAATCTTCATCGAAAGGATTTTCGGAGCATAGGGACTGATAGGCTGAGGCTTACTGATGCACTGTTCCATGATTCCGAGAATATGCAGACGCCCGGCCTTAGCCTGAGCAAGTGCTTCCTTCATAATTTGCATGGAAACACCCGCAATTTTTATATCCATCTGAAATCCGGTAATACCGTCTTTTGTTCCGGCAACCTTAAAATCCATATCACCAAGATGATCTTCTTCTCCGAGAATATCGGAAAGAATCTTATAATGCTCATATTTAGGTCCGTCGGTAATAAGTCCCATCGCCACACCGGCAACCATCTTTTTAAGCGGCACACCGGCAGCCAGCATGGAAAGACAGCCGCCGCATGTTGAAGCCTGAGAAGATGAACCGTTTGATTCCATGATTTCCGAAACTACGCGGATTGTATACGGAAATTCGTCGCGGCCAGGTACCATCGGTGCAAGAGAACGCCGGGCAAGATTACCGTGTCCGATTTCCCTGCGGCCTGTTGTCAGTTTTCCTACTTCACCGACAGAATACGGCGGGAAATTATAATGCAGAATAAAGTGTTCACTGCGGTCGCCGTCAATATCGTCGTATGCCTGCTCATCAAGAGACGTGCCGAGCGTTGTAACGGCAAGAGACTGAGTTTCACCGCGGGTAAACAATGCCGATCCGTGAGGACGGGGAAGAACATTTACTTCACATGTTATCGGACGGATTTCGTCACATGTACGCCCGTCTATGCGGACACCGCGCTCAAGAATCGATTTACGCAGAAGATTATACTGAATATCGTCAATAAGAGCCGCATAGAGTTTTGCCTGAACAGGATCTGCAAGCTGATCTGCATATTTTGCAGCAACAGCCTTTTTTACTTTCTCAACAGCCGCACCTCGTGCCTGTTTTCCCTGTCTGAAACATGCATCCTGCATAAGCGGTACAGCTTCAGCTTCAATCTGCGCAGCATTTTCAAGCGTAATATCAAGAGGAGCAAGGGGAAGTTTTTCTTTTCCAGCGAGCTTCTGCAGTTCTTCCTGCAGGCGGCACATGTCGGAGATGAATCCCTGTGCCTTTTCAAGCGCACCGAGCATAACTTCCTCTGAGGCTTCGTTTGCACCGCCTTCAACCATTGTGAAGCCTTCTGCTGTACCTGCAACAACTATTTCAAGCTGTGCATGGTCTATTTCAGCAAATGTCGGATTAACAATATACTGTCCGTCAAGATAAGCAACACGGCATGCAGCAACAGGGCCGTGGAACGGAATATCAGAAACAGTTACCGCTGCAGAAGAAGCGATAACTGCAAGAATATCCTGTGTATGTACGCCGTCCGCAGAAACGCAGGTCGGCACAATCTGAATCTCGCGTCCGAACGTC
>Ga0172378_10002604_pt1 | contig 16963 bp, 18 predicted proteins | sample GrowelOW332metaG_FD_119755 | JGI IMG/M metagenome (GOLD analysis project Ga0172378, IMG submission 119755) | Groundwater microbial communities from an aquifer near a municipal landfill in Southern Ontario, Canada - Pumphouse #3_1 metaG | ecosystem: Environmental > Aquatic > Deep subsurface >... | reverse complement strand
AGAGCAATCAGCATCGGACGCTTGAGCAAATCTAGTTTATAAGCAGCCAGTTCCCCATTGATCTTTTCGAAGGATTCGAATATGTCATCTTCGCGAGATACGTCGACAACGTGAATAATAACTCGACATCTTTCAACGTGGCGCAGGAAGACAATTCCCAACCCTCTTCCGCGAGATGCACCTTCAATCAATCCGGGTAAATCAGCAATGACAAAGGATTCCGTATCCGACAAACGAACGGAACCGAGCATGGGCTCAAGTGTAGTAAAATCATAGGCGGCTGTCTTAGGTTTCGCGTTGCTGACGACAGAAAGCAAAGTAGATTTTCCGACAGATGGCAACCCAACAAGTCCAACATCAGCTAACAACTTCAATTCTAAATATAGAGTTTTTGCCTCGCCTGGCGTCCCGTTCTCAGCTGTCTTAGGTGAGCGATTAGTCGAGGAAGCAAAACAGGCATTTCCTCTTCCACCTCTTCCGCCCTTGCAAGCAAGATAGGTGTCGCCTTCCTTGGAAAGATCCGCAAGAATCTCTCCATCCAGCGTCAAAATAACCGTACCAATTGGTACGTCTAAATATACGTCTTTTCCCGCGCGGCCAAACGAGTTTTTCTTGTGACCGTTGTCTCCGTTTTCCGCTTTTACTTTAATTGCGTGACTGTAGCGGGAAAGGGTGTTAATTCCCCTTCGTGCAATGAAGTAAATCGATCCGCCTCTTCCGCCGTTTCCGCCGTTCGGACCACCGAATTCTCGACATTTTTCTCGCAAAAAAGATACAGCACCATCTCCGCCAGAACCAGCGACTAAATAGATTTTAGCTTTATCAATAAACATTTTCGCACCTACTTTCTTGAAAAAAGACTCCCGAATATAAGGGAGTCTAACATTCTATCTTTAAGTTAATTATTTGCTAGCTGTAGCGACTTCAGCGACAGGATAAACAGAAACTTTCTTTCTATCTCTACCGAGTCTCTCGAATTTGACGATACCGTCGACTAAGGCAAATATTGTGTCATCTTTAGCAAGCTTTGTGTTTGCACCCGGATGAATCTTGGTACCTCTTTGACGATATATAATCGATCCAGCGTGGCAAAATTGACCATCGGACAATTTAGCTCCTAATCTTCGACCAGCAGAGTCACGGCCATTCTTAGTAGAACCGACACCCTTATGGGAAGCGAAGAGTTGAAGATCAAGTATGATTTCCATAATCTTAGTTCCTTTCATTAATTATTTTTACAAATTTAGGATAACTTTTCGCAATTAGCTCAAGTTGTCTATATAAGACATCTAATACAGTGGAGTCGTAAGAATTGATATCCTTGGTGGCTTCAACGTATCCCTGTCCTTTATCGTATGAGTATTTTACTGACTTTGAATTCTCAATAGCGCTGAGCGCTCCTAAGAAACAAGCGGATACTCCGGCACAAACAATATCTTTGCCTTCTTCCGCATAGTCAGCGTGACCTCGGAGTTCTATTCTCAAAATACGCTCGGTATTTTTTTTAACAAGAACTCTAATCATAATAGCGCACCTTATTTAGCAAGAGCGATAGCTTCGATGCTAATTTTAGTATAGGGTTGTCTATGACCGGTGTGACGACGATAATTTGCCTTTGCTTTGTACTTGAAGACATCAATTTTCTTAGCCTTACCTTGCTTGACAATCTTTGCTGTAACTGTTGCGCCTTTTACGTAAGGAGCACCAATTTTCAAAGATTTTCCATCAACGATAAGTACTTTATCGAAAACTAATTCATCGCCTTCTGTGCCATCTAACTTTTCAACAAAGTAAGTTTGACCCTCTTCAACGCGAAGTTGTTTACCGCCAGTTTCAATAACTGCAAACATATATTTTCCTCCTGTTTTCTACACTTTATTACTCGCTATTAGCGGCCCCGTTAGGAGTTGATTGCCGTCGATATGCGGTTGAAAGCCAAGTGGAGTGCAATTCAACTTTGTATAGTTTAGTCGAAAATGGCGCAATAGTCAAGTTATTTTCACCCCTGGATGCAAATCGCTAAAGGTGGTCATCAATATGGAGATATTTCAGATATTGTGGGATTTTTCACTACTTTTACATTTACAAAACCAATTCGTAAACACATCGCTTGCGGTCGGTCTTTAAATAATCGAGATAGACGATTCCACAGTAGACAAATCCCCGCTTTTCAATGATGTGTTTCATTCGTTTATTGTTGGGATGTGTGTCGATGCGAATCGATTTAACTTTGTACTCCTTGCATATGCGCGCTTCAGCCGTGACAAAGTCAAAAAAGTAGTTGTACAATCCTCTACCTTCATACCCCTTTTTTACCGCAATCGAATGCAGAGTTATGTAATCGCTGGTGTAAAGCTGCCATGACCCAGAGTAAAGGTGCTTATATGAAGACTCTATCTCTCCGCAAACCACGGCACCGACAAAACATAAAATCCCATCGGCAAAGACTCCATACAACTGTCCTTTGCGGATGAAATCCTTGATTCTTTCTAAGTTTGGATTCCCGTCTTGCCACTGGGTACAACCGTCTTTTTTTAAGATTTCACGCCCGTTTTCGATGATATCGTAAGCGTCGTAAGTTTCCGCAACTTCAATCCTTTTAACTCTAGCCTTCATTTTTGCTTTTCCTTCTTTGAAACTGAGATGGAATAAAAATTAATTTTTTTAACTCGTGTCTACCATTATACTAAATTTCAAAAACAAAGCAAAATATATCCACTATTATGATATTGCTCGTACCGTTATATTTTTTCGAGTTTGATTAAACAGAGCGAGAGAAAACGCGAAATATGTTAAACTATGAGCGAGGTGTAGCAATATGAAAAACAATATAGAGTGCCAGTATCGCTTCAGTTGCGGTGGTTGCGATTTACTCGAAGCAGACTACTGTAAACAGCTAGAATACAAAAATCAAACAACTGAAAAAGCACTGGCTAAGGCCAACATTCAATACGAGCGCTTAAATTCGATTGTTCCATCTGAAAACATCACCAATTATCGAAATAAGATTCAATACAACTACGACATAACTCGCCAAGGCGAGATACTTTGCGGTAATTACGCTTTGGGATCGCATCACTTAGTCTCTATCGATCACTGCTTGTTAGAAAACGAATTGAGTTATAAAATCAAAATGTATTTTTTGCTGTTGATGAAAGATTTTATCATCTTACCTCACTGCAACTCACAACCGAACGGAAGCGTTAAAAACTTGGTTATTAGAACTAATTTCAACTTGTCAGAAGCGATGGTAATCATCGTTACAAATTCCAGTTTTTTTCCAAAGTCAAAGATGATTGTAAACAATTTAGTTAAAAAATTCTCTCAGATAAAATCCGTGGTCCAAATCATCAATAACCGCCACTCTGGGTATATTCTTAACGGCGAGAGCAAATTGCTCTATGGAAACAACTACATCAAGGACGTTCTTTGTGGTTTGACTTACCACATATCTCCAACTTCTTTCTTCCAGGTCAACCACGGGCAAACGGAAAGACTATATGAAGCGGCTCTTTCCCTTTCCAAGCTGACGAAAGATGACCTGTTGCTTGACGCTTACTGCGGAATAGGAACAATTGGACTAACCTCCGCCTCTAAAGTTAAGGAAGTGCTGGGAATTGAGATTGTTTCCGCCGCGATTGAAGACGCTAGAAACAACGCTGAAAGAAACAAAATTAAAAACGTTAGATACAAGGTTGGAGATGTTTCTAAAGTAGTCGAGCGCATTAAAGATTTTCATCCTACCTGCGTCATTGTCGATCCACCTCGCGGTGGTCTCTCTCAAAAATTCATCGGATATATCAATTATGCTAAGCCTTCTAGATTAACCTACATATCATGTAATCAAAAGACCCTCATGAGAGATTTGAAACAACTTAGCAAAAACTATGAAATCAAACTAATTCAACCGTTTGACATGTTTCCTCTCACTCGCAAGATCGAAACGCTCGTCACGCTTTGCCTCAAGTAGAGCATTTAAAAATAGAAAGGGATTATCGAATTTGAAAAACAAAGATTTAATAAGCTTCTCCAGCGAACATTACAACTATTATTTTCAACCGAATTCGCTAGCGGAAAGAGATATTGTTTCTATTGCCAACGGACAGGAAAGATGTTTTTTAGACATCGTATCTTTTCTAGAGGTTATACCTGATTACAAGTTTGAATACTACCTGCTGGACTCGCCGGAAGCGGTTGGGAAATTGTATGGAGACAATCAACCGTGCAATGGTTTTGCCAAATATCCAAATGAGATATATGCTGTCTACAACAAGGAAGTCAAATGCATCGGTTACCACGAGGATGCTCACCTCGTATCAAATCTAATCAACCGTCCGCATTCAACCTTCATAGTCGAGGGTCTAGCGATGTATTTCGATCGATCCTGGTGGGGAAAGCCCAACGGAGAATGGGTCGATAATTTCTTAAAAAACAAGAAGTATATCTCGATATTTCAACTGCTTCACAACCGCGATTTTTTCGACCATCCTTGCGAGATAACTTATCCTATAGCCGGTGCTTTTACTGAGTATTTAATAGAACTTTCTAAAAGTAAATACCTTTCGCTATATCGCTACACTGGCAAGAATATCACCGCCGAGATCGAGCGGATATACGATAAAAAAATATCAGACTTAGAAGCGGATTTTATCGCGCAGATATCTAATTAAGTCATCAATAAGGATGCAAAGCTGCTCTCTCTTTTGGTTGAAAAAACACACAAATTTAAATTAGAATAATACTCGAGGTTAACAAATGTGCAAATAATTACAAAAAGATGCGTAATTCGCAATTTTGTCGAAGGTGATATCAAAAGTTTTTCCAAATATCGGAATGATGCCGACTGGATGCAATATCAAAATTTTAAATGCTTAAGTGAAAAAGAATACCGTGATTCTCTGCTCGTCAAATGCAATTTTAAAAACGGGTGCCAACTGGCCATCGTCGATCAATATACCAACAAACTGATTGGCGACTTATATATTCGCCAAGAAGGTACATCCTTTTGGATTGGTTACACGATTTCGCGACAATTCGCACGACGCGGGTACGCTTTCGAAGCACTCAAGACGATGATTAGATATATAAAGGTAATCGGTGGAACGGAAATATTAGCTGATGTTGACCGAGGAAATATTCCCTCGATTAACCTGCTTGAGAAACTGAATTTTTCACTTGTTGAAAAACGAAATGGTAATTTAATTTATATTTTAAGCCTGAATTAAAAACTCTATCTTAATATTCTTTGACTAAATATATATTTTTTGTCACGCCAAATGCGGATTTATATCCGTCTTTTGTGTCTTCAAAAACAATGATATTTTCCGGTTTAATCCCGTAAGTGTCTCTGACTAGTTCATAGCAGTCGGAAGCAGGTTTATGACGCTCAACATCACTACCACCGACAATGGTATCAAATAAATCAAAGACACCGAAAGTTTTGAGTATCTTTATTGCGCCATCTTTGTTACTGGAGGTGACAACGGCGAGGTAGTACTCTTCCTTTATCGCTCTTATGATGTCAAACAGCGGGTAATTCGGCTTAGCATCCTTGATAAAATCATCAAATATCTTTGTTTTTTCCTGGTGAATCTCATCCATTTCCTCATCAGAAACTTGCGGTACAATTTTCCGAAGAAACTGCGTGTAATACTTGCCGAAGCACTCGCGACGGAAAAATTCCCTATCGAGTGAATAGCCTCTCTTTTTCAACACGCTTTCGTACGCTAAAAAGTGAATCTCAAAGGTGTCGAATAGCGTTCCATCTAGGTCAAACATCGCCAGCTTTGTCTTTTCGTTCATATTCCCCCCCTTAACTTAATTTGCAATCGATTTAAAGTAAAATTACTTTATTATTTTAACATAAATGATAAGAATTTAAGTATAATAGAATCATGTATAAAGTATATAAATGCCCCAAGTGTAACAAAGAATTAATCCAAGAGGGGAAATCGTTAAAATGCGCTAATAATCACTGCTATGACATTGCGCGAAAAGGATATGTCAATCTGCTTCTCGTCAACCAAACTCACGCGAAAGCACCTGGCGATTCTAAGCTTATGATTCGCGCCCGAAGAGATTTTCTAAATACTGGAAAATATGACAAATTAAAAGTTGCTATCAACTCGCTAGTAAAAAAATATGCGAGTGAGAATGATTACTTTTTAGACCTGTGTTCCGGCGATTCTTACTATACCAGCTACATCGCCGCACAAAATAATAGTTTAAAAGTTGTAAATTTAGACATATCTAAAGAGGGAATAATTCAAGGATGCAATCGCAGTCGTGCGAATAAGCTCTCAAACATGGAATTTGCTATTGGAAATATCGATTATTTGCCATTTCTCGATAATTCTTTCGATTTAATGTTGAATTGTTTTGGTCCAATTAATGTTTTTGAATTCATTCGCGTTTGCAAGACAAACGGAATTTACATCCGCGTACTGCCCGGGGAAAAACATCTGCTGGGCCTAAAAAAAGTTCTATATGGAAGTAAAACTTATTTAAATCAAGAAAAAAACACTAATCTCGAAGGATTTAGTCTAATTGAAAAATTGATCATAGATGATGAAATCACCCTAAATAACCAACAAATAAATAACCTTTTCACGATGACTCCTTACTACTATAAATCTCCGAAAGATACCACCGAAAAATTATTGAAGATGGATTGGTTGGAGACACCAATCCAATTTGAAATATTGGTATACCGAAAAAAATAGTATTTAAATTATCTTTTAGTAATTCTATTTTGCCCCTTCTCTTTTCAAGACAGTAATGATAGTCCTAAAAAGAATTTTGAGATCAAACCATAAATTACGGTGGGAAATATAGTAAAGTTCCATTCTTTGACGCTCGCCAGTTTGGTAGCAAATATTGCTGCGGCCATACGATTGCCAATATCCAGTAATTCCAGGTTTAATCGATAAAAATATGTCTTTAGTGTCTTTGTAATACATTTCGATTTCCATATCGATGACTGGTCGAGGTCCGATAAAGGACATCGAGCCAAAGAGGACGTTAAAAAGTTGAGGAAGTTCATCTAGACTCGTCATTCTAAGGAAACGTCCGAATCTCGTCACACGAGGGTCGTTATCGATTTTAAATTCTGTATTCAACTGGTGCAACTGTTCTTTAGTCAAAATTTCTTCCAAAGGACGACGATCGTTCTTCATTGACTGAAACTTATAAAGCTTAAAAACTTTTCCGCGATATCCAAGACGTTTGTGAGAATAAATTGGATTTCCGTGTACCGAAAAAGTATCAAGTATCAGCAAAATCAAAAGAAGGGGTGACAAAATAGCGATTAAACTTAAGGAAAAAATAATATCAAAGATGCGCTTGAAAAAATCGTTGACAAGCATCATCCCTTTTTTCTTTTTTACCTTGATCAACTTTATTTGTTGAGTGTCGGTCTTGTCAACGTAGTTTTCTAAAAAATCTGGATCCAAAGGAAGTTTACCATTTTCACCTGTTTCGACTTCCCCTGTGTAAAAGTCACTGCAATCTATTTCACTACTATTTAATTTTGATATGGTTACTTCAATATTATTCTCTTTATCATCCATTTATTATTATCTCTCTATCACTGCAAAAATATATCTGTAGTTATTGTTCCAACTGTTCAAATAGAGGCTCAGACATTCTTTGCTTGCAGTCAGAAAATCTTTAAACTGCGCCGTCGTGCTTGATAACTGCTGGAACCGTTTTTACTATCAAAATCGCATCCATCAACAAATTACGCTTGCGAATATATTCTTTATCCATTTCTATTTGAGCTTCAAATGGCAAATTAGATCTCCCGGAAACTTGCCATATACAAGTCAAACCAGGTTTTACGAGTAAGCGATACTTTTGGTCCTCACTGTAAAGGTTAGCCTCACGCGGAAGTGCTGGACGTGGTCCAACAATACTCATGCTGCCAGCAAATATGTTGAACAGCTGTGGCAATTCATCAATACTGGTCTTTCTAATAAATTTTCCGAATGGAGTAACACGCGGGTCATCTTTTATTTTAAACATAGGGCCAGTCGCTTCATTCTTATCTAAAAGATCAGCGATCTTTTGTTCAGCATCTGGGCACATGCTCCGGAATTTAAACATATTGAATTTTTTTCCATTGAGTCCCACTCTCTTTTGAATGAAGAATACAGGGCCACCATCTTGGAGCTTAACTATCAGTGTAGTCAATAAGAATATAGGTGACAGGACAATTATAGCCAAACTTGACAAAATCAAATCAAAACAACGCTTAAAGAAGTTGTACACTGGCTTTTTCTTAAAGCCCAATCTCACGTCGACCTTTGGCATATCGATGGTCGCTGTATTAAATAACTTATTTAAATTATTTATCCTTCTTATTTCATTCTCTTGATGAATCGTACTATCTACATCGCGAGGATTGTAATACTCGCTGTTTTTATAGGAAGTATCTATGTCAGTTTCAGTTTTCATAAAGCCTCCATTCGCACAAAAATATAGTTCAAAAAAATTACTTCTATTTTGTCTATATAGAATTTTACCACTTAAAGAGATATTGTAAAAGTACTTTAAGGCATTTCTATTCTTTAAAGCTGAAATCTTTTTCTTTCAAAATGACTGAAAAAGTTGGAAAATCCACTTTTTTTAGTTAAATTACACTAAATTCTCCAATGTATTCGTTCTCACTGACAACAACCTCGACAAATTTTCCGATTAAATTATCCTTAGATTTGATTTTTAAATCGAGATAGTTCTCTGTATATCCCCGGAAAACTCTCATTCCATCAACGGGTTTTAATTCTTCCTCCAAAAGTAGAGTCAGCTTTTTTCCGACAAACGAATGCAAATAATTGGAAGCAAGCTCTTCACCAATTCCAACCAGTACGCGAACCCGTTGCTTTGCACAGGCGCGGTCAACTTGATTTTTCATGTTCGCAGCCTTAGTGAAGGGGCGACGAGAATAGGGAAAAACATGAAGCCTCATAAAGCCAACCTTTTTAATAAAATTGCACGTTTGAAGGAAATCTTCCTCGGTTTCTCCAGGGAAACCAACGATTACATCCGTTGAAATAGCGCAGTTTTTTACTTCTTTTTTCAAGCGCTGTACCAACTTGTAAAATTCATTTAAATCGTATTTTCGTCCCATGGCTTCGAGAATTTTTTCACAACCAGATTGAAGAGGAATGTGAATGTGAGGAACGAGTCTTTCCTGGGTAGAATAAAGTCTGATCATCTTTTCATCAAACTGCGATGTTTCCAATGAACTGATTCTCACTCTAAAAGTCTTCGGCTCAACATTTAAAACTTCTTCAACTAAATCAGACAGTTTCATCTTTCCATCGTTGTAAGAGCCCATGTCTATTCCCGTGAGAACAATCTCGCGATAACCATTTACCGCCAAATTATGTATTTCACTTAAAATATCTTCGCTTTTCCTCGAGCGAGACTTTCCACGCGTCAGGGGAATAATGCAATAAGTGCAAAAATTGTCGCAACCATCTTGAATTTTTTCAAATGCTCTAATTTCGGAACCAAAGTACTTAATTTTCAGCTCTTCGTAATTTGCCAAACGCATGTTTTGCGCAACTTTGATAACTCGATGAGGTTCCTCGAGATAATCGGCAATATTCGCCTTGTTAGCCGAACCAATCAAAACTTTGACATTAGGAATATCCTCAATTTGTTCGGCGTGGAGTTGAGCAAAGCATCCGAGGACAATAATCTGACAATTGGGATTGTTCCTGGCTGCGGATTTAATGTGTTTCAAACACTTTTTTTCAGCTACCAAGGTGACTGCGCAAGTGTTGAAAATGCATATGTCCGCCTGCTTATCCTCGGTGTACTCATAACCGTGAGAAGTTAATTTTTCCTTCAAAGCTTCGGATTCGTAAGAATTTACTTTGCACCCGAATGTCGTAATATTAAATGTTCTTTTTTCTTTCATTTTTTCTCTTATCTTTCGTTATTTTTATTTTCTTTCATCAATATGTAATTGTAAGTTGTGTTGGATATGAGTTTGTAATTGTACAAACTGTCGATAAAGGCCTCGCGATTATCGGCAAAGTAGTGACTCATCAAACTCTGAAGGTGACCGATTAAATGATCCTTTGACTTATAGGGAAGATCATCGTCAAAAATCGGAATTTTCTCTTCCATGCATCCTTGATTATCGATAACGTATATCGTTTCTAATTCCACTGAATAAAATGCCGCTAGTTCACCGCGTTCATTCTTACCTAGATATATCAAATTCGAAAAGTAAGAATTGAATATGTCATATCCGTAGTAGTCAAAGGGATCTACTATTTCATTGTCAAAATCATTCTTTAAAATGTTGTAAGGCGGAATTAACAGCAGCGCCAACTTTTGGTCGTAGCACTTGTTGTACAGCTCCGAAAAGAAAGGGACGTAAATCCTTGTCTTTTTATTCTTTTGCAAGTATGGTAAGCGCTGGTGAATCGTATCGATAGCCTCTTTAGAGGATAAATCAGCCTCGCGATATAAGTCAACATCTTCATCAATTTTTATCTTATTTTCCAGTCCGCGTATGACAATAACAGTTTTGATTAAATTAAAATCGCTCGATGGATCATCGTATTTTAAGAGCTGAGGAAAACGCGCTAATAGATATGCATGCTTGTCGTAGTAACGCTTGTAATAAGTGTTGGAAATGAGACTAGTCTTGTCATTTTTCCACCTTAAATATGAAAATAATAAGAACTTATTCATCTTTATTTTCTCCTAAAAAACTAAGGACTGAAAGCATATATAAAGCCGCTGTCTCAGCCCGAAGGATTCTCTTTCCGAGGGATACAGCTTCAAATCCATTTTTCAAAAATAACTCCACTTCACTAGAAGCAAATCCCCCTTCCGGTCCTAACAGACAAATGACGCGCTCGGAATCATTGATCATTTTTTTGGATATCATCTTTCCCTTAATCGCTTCATTTTCATAAGCAATGTACTTCCTGTCACCTGTTATAGACGAAAGTTCTTGAAGTTCGCTCAGCTCGTGAAGAATTGGAATACTTGTGCGATTTGACTGTTCGGCCGCTCCGCTGATGATTTTTTCAAAGCGCGCCTTTCGCGATGAAAACTCTTCCCTTGTTACGCGCTTGATGACTCGGCTGGATACAAACGGATATATCTCACTGACTCCAAGCTCAACGCTCTTTTGCAAAACTAATTCAAAATTATTTTTCTTGAGAAGTGGACATAGTAAAATCAAAGAAAATCTCAATTCGCGAGATAGATCGCTCTCGCACTCTTTAATGACTTCAGCTTGAAAAGGCAAGATTTTCTTTACTTGACAAAGAAAAACTCTTCCCTGGGATACAACTTCAAATTTCTCACCAATTTCAAGACGAATTACTTTGATGTGCTTAAGAGTGTCTTTGGTGAAATTTATAGTGTGATCTGCCAAATTAACTGTTCCAAAAAATCTTCTCATTATTCAAACCTCAACTAATAAATTATATCATAAATGTTCAAGGTATTTGCAGCCATAAAAAAAGCTCTCCTACAAGAAAGCTTTTTTTCTCAGATTTATCAGTCAAAGAAAACTTTGCCAGCGAATACCAGCGTGAATATATCAATGATCCAGCAGATTGCTGCACCAGCGAAAATCCAAATAATTCCAATGATAAATGTGATAACTCGCTTTTCAACTAAACCTTTGAAAACTCGATATAATCCCCAAATAATACCGTCGATGATAGGTAGGGCGAAGATAAGCTTAATCAAAATAGGGCTTTTATCCAGCAATTTAATATAATCCTTCATATTTACCTCCAATATAATTTAATTTTAACATATATAATTGAAATCCTCCAACAGTGTTTTATAATTAACTATACACAAAAGGCATTAAACATTGTCAGCCTTATATATTGGAGAGAGAAATATGATTAAAATTACCTTTGTTTGTCACGGGAATATCTGTCGTTCCCCTATGGCAGAATACATTTTTAAAGATCTTGTAGAGAAGCGCAATCTAACGGATAAGTTTGAAGTGATTTCTCGAGCGACTTCAAGCGAAGCGCTTGGAAAAGATATTTACCCTCCAGCTAAAAAACAGCTTGAGCTTCATGGGGTTCCTTTCGATTTGCACCGTTCACAAAGAATTGATATTCGCACGTATTCCAACAGCGATTATGTCGTGTGCATGGAGGAGTATAACGCGATAAGCTTAAAGAGATATCTATTCATCAGAAATTCCGAAAAGATCAGTTTGCTTTTGGATTATACTGACAATCCACGCGATATAGAAGACCCGTGGTATTCCAACGACTTCACAACTGCATACAGAGATATTGAATTGGGTTGTAAAAGCCTGCTGGAATTTCTTATCAATAAGCACAATTTATAGCATAAAAAAACTCGAGTATATCAATCATAGGATACTCGAGTTTTTAATTGTTATTTTTTATTTGAAGATTTATCGTCGGACTTTTCTTCACCGTAACCATAACCATAGCCATAGTGGCCACCGTGCTTGTTATCATCTTCAGTAACCATTGTCATGACAATTCCGATGATATTTGCATCTGCTCTCTTTAAGGTTTCAACCGCTTCGGACAATTCCGTCTTAACGGTAGAGTGCTGAGCACAAACAATTAGGAATCCATCGATGAATTTAGATACAACTAATGCATCAGCTACCGCAATCACAGGAGTAGTGTCAATTAAAACATAGTCATATTTTTCACGAAGGGTACCAATTAATTCCTTGAGTTTTGGGGATTGAATGGTCTTTAACGGGAAAGGAGTCTTGGTTCCTGCAGTAATTACATCAACACCATCCACCTTGTGTATAATGTGCTTCAAGTCAGTTTCACCACGGACATATTCAACGACACCAACTTTATTTTCTAAACCAAACAAAGTGTGAACCGAAGGTCTGCGAATATCGAGGTCGATAATGCACACTTTCAAATCCTTATTTGCATAAAGTTTAGCCATATTTCCAAGGGTAGTAGATTTTCCTTCAGCTTGCGTCGCGGATGTAACAGAAATAACTTTAATTTCCTTGTCGATAGAAGCAAAGGATATATTTGTTTGAAGTTTTTGAATGTTTTCACTAGCAATTGAAGTCATATTTTTGATCAAGCCAACTTCCTCATTGTATCGCTTATTCCTTCTCGCCCATCTATTTTTCTTAGAGTTGCTATAATCGGGAACTAAACCGATGACCTTGAGTCCAGTATTGTTCTCCAATTCCTTTCTAGAAACAACGTAGATATTCGTCAATTCTTTAATTATTGAGTAAATAACTCCAACAATCAAACCGAGCAGGATGCTGATACCACTGATGAGAACAGTTGAGGTTGCGACATCTTCAGCAGACGTTAGCGTTGCATAAGATGTAATGTGCAAGCAATTGTTCAAGAATCCATAATCGTCGCTATCAGAAATCAAATTAACGGTATCAATTAAACAATAATTGACTAACTTGACAGAAAGTTCGGGATCGGAACTAGTAGCTGTCACATCGATAAACAGCGATTTAGATGTACTAGAGAGAGTGCGCGGAGAAACCGAAAGCATATTTTCAATCTGAGCAATAGTGTAATTCTCGCCACTGCTATTCTTGTATCCATCTTCCGCTAAGGAATCAGATATCGCTTCTAATACCGGGTCATCAGTCATCAAATCGTTTACGGTTTGCAGTAAAACCAACGAATAATTAACATCTTTCGAGGTAACTTGGTCGCTAGTGAGATCGTCGTCGACTGAAAGAACCATCGCACTTCCAGAAACTTCCCACTTTTCGCTTTTAAATCCAAGGTCGTAGGACAAACCTACCGCGAGAGCAACAATTGTACAAATAACGACGCTTACCCAGTGTTTTCGGATCATTGCCCAATATTCGCCAAATGTTTTACCGCGTTCCTCTTCAGGGACGGGATTTTCCAATGAGTTACATGATTCTTCGTTTTCCATGAAAACATTCCCTTCAAATTAAATTGTAAATTTATATTTATACTTTTTTATTATACGTGTTTAAGTTAGCCATTTTCAACTAGCCGTGTGATTGAACTTACTTATAGTGCAGGCAATAGCTAGTTAAACCTTGAGTTTTTTTGTTTTAATCTTTTTGTGAATATATTTTCCCAACACAATCAGTTCGTGCAAGTAAAGCGGAGCAAGAGCAATGAGAATAATATTGATCCACTCTACAGTATCCAAAGCATATGTGTGGAAGAAGTCACCAATGACAGGAACTTCAATAACAATCCACTGCAAGGCAAAGCCTATAGCAAACGCGCCCCACATCCACTTGTTACCATCTTTAAAGCAGTGTAATACAGATCTATTGATGTCCGACATACCAAACATGTGAAATAATTCAGTGAGTGCCAAAATAGTAAAGGCGGTAGATTGAGCTTCTTCTAATCTAACTTCACTTTCAGCAAAATATGCGATTATTCCATCTAAATCAAATATACTATAACCGTTTGTTAGCGGGAAGAACAAGAATCCAGCGAAAGTGACTAACGTAAATAGTATTCCGTAGACACACAGCTGCCAGACGGCCCCATTTGCAAACAGTGACTCATCTGCTTTCCTCGGTGCTTCTTTCATAATTTTTGGATCTTTCTTGTCGACTCCGAGAGCGAGGGCAGGCAATGAATCAGTAATTAGATTTACCCAAAGTAAATGAATAGATATCAAGGGAGAAGGCAACCCCAACAGCGAAGTTGCAATAAATATTGTCAAAACTTCTGCAATGTTAGTTCCCAATAAGAAAATAATAGTTTTTTTAATATTTTTATATATATTTCTTCCTTCTTCAACAGCTTTCTCAATTGAAGCAAAGTTGTCATCAGAAAGAACCATGTCAGCTGCGCCTTTAGCAACATCCGTTCCGGTTATTCCCATGGCGATACCAATATCAGCCGTCTTAAGAGACGGTGCGTCATTCACGCCATCACCAGTCATTGCAACAACTTCATTGTTCGCCTGAAGCGCTTTGACAATCGAAACCTTATTATCGGGAGAAACGCGAGCAAATACACACGTTTTTTTAACTTTTTCTCTCAGCTCGTCAAAGGTGAGCTCATCAATTTCTGCTCCGGACATACATTCATCTTGACTCGAAGCGATATCCAATTCTTTGGCGATAGCAAAAGCCGTATCCTTGTGGTCACCAGTAATCATTATGGTTCTAATCTGAGCCGACTTGAATAGGGCAACAGCGGGTTTAGCCTCTTTTCGAGCGGGATCGACCATGCCGACTAAGCCAACAAACACCAAATTTTCTTCAGTCATTTCTCTTGAGTCTTTATAGGCTAAAGCGAGAACGCGAAGAGCACTGGCAGACATCTTTTCCGCCGCAGCGTAGATACCTGATATCTCTTTCTTGCTTATTCTTTTAACTCTACCATCAACGAGAATTCTCGTCGTGTGCTTCAGTATTTGGTCCATCGCCCCCTTGGTATAAATTCGATACTTTCCATCGGCCATCTTATGTTTGGTCGACATCATTTTTCGGACTGAATCAAATGGATATTCATCCACTCTCGGCGATTTTTCCTCGAGAAGATGTTTCTTCCAACCATACTTATTAGCAAAATCCACAAGTGCAACTTCCGTAGGATCACCGAACACTCCATTGTCTACTTCTGCATTTGAACAAAGAGACATGCCGGAAGCCAGCAGTTGTATTTCTTCCTTGGTAAATTCTCCTTGCTTTTTTAAACTACCAGGAAGGTAGCACTGAACGACAGTCATCTTATTTTGAGTTAGAGTTCCCGTCTTATCTGAACAGACAACATCCACTGCCCCGAGCGTTTCAACCGAAGGCAATTTACGAACGATAGTATGAGCATCAGCCATGCGCTGAACTCCTATGCTCAAAACGATTGTGACAACAGCTGTCAATCCTTCCGGGATGGCAGCAACTGCAAGTGAGATTGCCAACAAGAAACTTTGGATAATCTCATCCCAATATGTTTCACTTCCCCAATTTACTCGAAGAAGACTGACTGCGAGCATAGCAACAACGATTCCAATCGTAATATATCCGAGAACTTTGGAAAGTTCATTGAGCTTTTTCTGAAGGGGAGTGAGCGATTCTTCCGAATCGTTTAACAAAGTGGCAATTTTGCCGATTTCGGTATTCATTCCTGTTCCGACAACAATCCCTTCACCTCTTCCATAAACACAAACAGAAGACATAAATGCCATATTCAACCGATCACCTATTCCAGTCTTTTCGGAAAAGACAACATCAGCATCTTTCATAACAGGAACAGATTCTCCAGTTAAACTGGACTCATCCGCTTTAAAATTGATCGCGGATACAAGTCTAACATCAGCAGGAATAACATTTCCCTCTTCGATGATAACAATATCTCCAATCACTAAGTCTTTCGCCTTAATCTCAACTATTTTCCCATCGCGTCTAACAATAGCGGTCGGAGACGACATTTTTTTCAAGGCCTCCATCGCTTTGTTCGCTTTGTTTTCCTGAACAGTTCCGATAGTCGCGTTCATGAAAATGACAAAGAAAATAATAATAGAATCAACCCAATCGCTGGATTTTTCAATGATTCCTACAACTAGCGAGATGACTGCTGCTGCGATAAGGATGTAAATCATCGGATCATTGAATTGTCTAATAAAAATTTTTAGAATCGAATCCTTTTTCGCTTCTTTAAGCTGGTTAGGGCCGTTTTTCTCTAATCGGCTCTTCGCTTCCTCACTGGTTAAACCAGTCTCGGCGTTTGAGCAAAGTTCCTTGATCGTTTCTTTGCTAGATTTTGTTTCCCACATTATAATAATTACCTCCTAGTTAATGCTATTTGGTCTTGCAACAAAAATATTACTTTTGCATACCGTTGCGGACGAAAGTCGTGATGACGCAAACAGGTATTTAAGCTACTCTCCAAATGTGGTTTCGCATAAATTATACCTACTTAGAATAACATACTTCTAATTAAATGTAATATGCTTTTTAAGCAGTTTTAGGCTAATATTT
>Ga0172378_10002603_pt1 | contig 16964 bp, 16 predicted proteins | sample GrowelOW332metaG_FD_119755 | JGI IMG/M metagenome (GOLD analysis project Ga0172378, IMG submission 119755) | Groundwater microbial communities from an aquifer near a municipal landfill in Southern Ontario, Canada - Pumphouse #3_1 metaG | ecosystem: Environmental > Aquatic > Deep subsurface >... | reverse complement strand
TTTTCTCTTCTCGGCTTTTATCCGCTGATCCATTATTATTTCACAGCGTTTACATGCCACGGATATGATCCGTAAACCTTATCCGTACTTTTGCTTTTCCCTCTATTCAACTGTCATGGTGCGGACTCAGCCGACCTACGCCGGAGAGTGCAAGAGGTATTCTATAGATGATTGTCATTACTGTCAACAAATACAATAGGGCTTTTATGTTACCTAACGTAGACCAAAAGTATATAAAGCCATACATATAATTATTTATATTATTTATTGTTGTGTTTAGCCCTTACATATCTTTCAATTAAATATAAATCTGGGTGTTCAGCTCTCGCCGAAACACCCAGATTTATATTGTTAGATTATTTTTCAGTGAATGTACTTAGTAGTCAATAGCAGAGTTAATATCGATACTTTCGTTTATTCGTCCTCTGTAATATCGAGCTTCAATACGCCTTCTTCGAGGAGTGCTTCCACAGAGTCTTCGATACTTCCCGGAACTGCGTCTTCATCTTCTGCGACAGGTTCAGCCAGCAGGCCAAGACCCTCCGCAACCTTATGCAGGACATCCTTTGTTATTTCTTCCATTAGTTCTGGATGCTCATCAAGGTATGATGCGACCCCCTCTTTGCCCTGTCCGAGAGTTTCACCTTTGTAGGCAAGCCATGAACCTTTTCTTTTGACCACTTCCCTGTCGATAGCCATGTCAAGTACCGACATCGCCTTGGGAACTCCTTTGCCGTATATGAGGGTAGTGTGAGCTGTACGGAATGGAGGAGCCTGTTTGTTTTTGACGACCTTGATCCAAAGTTCATGGCCTATGACAGTTTCTCCCTGGGTGACCTGCTTGCCCCTTTTTACCTCTATCCTTACCGAGCTATAGAACTTGAGTGCCCTTCCGCCTGTTGTAGTTTCTGTAGGGCCTGCTCCATAGCCTGTGCTTATCTGAGCACGCAGCTGATTTATAAATATAACGGTCGTGTTGCTTTTTGAAATTGCCGCGGTAAGGCGCCTTAGTGCATATGACATGAGCCTTGCATGAAGGCCCATCTGGTTGCTGCCCTCTCCCATTTTTCCGTCGATCTCGGCCTGTGGGGTCAAAGCTGCCACAGAGTCTATGACTACAACGTCAAACGCACCGCTTCTGACAAGGGTGTCAAGTATGTAGAAAGCCTGCTCGCCGCTGTCCGGCTGAGACATGTAGAGGTTTGCGGTATCAACTCCGAGAGAGGATGCAAGACGGGGGTCAAGTGCATGTTCAGCATCAATAAAGGCCGCAAGTCCGCCCGTTTTCTGCGCCTCCGCAAGGATGTGAAGAGCGATCGTCGTTTTACCGCCGCCCTCTGGGCCGAATATCTCAACAACACGCCCGCGAGGGATACCGCCGATGCCAAGAGCAACATCAAGAGGAAGGATCCCGCTCGGGATCACTTCTGCAACTCGTTGAACTTCATCGCCCAACCTCATTATCGCTCCGTCGCCGAACTTGCTTCTTATTTCGATCAACGCCTGCTCGAGTATGTCTTCTCTGGTTACCGAATCTTTCTTTTTGGCCATTCGATTGCCTCCCCGTATCTATTTGGCGCTATTTGATTACAAATACATTATATACAGTATGTCATATTTTGAAAAGACCCAGCGGCGTATACCTCGGTCCCATTGGAGAAAGCTCACTTCTCATAAGAATTATCTCTCTGACTGTCCATGGCTCAGTAACCAGTGCCTCGCTCTCCATTGAGGATAAGATCTTTTCGGGAAGAGGGAGGTTGGAATTCCTGCGGCCGACCGTTATGTGAGGCGTGTATTTTTTGTTTTCCTTCGGTATAGATGCTTTCAGGGCAGCTTTTTCAACTTCGTTCCTTATTGCCTGAAGATGTTCTGTGTCTTCCCTGATACCTGCCCAGGCTACTCTCGGCCTGACCAGGTCCGGAAATCCCCCGATCCCTTCAATATTAATTTCGAATGGACCTGTTGGCCTGATGTTTTTTAAATTCTCCAAAAGCATGTCAACTGTCTCGGATGGCCTTTCACCGCAGAATTTAAGAGTTATGTGCATAGTTTCAGGGTACGCCCACCTGAACTCGTGCGATTCACGTCTTCTCGCAGAAAGCCAGTCTGATAGTACCTTTAACTGGGGTTTAGGAATAGTTATACAGACAAAAGTCCTCAGGAGAACTCCCGAAAAAGATGGTATTCACCCTACCATGTCACTGCACCCTTTCCAATAGGGCTGTAAGGGCTGTTTCTACTGCAGAATTCCGTATGAGCGCCCTTTCCCCGCTGAATTGTTTTTTAAATGTATATGTGGCTTCGTTATAAGATATCCCGAACCAGACTGTTCCTACAGGTTTTTCTTTGCTTCCTCCGTCAGGTCCTGCGATCCCTGTTACACTAAGAGCTATTTCAGACTTGAATATCTTCCTTGCTCCTTCAGCCATTTTTTCTGCACACTGGGAGCTCACCGCACCATGATCATTTATTATCCCGGGATCGACCCCAAGGATATCGATCTTTGCTTCGTTGCTGTACGTTACAGCTGAACCAAGAAAGACCTTCGAGGCTCCGGGAACATCAGTTACCGATCCGGCTATCATTCCGCCTGTGCATGACTCAGCAAGTGAGATGGTCATATTGCGCGAAGCTGCTTCTTCTATCAGTCTTTCTGCAAGAAGGCCTGTATCCATTGTCATCTCCCGACAAAACCAAGGATCGTTTCCATCCCGCCCTTAAAGAAGATCCATGTCAATCCCCTGAGAAGCAGGTTGGCGATCACGCCCCCTAAGATATCATCTGCCATTATGCCTACCCCGCCGGGCAGCCTTTCCATCTCCCTTACAGGAAATGGTTTTGTTATGTCGATTATCCTGAAGAGAAAAAGTCCGACGATAGCGTACGTAGGCTCAAAACCCCAGCATGCTGTCCAGCATCCTACGACTTCATCGATCACAACTTCCGGCGGATCCTCCCTTTTAACAGCTTTCTCATATTTATCAGCAGCTATCGTTCCTATAACAGCTACGGCTGCGATCACCCAAAGAGGCAGTCCGCCAAAAGCTATCCATATTAAACACGCTGCCATGGATCCCAGTGTTCCCGGCATCTTGCTGAACCTGCCAAGAGTACCCAGGGTTGATATCATCCCATACCAGGTTTTCATTTCAGGAATAAGTACCATTATCTCAACTCTTCTCCAACCATATCGTGAGGCATTGCCTCCGTCATTATTACTTTAACAATTTCGCCCGCTTTGACCTTTTCACTGATGTTCCTTATTTCTATCAGGCCGTCCACTTCTGGTGCTTCCCGGAAACTTCTTCCCTCGGCAAAAGAGGCTTCCCTGTCTATCCTCTCGATAAGAACATCCATTACTCTGCCTTCAAAGAGCAACTGCCTTTCCATAGAGATCTCTTCCTGCAGGGCCATCAGTTTATTGAGACGTTTTTGCTTTACGGGCTCTGGGACCTGATGATCCATCTTTTCTGCCTCTGTGCCCTCTTCAGGAAAAAAGGCAAATGCTCCCATCCTGTCAAAGCGTGTTTTAGAGACGAAATCCAGCAGATTATCAAAATGAGCCTTTTTCTCTCCGGGAAAGCCTACCATACATGTTGTGCGAAGGGCGAAATCTTCGTTTATGCTTCTTGCAGCTGAAAATATCGACCCAAGCTCATCCGGCGATATTTTCCTGTTCATTGCAGAGAGGATATTTGGATCAGCGTGCTGTATCGGTATGTCAAGGTATGGAAGGACCTGTTTCCCGGAAGCAACCCTCTCAAGGAGCTTCTTCGTGATCCGGCTTGGGTGAAGGTAGAGGAGCCTGATCCATATGTTTTTCGGCAGTGCGCTTTCCAGCTCATCGATGAGATCGATGAGAGAATCTTTCCCATATAAGTCGGTACCGTAGACCGTCAGATCCTGGCCCACCACGCACAGCTCCACGGCTCCCTCTTTCACAAGCTGATCGGCCTCACTGATAAGGGTCTCCATGGAAAGGCTTCTAAGTCCACCCCTGATACCCGGTATCGCGCAGTATGTGCATTTATTGTCACAGCCCTCGCTTATTTTCAGATATCTAGTAAATTTAGAAGACGATGGGAGGGAAGTTCTGCACCTGCTATTCACGGGGACTCCTCCCATGTTCTTTATAACGGAAGACCAATCCTCGCTCCTTGCCCAGAAATCAACGGATGGCATCTCTTTGATCAGATCATCTGAATATCTGTTTACAAGGCATCCAACGACACCTATCTTTTTTAATTTTCCCTCGTTTTTAAGCTGTTCCAGATCCAAAATCGCCGCGATGCTCTCTTCGGATGCGGGCTGTATAAATCCGCATGTGTTTACTATCCCGACATCAGCAGACTCAACATCATCGACCAATATATGACCGGCACGCTGGAGTTCTCCTGCCAGACACTCACTGTCGACCCTATTTTTTGCACATCCGAGACTCAGGCAATATACCTTCATTTATAAAGAAGCTTTGAATCTTCGCTGACAGCCTGATTTAACATATATAGGCTGAGCCCCTGTTCGGTGAGTCCCGCTGCTAATCCAAGCGCCATTTTTATTCTCGCCTGGTAAGGATTCAGCTTTCCACCGGACATTACGCCCATCTCGAGCAGTTTCATAAAGCATCCTTCAAAATAGTTAGCTTGGGCGACATGCCCCTGAAAACATCTTGAAACCACTGCTACGGGTATTCTTTTTCTGAGTATGTTCCTGATATGAGGGACCCATGAAGGAGGAACGTTCCCCGTACCAAACCCTGCAAGGACCAGGCCCTGGATCTCTTTATTCGAAGCCAGGGAGGATATTATCCTTTCCCCGCCTCCCAGTGATGCATATACAAGCTCAACTGCTGCAGGAGTTTCAGGCTTTCTTGCAAGAAAACCCGGTCTTCTTACACTGCGGATGAACTTGACCTCATCATTCAGCATTTTCCCGAGGGAACCTTTTTCCGGTGACTGAAATATGTTCTCAGGACTCGTAGGATCCACCATGACCACTTCCGAGGCTGCAAAGAGTTCACCGCTTGAACAGACCAGAACTCCTTTGTCCCTTGCCTGTTCAGAAAGGGCTGCATTAACAGAGCACCTGAGATTCATCAGTCCCTCTTTAAGACCTGCTCGCCCCTGTACCATCAGGTTGGCAAATATTACAGGCTGCGGATGCTGCCAGAGAAGGTCTGTAAGATATGCCATCTCCTCCATTACTCCGCTTCCCGAGATCACAATTATGCCTGTATAGCCGTCTGAGACCAGCGTTTCAAACATATTCTCCATTTCTGCTGTCAACTTCATGGAGTAATGGTTGCTGGGCTGGCAGCTCCACTCGATCAGCTGGCAGCAATCTACTATGTCCTCCGGCAGATAATTTAAAAGCGAGCACGGATCAGCGTTTTCTTCATCTCCTGAAAAATTGCCGGCGATCACCAAAGCAAGCTTTGTCTTGGATTCCAAATCGATTCCTCCATCCTAAATGCTGAGAGCATACTACCATGCTCTCAACGTGCATTTTATCTCAAAGTCAGGCACGTTACAAACGAAATTATATTCCTCCCGGCTGCGATAAGTTACCGGAGCCTCGTGAGAATAAAATTTCTGTAGACTTTTGGTCTTTTTCAGTTTATCTTACTATGGGTGCGGGTATGCATGCGCATCATTATAATTTATCAAGAACATGCCGCTTACTATAAAGAGGAGTCCGGCATGGATATGATCAACTGGAGGAAATGAGATTTGGAAGCTTTATCAGGACTGTCAGCGATGTTTTCTTCACTTGTCAACTGGCTGGTTGAAGTTATTGGACACATGGGTTACCCGGGGATCATCGGACTTATGTTTCTTGAATCTTCTTTTTTTCCATTCCCAAGTGAGGTCGTAGTACCTCCGGCAGGTTATCTTGCGTGGAAAGGCGAGATGAACCTTTTGCTCGTTATTCTTTCCGGCATCGCGGGAAGTATCCTTGGAGGCGTCTTCAATTACTGGATAGCCGTAAAGTGGGGAAGACCTATCTTCGAGAAGTATGGGAAATACTTTTTTGTAACACATGAATCACTTGACAAGGCAGAGATCTTTTTCGCAAAACATGGACACATAAGCACATTTACGGGCAGACTGATCCCTGTCATAAGACAGTATATATCGCTTCCCGCAGGGCTCGCGAGAATGCCTATGGGACAGTTTTGTCTTTACACAGCACTGGGTTCAGGGATATGGGTGGTAATACTGGCACTCACCGGCTACTTCCTGGGAAGCAATCAGGAGCTGATCCACCAGGAGATCAAGAAAATTTCTATTTTACTGATAATAGCATGTGTAATTTTGACAACGGTCTACATCTGGAGATACAGAAAAAAAGAACAGGCTAAGAAAGACTGATAATAGTAGCTGCTCCTCAAGAGGAGGGTCATACTTTGTATTATTCGATAGGCAAAAAGCTTATGAAGATAGCAGAGGGGAGCGATGTTCCCCAGCCATTTATCGCTGTGGTGCGGTCTGATGAATTAAACGAGAAGGATCTGCCGCCGGGGTTCAATGACTCAAGTATGCCGCGCTATCCAAAACCTCGCTTCTGCAAAGCGGAAGTCCACGAGGACATGCTTTCGGGAACTCTCTCTGTTCCTGAAAACAAAATGCTTGGGAAACATTCCGGATTTTCATATTACATAAGGAGCAACGGAGTAGTATTTGGAGACGATTCAGGGTTAGTTTCGTCCATCCTCGAAAAGATAGAGAAGACTTCAACATGGCGTGAGCCTTCTATCGGCCACTTTTTCTACGCTTTTATGGAGACGCTAGTTGAAGATGACCTCAGATACATTGAAAGTATAGAGGACCGGCTCGCAAAGCTCGAGGCATCCGTACTATCGGACAAACTTGAAGGCTTCATGTACAGCATCGTGGGGATAAGAAAAGAGATCCTGGCCCGTTCGCATTATTACTCACAGCTCTCCGATGTTGCACTGGAGCTTCTTGAGAATGATAATGAGATATTTGATGATCCTTCTCTGAGACTGCTGAAACATTTTTCTGACAGGGCCCACAGGCTGCGCCAGGAAACTCAGATGCTGCGCGAATATTCCCTCCAGATAAGCGACGCCTACCAGACGCAGATCGACATCCGTCAGAATGTTGTTATGAAAGTGCTGACAGTAGTAACTGCAATATTCCTTCCCCTAACGCTCATTGCCGGCTGGTACGGAATGAATTTTGACTATATGCCTGAACTTCGTTGGGATTACGGATACCTTTATGTATTCATCTTAAGTATCATGGTCGTCATAGGATGCCTTTGGATCTTTAAAAGAAAGAAATTTCTTAAGTGAGCAAACCCTCATCAAAGAGACATCCGAAAAGGGCATAATACCCTTAGAGCAGCATCCGGACAGTCTTATGAAAGAGGTGACTGAATGAAGAAAATCTTATTTTCGATCATCCTTTTTACATTTATGGCACTGGCAGTATTTCAGCCGTTGGTAAGGATATGCGCCGAAGCTGCAGCAAGTTCCTCAACTGCAGTGAAAACGACAAAGGGGGGTGGTAGGATGACGTTCGCTTTTAAAGATGAGACTTACATCAGTGAAAAAGGAACTGCGGTGATCTATCTCGCCGGAGGGTGCTTCTGGGGACTTGAAAAAATGATGCAGTCGATCCCTGGAGTCGTAAGGGCAACAAGCGGATACGCCAACGGCGACGCCTCTATAAAGCCCGAATACAGAGAAGTATGTTCAGGGAGGACAGGTTATCGCGAAACTGTGCGTGTCGAATACAAAGAAGATAAGATCAGCCTTGACGCCATACTCTTTGCCTTCTTCGGGGCAATAGATCCGACAGTTAAAAACAGGCAGGGCAATGATATAGGAAGCCAGTACCAGAGCGGGATCTATTTTACAGATGAAAATTCCGCAAAGGCAGTCGAACACGTAGTAAAGGTCGAAAAGATGCGCCATAAAAACTTCGCAGTTGAGATAAAACCGCTGGAGTCATTTTATGATGCGGAAGAGTACCACCAGGATTACCTTGACAAAAATCCTGGAGGATACTGCCATATCACTCCCGCTGAGATGAAAATGGTTGAAGATATGACAGTCGACCCTGCCAAATACAGAAGGCCAGAAGATGAAGAAATAAAAAAGAGGCTTTCGAAAGAGTCCTATATGGTAGCAGTTGAGTCCGGCACGGAACCATCCTTCAACAACGAGTTCTGGGACCACAAAGAAAAGGGTATCTACGTAGATGCAGTAACCGGCGAGCCGCTATTTTCTTCAAAAGACAAGTTTGAAAGTCCGTGCGGCTGGCCTGCATTTTCAAAGCCCATCGACCCCAACACAATAGTCTATTTGAACGATAATTCTTTCGGGATGAGAAGGACAGAGGTAAGGAGCAGAGCAGGAAACTCGCATCTGGGGCATGTCTTCCACGGAGACCCTCACTCCCCAAACGGCACCCGTTTCTGCATAAACAGCCTTTCCCTCAGGTTCATCCCATTTAGCGAGATGGAGAAAAGGGGTTACGGCTACCTGACCCAGTACGTTGAGTGATATCACCGTTTATTAACGACCTAAAAAAAAGAGTCCCGGAAAGATAACTCCGTGACTCTTTTTTGATTTTAATAAAAGCTCTTTCGCTCAGGCAACAAACTATTCTTTTCTTCCAGCCATGAACTCTACGAACTGCCTTGCCGCCCTGCCTGAAAAACCTCCATGTTTGAGTTCCCACTGGACGGCTCCCAGTACCAGTTCCTCTTCTGAAGCATCTACCTCATATTCTTTTGCCAGGATCCTTACAATATTGAGATACTCTTCCTGCTCCGGTGAGAAATATCTGATCATGAGGCCAAACCTGTCGACCAGGGACATCCGCTCCTGGATCGTCTCGGATTCGTGCATGTCCTCATACTTGTCTTCCCTGTCAGCCCAGGTCTCTTTCATCAGGTGGCGTCTGTTGGATGTAGCATATATGAGGATGTTGTCAGGTCTTTTTTCAAGGCCTCCCTCTATGAAAGCCTTGAGGAACTTGTACTCGACCTCGAAATGCTCAAAAGAGAGATCATCCATAAAAATAACAAACTTGTAGTTTCTGTTTTTTATGAGATCTACGATAGTCTCAAGGTCTTCGATCTGGTGTTTGTACACCTCGACCATCCTGAGTCCTTTCGGGGCAAACTCATTCAGAAGCGCTTTGACGGTGGAAGATTTTCCTGTGCCGCTCTCCCCGTAAAGCAGGACATTGTTTGCAGGCCTGCCTTCAAGGAATGCTGCTGTATTATCGACAACTATCTTTTTCTGCTCTTCATACCCGACAAGCCCTTCGAGAGATATTTCTTCAGTGTGTGTTACAGGGATCAATTCCCCTCTTTTGCCGTCCCACCTGAAAGCCTTGTTGAGGGCAAACTGTCCTGAGCCGTGTTTATAATGGAACTCCAAAATCTTTTTGTAAAAATCATCTGTATCCGCAGACTTCCTGAGTGCATCGGCAAATTCGCGGACAATATGTCCGGATGACCTGTCAAGCGCACCGTTTTCCAGCTTAAGCGGCTTATAATCCCCGTACCTTCCAAAAGCGGAAACTTCGAGGTCTTCATCAATGAGGTTCAGATCGAAATTAAAATAGAAACGGATAGTCTCAATATCCTCTTTTACGAGCCTGGAGAGAGTTCCGGAGAGCTCTTTCCTGCGTTCCTGAGCAAGCGAGAAAGTGGTCTCGAACTTTGCAAAAAGCATGGTTATCCATGACTGCCAGATATTGCCGTTTATTCCCATCATCTCAGCAGCCTCTGCCATGCGGCATACAGATTCACAGTACCAGGAGATAGCCTCTTGCTTGTAACTTTCGTCGATCTGACCGGCACTTTTGATCAGTCCGGATATGCATGCAAAGACCTCGTCTTTTTCAAGTTCCCTGAGGGCCATAAGTTCCTGTTTCATTTACTCTTCCTCGTCAGATTCCACCACTCCGGCTCTAGCTCTTGCTTTTTTTCGTTCATCCGAGTTGAGGATCATCTTACGGATCCTCACGTTGAGGGGCGTAACTTCGACAAGCTCGTCATCGCTTATCCATTCAAGCGCTGTATCTATTGTCATTATTCTCGGGACATCAAGGACCGTTATCATATCTTTCGTAGCTGATCTGTGGTTGGTCTGCTGTTTTCTCTTACTTGGGTTGCAGGGCATGTCCTTGTTTCTCGAGCTCTCTCCTACGACCTGTCCGTTATAAACAGGCTCTCCGGGCTTAACGAAAAGCGTTCCGCGTTCCTGCAGATTATCGAGGGCGTAGCTCGTAGTCGTCCCGCTGTCCATGCTCACAAGGGAGCCTCTGCTTCTTGATGCTATGTCTCCTACCCATTCGCCGTAACCAACGAATCTTGAAGCCAGTATCCCGAGGCCTCTTGTATCTGTAAGAAACTCTCCTCTGTAGCCTATAAGACCTCTTGTCGGTATCCGGAAAGAAAGCCGGAGCACTCCGGTGCCGCCGTTTTCCATGTTCTTCAGCTCACCTTTGCGCTGAGCCAGTTTCTGTATCACGACGCCCTGATATTCCTCCGGAACGTCTACGATGACTTCCTCCATTGGTTCCAGCATTTTGCCTCTGGCATCGTGCTGGACTATGACTTCAGGTCTTGATACACATATTTCAGAACCTTCCCTGCGCATCTCCTCGATCAGAATGCCAAGATGAAGTTCACCTCTGCCTGAGACCTTAACTCCATCGGGACGGCCGATATCATCCATGCGGAGCGCAGGATCTGTTTTTGTCTCACGTTCAATTCTGGCCTTTAGCTGCCTCAGGGTTATAGCGTTTCCGTCCTGACCGGCAAATGGGCTCGTGTTGACAAGGAAGAACATTGAAACTGTAGGTTCTTCAATATCCAGCGGGTGCATCACATGTCCGGAAAGTTCAGGCGAGTTGATCGTGTCACCGAGGTCTATATTCTCCGGTCCTGTAAACCAGACAATATCCCCGGCTCCGACAGCGTCCACTTCAGTCCTGATAAGGCCGTTGGTCACATAAAGGTGGGTACAGGAGGAAGTATCAGTAGAAACTATCTCCCAATCGGTCTGATCGTAATCTTTCCATCTTGTATGTGTCCTGACAATTTTATCTCCCCTATGCAGAGTGCCCTGAAGGATCCTTCCGCAACCTATCCTTCCAAGATATTCACTCCATGAAAGAGTGCATACCTGCATGAGGAAGGGCTTGTCCATCTCAGCCTGGGGCGCCGGGACTTTATCTATTATTGTTCTGAAAAGGTCGTCCATTCCAGCCTTGGTGTTATCTTCCCTTTTGTCGAGATCGTCAACGAACCAGCTCTGAAGACCTGAGCCATAGAGGACCGCAAAATCGCACTGTTCCTCCGTTGCTCCAAGTTCTATAAAAAGATCGAAAGTTTTATCAAGAGCGCCGTTTGGATCTGCATTCGGTCTGTCTACCTTATTTACGATCACGATGGGATTTAGTCCCAGTCTGAGAGCTCTCATGAGAACATATCTTGTTTGGGGCATCGGTCCCTCGTTCGCGTCCACAAGGAGGAGAACAGAATCTACCATTGAAAGGACTCTTTCAACCTCCCCAGAAAAATCCGCATGCCCGGGAGTATCAACAATGTTTATCTTGTAGCCGCCCCATTCGACTGTGCAGTGCTTGGCCTTTATAGTTATGCCCCGCTCGCGCTCAAGCGTTCCGGCATCCATGACACGTTCTTCCACTACCTGATTATCCCTGAAAAGCCTCGCCGATTTAAATATACCGTCGATAAGGGTGGTCTTGCCATGGTCGATATGGGCTATAATGGCTATGTTTCTGATCTTTGATGAGTCCTGCATTGTTTTTGTTCCCTTCATCTGCAGATTACCGCTAAACGGCACAGATATTTTCAAAATTTAGATATATCGATATTTGACAAACGAGAATTATATCATTATATACGTATTCAAGTCAAAAAATATAGCCGCCATAAAGGCGGCCAAAACAGACAAAACAGAATATATCGTTTTATTTATCAGTCATGGCCGTCCCTTACCGACCTTAGATCAGCATAAAGGGTGTATCGGCTTCTTCCCATCTCCTTGGCAAGGCTTTCGATAGATCCCTTAAGTTTGAAAAAACCAAGACTGTCCATAAATTTAATACACTGTTTTCTCTCTTCGCTGTTTAAAAAATTCAGCGGTTTGCCAAATTTCTTTCTGGCTTTTTCGATAAGGGATTCATGGCCTTTGATCCCGCTGAACTTTTCTGTTTTAACACTTTCAAAAGAGAGCGGGATCGTCCTCATCATAAAATCGCCCATGTCTTTCAGAATGCTCGCCTTTGTCATGTCAAAATTAATGCAGAGAAAGCCAACCAGTTTATCCTCTTCATCTTTTATGAGTGCCACGCCTGAACGCATAGGTCTCCCATTCCCCGCTTCGGATGGGTAGTTGGCGATATAGTCAACCTCAATGGATCTGGGGTCTGACATAAGGAATTTTCCGAAGTCCGTCATAGGTGCGTTTACATCCCTGCCGGTAAGGTTGCCGTTTACAAGGGCAACTATGGATGTGTCGCCGTCAGAAACATCATGAAGAACTATTTCATAGTCACTTCCCAGCATTTTACCGAGAAGCTCCACGACAGGTATGAAGGGAAGAAGGACAGGATGGACTTTTTTTAACATATACTCGCCTCACAAAAAACTGACGGGAGAACATCATTGATCATCTCCCGTCAGCAAAAGTTTATTGCTAGAGTTTGATAACAGTACCTACTCCTGCTTCAGATGCCTTTTTAACGACCTCTGCTGCAGCTACTATATCAAGTGTTGCAAAACCGACCGTCTTCATGATCGTGATTTCGTCTTTGGAGCGGCGGCCCTCGGCTTTGCCCAGGATCAGTTCGCCAAGCTCTCCGGCGATCGAATCAGAAGAGAAGAGACCTTCTTTCATGGGAATGATAAAATCTCCCGCTTCCGAAAGGACTGCTTCACGGTTATCTACAAAGATCCTGCCGGCACGGCGGATAAGCTCTGCAGGCAGCTCCCTCTTGTCTGGGGTGTACGAGCCAACTCCGTTTATATGGCATCCGGGCTTGATGTCCTCATTGGAGAAGACCGGGGTTGCTGACGTAGTGACTGTTGTTATGATGTCTGCATCGGTTACAGCTGCCTTCGAAGAAGCCGCTTCGACAAGCTTAACCCCAAAACGGTCTGCAAGCGGCTGGTTCTTTTCAACGAAGGCCGCAGCACGTCCGGGAAGCGCATCAAATATCCTTATCTCCTCAAGTTCCCTGACTGTCATAAGTGCCTCCAGCTGGGCAGGTCCCTGGCCGCCTGTTCCAAAAAGGGCCGCGATCCTGCTGTTCGGGTTAGAGAGGAGTTCTGTTGCTGCGCCTGAGATCGCCGCTGTTCTGATCTGAGTGAGTGTTGTGCCTTCAATTATTGCGGTAACGAGTCCTGTTGTGCCGTCTATAAGCGCTACTGTAGCCGGAACGACGGGGATACCCTTTTCAGCGTTTGCAGGGAAATAGGATACCAGCTTCACCCCTGCCATATTGAGTTCTCCCCCTACATAAGCAGGCATGAACATACACTGCCCGGCCTTTGATTCTGTCTCGAGGTTTATGCGGAGGGGAACAATAGCCTTACCCTTCGTATGGAGGACAAAGGCCCTTTTATCTGCCTCTATCGCATCTCTCATAGTAAACACAGAAAGAATATCTTCTCTCGATAAAAGTAACATCTGTGGCACTCCTTTCTTGGTCGCTTCAGTCTTTTCAAATTCTTTGGATATTATACTTCATTGAAAAGACTATTGGTTTGTAGCTAACTGACGATCATATTTTATTTTTTTGTGAACGCAGCGCGCAGCAGATCAAGGCCTGCTATCAGGATGACCGCTGCAACTACCCACTGGAGCATGCTGGTATCAAGACTTTTGACGATAAATACCGCAGCGAGGACTCCGAGTATGCCGAAGATACTGCTGAAGAGAGTTATCTTTCTGGCATACTGACCGAGACGTACGAATTCCATACCGCCGACCGGAACAGAGAATGTGCATGCGCCCATCATTACAGGGAAAGCAATAGCCGGGTTGAGTCCAAGTGCGTAAACTGTCGCCATCGTAGGAGCGTAAGAACCGACTCCGACGTTGTTAAGTGCACCGTAGACCAACAGAAGCACCATGCCGAGTGCAAGTTTCCCGCCGGTCAGGCCTGTAGCCTCACCGCCCGAGGGCAACAGTCCGAACTTGCCTGCAACCACGAAGAATGACGCGAGCACAAGTCCGACTCCCATGAACATCCTTATGTGTTTTACCGGCATCTTTACAACAAAACGCGGACCAAAATAAGCGCCTATCATCTGTGAGACTATCAGGAGCACAAGGGTCATCTGATCAACGTCAATTGATGATATGTAAGCAAGGGCCATGACAGCTACCGGTATTGCGCACTGTGTATTGAGCGTTCCTGGAAGCTTTGCGTCATCAACAAGCTTTCTTGCACGGTAAAGGACAGTTGAAAGCGCGAAATCGGAAATACCGAAAGTCGAAAAGAAGAAACAGACTGCTCCCCAGACTGCAAGGAGTATATTGTTTCCCGGTTCTGCCCATGCTTCCTTTTTGTGTTTCATGAAATCTGTAAAGAATCGGAATGCGAAAAGCCCATTGACCAGAACTATTAACAACAGCAGAATTTTGACCATACTTACCAGCCTCCAATTTAATGTGATTTAATTCACTTTGAAAATGATAACATTTCATACACTTTTTTGTCAACTATACAATTTTTTATATTTTATGGCAGAGAAATAAAAAATCACCGCCCATATAATGTCAGCGGTGATTTTCTTGCACTTGTGAAATGTCTTTGGTTCTTATTCGTTTCAAAACTTCGGGATTCACAAGATTTGGCGGGACTCTTCCCTCAAGAGCTTCGATCAGGTTCGTAGCGGCAAGCCGCGCCATCCCCTCCCTGGATCTTTGGGTGGCACTCCCTATGTGAGGCATCATCACAACGTTCTCTAGCTTGAGCAGCGGTTCATCCATAGGAACAGGCTCTTTCTCATATACATCAAGGCCCGCTCCGCAGATCCAACCCTCCGAGCATGCACGGAAGAGGGCTTTCTGGTTAACGACAGCTCCCCTGGCAGTGTTTATGAGCACCGCATCTTTTTTCATCATACGAAGCTCTCTTTCTCCTATGAGCCCTGCCGTCTCATTTGTCAGGGCGCAGTTGAGAGATACAAAATCGCTTCTTTTAAGGAGATCTTCCAAAGTTACGTATTCAGCACAGAGTTTTTCTTCATATTCCGTTTTGCGTGTCCTGCACGTGTATATGATCTTCATTCCAAAGGCCAGCGCTCTTTTTGCGACAGCCCGGCCTATTTCCCCGAATCCTACGATCCCAAGAACGGAACATGAAAGGTCTTTACCGACAAACTGGTTTGGAGACCAATGGGTCCAGCCGCCCTCCCTCATTATCCTCTCGTTCTCCATCGCCTTTCGGGCAGACATAAGCATGAGCATCATCGCCGTGTCAGCTGTTGCATCCGTAAGCACCCCGGGAGTGTTGGTCACCATTATCCCAAATTCGGTCGCAGCCTTTATGTCAACGTTGTCATATCCGACAGAATAGAGGCTTGCGATTTTCAGCTTCACTGCCTTTTCAAAAAAATCCCTGTCCATATGAATGCCCATCGTCATTATCAGGCCATCGGCCAGGGGAATATCTCTTAACACGGTCTCGGGATCCGGCTTGCCGTCGATGCTCCAGAGCTTGTGATCGACCTTCCCTTCCAACAGTGACATTCCGGTATCCTGTATTAGCTGGGTCAGAAATACTTTAGGTTTTGACATCAACATCATCTTCTCAGCAAACTTATGGAAGCCGCTCCATAAAGCCCGGCATCTGCTCCGAGCGAAGAGACCTCAATTCTGAGATGCTCCCTCATAGGCAGCGGAAGCCATGGAAGTGTCCTAGTTTCCAGTTCTTCTGCGATCCCCTCTGCTTTGCTCATGCCTCCGCTCAGTATGATCTTTTCGGGATCCAGAACTACGATAAGCGAGGCTATGCCTCTGGCCATCGTTTCAAGCGCGTTTGAGATGAGGTTATCGGCTCTCTTGTCATTCCGCATCTGCCACAGTGATCTGAAGTCAGCGGGCAGCCCCTCTTTGGCCGCCTTCTGCTCAATGTGATCTGCCGATGCAATTGTTTCCAGATGTCCTGCACTGCCGCATCCGCATCTGATGTCTTTGAGCTCTGATATCGAAATGTGTCCGGCCTCCCCGGCCATCCCATGAGCTCCTGTCACAAGCCTGCCGTTAACAAATATGCCAGAACCTATGCCGGTGCCGAGCGTGAGCACGATAAAATCCTTACATCCCCTCGCGGCACCGCAAAATGCCTCTCCAACGGCAAAGCAGTTGGCATCGTTTTCCATTGCAAGCAATGGCGACATTCCCCTCTTTTCAAGGGCTTGCCTAAGGTAGTCGAGGAAAACAATATTCTCAAGTCCGGAAAAATTGGTAAGTTTTGTAATGATCCTGCGTGAAGCATCTAAAAACCCCGGTATGCCTACACCGGCAAATGATATGCCCCTGCCCTGCGAGACCTCCGCAATCATATCCGCTATGCAGTTCACGACTTCCCCAATGTCCCTGCCTTCGGGAGTATCCCTGTCTACCCTGTTGAGGATACGGACATCTTTACCCTCTGCCTCGACAAGGGCCGCTGATATGGTATGTCCTCCTAGATCAACACCTATAGAGAGCAACTTCGTCAATACCCCGCGAGCGATGCGCAGTCGATCGAGGAAGAGCACCAGCGCCTTATCTCAAAAATATCCTCTGTGGTAAAGACCATTGTCCTTCCGGATACCCTCTCGCTTCCGGGAACGAGTCCCGCAGCATCTGCCTGCGCTGTTGTATGAAAAGTAAGCTCCGCTTTATAGGGGGCTTCCATCTTCAGAACAGGGCTTTTACCTTCTGCCGCTGC
>Ga0172378_10002600_pt1 | contig 16969 bp, 17 predicted proteins | sample GrowelOW332metaG_FD_119755 | JGI IMG/M metagenome (GOLD analysis project Ga0172378, IMG submission 119755) | Groundwater microbial communities from an aquifer near a municipal landfill in Southern Ontario, Canada - Pumphouse #3_1 metaG | ecosystem: Environmental > Aquatic > Deep subsurface >... | reverse complement strand
GGAAGAGAACGCCTGCCTGAGAGGACCTATGCTGTATCATATGCTGTTTCATTTAGTTCCCTTTTTTTTGACGCAAAGCCTTTTTCACAGATTATCGCCTGTGCCAATCACTTCGTATACTAATCTCGGGATTCTGGACGAGCACAAACTCCGCTTTCTCGACCTCCCCATTGAGGAGGCTTTCCTCAGTACCACAGTAAAAAGGACTCCTTGTTTCCAACTTTCCGTCTCGACGTATGCGGGTTGTTGTACCTTGTCATGCAGTCTGTACGGAACGACAAGGGATAAGGAATTTGTCAGTGCTTTCCTCCATCAGGTGAAAACCGAGCTATTGGGCAGTCTCACTTGTGGGGAAAATCATGGAAGGAATCTGTTGATTGATAGTTTTTTGGGAAAAATATAAAATATTAAACGTTCTGGGTATACACCCCCATAACGATGTATCAGTTCATCAAAAAGGAGCGCCTTTTGTATATCGATAGTCATTTTCATATGCTTTGCCTTGAGGAAAAAGGAATGGATACGGCTGCCATTCTATCAGAGATGGACAAACTTGGCATGGAAGGCATTGATATAGGGACCGTATGTGATGACCTCGAGAAACGGAAAGGAATCCTTAGAGGACATACCAACTACGCACTGAGTGCAGGCATTGGGCCCTGGGCCGTAGGACAAAGTACGGAAGTCATGAAGCAACAGATACTTCTTCATGGTCCTGTCTGTGCCATAGGAGAGATAGGATTGGATAACCACTGGAAGGATTATGCCCCGAAGAAAGAACAGGAAGCCCTGTTCCTCGAACAGATTGAATTAGCCAATGAACTGGCCCTACCAATAATCATCCATTGCAGGGAGGCCGATGAGCAACTGCTCACCATCCTCAAATCGGTTCCCTTTAAAAAGCAGGGAATCCTCCATTGCTTCGAAGGATCCCCGACCTTGTGTGCACGAGCCTTGGACAAGGGCTTTTACATCTCATTCAGCGGGGTGATAACCTACAAAGGCAGTGAGAAACTCAGGGATATAGCAAAACAAGTCCCGTTTTCCCAATTGCTTTTGGAAACCGACAGTCCGTATCTGGCTCCTATCCCCCAACGGGGGAAAAGGAACACCCCCCTGTACATACCCTACACCTATGAGACGATGGGGAATATCAAAGGAGTTTCCGCCTCAGAGCTTCAAGCCCAGCTTTTGCTAAACCTCCACGCCTTTTTGAGCCAGGGACAAAACGCCTGACCAATGGCAGGGAAAGCGGCCCACCCCCGTTCTCGAGTGATCCGAGAATGTTTTCCAGGCTTGCCGGCAGGTCATCGACAATCAGTCCGTAAATCTGTTTTTCCGGTATGACAAGGCAATACAGGCTGGGGACTATCCAGGAAAGCTTGATATCATCAAAAAGAAAGTTCTCAAGGTTCTTTACCTCATAGGGACAAACAACCTGGATTCCTTCCTCCAACCATCTCTCACTCATGCTTTTCCCGTAGGTCATGGTGCTTTCCTCCTGTTCTTGAGACAGGGGAAAAATTTGTTGCAAAGAAGGATCCCCCTGCCCAAAAAGCAAGATGGCTTTCTTTCCTTGCTGGGTGCAATAGGCCAAGGCCTCAGGATATCCACTGCCAGCCTCAGGTATCAGGGATGCTGCAAAATAGGAAGAAAGAAGCCCGTTTTTTCCCATTCCTATCGCTATACCGGAGCTTTTGTTGATACCATACTTTAATATCAGAGTGGTAACTGCAGGGGAACAAAGCTTATAGGTGCCTTTCACTTTTTCCATCTGCAAAGCAAGGGAATCCCTGTCGATAGGCAGTGTATGCAATATATTCGTTCTAAGCCTGATTCCTTGCTTAATAAGGGAAAACCTCAATCCTCGTTCTATCTGGGCGTATGAAGTCTCCGCATAGACACTATCCGCAACAACCACCAGAGAGGGAAGCCGGTGATAGCCTATCATTCCCACAACCCCAAGGATGACAAGCGCTACAACAGGTATCCTCCATCTATTTCTCATGGATAGGAATGTATCATATTTTTTTATCCAAGGAAACAATGCTTGTTGACCAGTTCGGCCTATTTGGATAGATTTAGTACTGAATTAAAATAAAGCCTTCTCAAGGAGTAATACATGACTTCGTATAAGGAACTCGGTCTGGTCAACACCAGAGAAATGTTCGCAAAAGCTGTCAAGGGCGGCTATGCCATCCCTGCTTATAACTTTAATGACATGGAACAACTGCAAGCCATCATTCAGGCTTGTGTCGCAACAAAATCACCTGTTATCCTTCAGGTATCCAAGGGTGCCAGGGATTACGCAAACATAAATTTGCTGCGTAACATGGCTCGTGGCGCCACTGAGTATGCCAAGGAATTGGGTTGTGCCATCCCAATCGTTCTTCATCTGGACCATGGTGACAGCTTTGAAACGGCAAAGGAATGCATCGATAACGGATTCTCATCCGTAATGATTGACGGTAGTTCCCTTCCTTACGAGCAGAATATCGCCGTGACCAAGAAAGTTGTGGAATATGCCCATAAGTTCGATGTGACCGTCGAGGGTGAGCTTGGAGTACTGGCTGGCATCGAGGATGAGGTCAGTTCTGCTGTCTCCCATTACACCAAGCCAGAGGATGTGATTGATTTCGTATCCAAGACAGGGGTCGATTCCCTGGCCATCTCCATTGGCACGAGCCATGGAGCCAACAAGTTCAAGCCTGAGCAGTGCACAAGGAACAAGGAAGGCATCCTTATTCCGCCTCCGCTTCGTTTCGACATCCTTCATGAGATTGAGAAAAAGCTTCCTGGCTTCCCCATCGTGCTTCATGGCTCCTCTTCCGTTCCCCAGGAGTATGTGAAGATGATTAATGAATATGGTGGCAAGCTCAAGGACAATGTCGGTATTCCCGAGGAGCAACTTAGAGAAGCTGCGAAGAGCGCCGTCTGCAAGATCAACATCGACAGTGATGGAAGACTTGCCATGACCGCCATAATCCGCAAGGTGTTCGTCGAGCATCCCGAGGTCTTCGATCCCCGCAAGTACCTCGGACCGGCTCGTGATGAACTGAAGAAAATGTACATGCACAAGAATATCGAAGTGCTTGGCTCTGCCAATCACGCGTAACCAAAACAAATTGCAATCAAACCGCCAGGGTTGAAACCTTGGCGGTTTTTTATCCCTCGGGATACCTGATGAGGAGAGAAAGAAATCTCGTTCTTTGCTTGGTTTTTTTATTTTCAGGACAGGGGTGCGCACTTTGACACTCACAGTTCCTTATGTTATAGTGGGTCTTACAGCTTTTTGCTGTTACAAATGCTTGAAAACAAAGTGCTTTTCCTTCGAAAACACAAGGAGATCGATTGGCTACAAAAGATTTGCGGATCAACAGACAGATCCGTGCAAAAGAAGTGTTCGTCATTGACGCAGACGGTACCCAAAAAGGTATCATGGGTGTATTCGACGCCATAAGGCTTGCCGAAGAATCAGGTTTGGATCTGGTGGAGGTGTCTCCCAACGCAAATCCTCCTGTCTGCAAGGTGTTGGATTTTGGAAAGTATCGCTACGAGCAGGAAAAAAGGCTCAGGGATGCCAAGAAAAACCAAAGCGTCGTCAAGATAAAAGAAATACGAATGCAGCCAAAGATTGAAAAGCATGACATGGAAACAAAAAGCAAGTTCATCGGCGATTTCCTTTCGGAAGGCAACAAGGTGAAGATTTGCATCCGCTTCCGAGGCCGTGAATTGGCCCATACTGAATTGGGCAAGGTTGTGCTCGACAAGATACTTGAAACCCTTGTGAACAATGGTGTAGAGTACAATCTTGATCGTTCGCCTCTCATGGAGGGTAAAATGATGAGCATACTCATCAGCCCTGTCAAGGGTGCCCCTGTTGCAAAACCGGCAATTCCTGCCCAGGGAAGTGATTTAGGAAAAAACGATAATCCGTAGGGATTGTCGATAACGCTGTTGTAGGGGTTGTCTTGTTCCCTACGACGCGAAGGAAGGTAGATATGCCAAAAATGAAAACAAGAAAATCCGCTGCAAAGCGGTACCATGTCACCGGGACTGGCAAGATCCGTTTTAAGAAACAGGGTCTTCGCCATATTCTCACCAAGAAAAGCAGCAAGCGGAAAGCGCATCTTCGCAAGCCGGGCTTTATTTCCAATGCCGAGGGAAGAAAGAATGCAATGGTTCTTATCCCTTATGCCAGATAGGAGGGTGAGAATATGAGAGCAGTAGACGGAACAAAACACAAGGACAGGCGTAAGAAGATCCTTGATAGGGCCAAGGGATATTATGGCAGGCGGAGCACGAACTACCGTATCGCAAAAGACGCGGTGGCCAAGGCTGGCAAGTATGCATATCGTGGTCGTAAAGAGAAGAAGAGGGATTTTCGGAAACTCTGGATTGCAAGAATCAACGCTGCAGTACGTGCAGAGGGGTTGAATTATTCACAGTTTATCCATGGTTTGGATCTTATCCATGTCGAACTGAACAGGAAGGCTTTGTCCAATATGGCAATCGAGGACAAGCAGGCTTTCACCGTTTTGCTGGATCAGGTAAAGACCGCGCTGAGATAAGAAGGAAGTCAATCATGTCCGTAATCGATACTGTCCAATTGTTGGAGCAACGCACACAGAAAGCTGCTGGATTGATTGTTATGCTTCGCAAGGAGAAAGCGGAGATGCAGCAGAAGCTGGATTCGCTAGTTAATCAACCAGCGGTAGACCCAACTCTTGCTCAGAAACTGGAATCGGAGTCAGGCTTGAATGCGGAATTGCAGACAAAGCTTGCAGAATCCACTGTTTCGAATGGGAATCTGTCATCCGAGCTCCAGCTCATGAAAAAGCAGCTCACCGAGTTGCAAGACAAGTTCGATTTGGTCAACAACCACAATGCGGAGCTTGAGGAGTATGTCCAAAAATTCACGACAAGCAACAAGCTTATCGAGGAAAGCATCAACAAGGCTATGGACAACCTCTCCCACATCGAGGGACTTGATGATATTCCTTTGGAGGCGGCAATGGCCGACGAGCTTTCCGCAGCTGACGACTACACCTCTGGTGGAGCTCTCAACGGGGAACAAATCGAGAATCCGGAGGACCTCTGATTTCTTATCAAGAGAATGTATTATGGTGCCTGTTGTAGGAATGCAACAGGTTTTTTTTACTCCACCCCTTTATCATTTAGGAAAACTTGTGTAGATTATAGGGGTGATCCTGCGGAAGCCACCGGAGCAAATAGTCTCTTGGCGCAAATTACACGAAAGGGTTTCGGCATAGCTGATTTGCATTGCTCTCGCCTTCGGGTATTAGAGAACAGAATTATCAGCAAACTGGTTACCCCCTTGAACCTTAGGTTCAAGAGCTTCTTCGGAAGCGGCGCCGCAGGTCTTTTTTTTCTAAAAACAGGAATCAAACATGGCAAAAAGCACCACAGACGACATCGTATTCATCACGCTTCCCCCTTCCATGGCACGGGACATCAATGGCTTCAAGATTGACCCTGCACGGCAACTGCCAGTGCAGTTGCCTGAAGGCAAAACAGCCTTGGATGGCACAGACGAGATAACCATTGAGATGATTATCGGAGGCATGCTCAAAATCATCGCATACAAGACCGAGCATCCGAACTTTGCATACTACAAGGCCTTTGTCCTTGCCGCAGAACCAGACTGTGTAGAACAGCTCAACCTTGCGGCCATCGCACAGGAGAAGGCAGGGAATATGGGTTTCAGTGAGCAGTTATTCCTCACCGTCTGCCATCTTATGCCCCAGAGCGCCACGTATATTAATCTTGCCACCTTCTATAGCCAAAAAGCTGCCAACGATACGAACAAGGGTGAAGTGTATGACATGTTCGCCCAAAAGGCTCTGGATACCCTGCTTGAAGGACTGGAAGCCTTCCCCAAGGATGCCGATCTTCTTTGCGAGGTTGGATATTTCCATCTTTATCAGGGAAATATCGAGGCGGCAAAGAATTTCTTTGACCAGTACCTGCTTGTGGCCCCCCAGGGGGAGAAGAGAAAAAAGGTGGAGAAAGTGTTCTCTGACATCAATAACAAGATAAACAACGATACCACCCTGATGCAGGCTTACGATGAGATACAGTTGAGCAACGAGCAAAAGGCGCTCTCCCTCCTTGATGAATATATCAAGAAGAACGAGAAGGTATGGAATGCTTATTTCCTCAAAGGATGGGCCTTGCGGCGCCTTGAGCAATTTCAAAAAGCAAAAGAGGCGCTTCTGATGTGCCTCAAGCTGGAGGAGAGCAATGCGGACATCTACAACGAACTCTCCTTGTGCGAGCTGGCCCTGGGGAACAAGGAGCTGGCAAAAACCTACCTTAACATCGCTGTTGATTTGGACAATGGGAATCTGACAATGCTCTCCAATCTGGCCTATCTTCATCTTAAGGATCTGGAATTTGACGAAGCCAGGAAATATCTGGAAATCGCACGTTCCCTTGATGGCAACGACCCCCTGATCATCCAGCTGATGAAGGATTATGAGAGCCAGACAGGCGACAAGCTTTCGGAACCTATCGTTGAGCAGGTCGTGGATGACGAAAAGCTTCAAGAGGAAGTGAGAAAACAAGACGCAAAGGACGAAATGCAGGATTTCGGCGCCAACAGGGAAGACTTGGATGATGGAGCTGATGAAGATGATTGCGCATGCCATCATCATGAGGAATAAGGAAAAATGAAAGTCATTTCAAAAAGCACAGAAGATACTCTGGCATTGGGAAGACGTATTGGAAGTAAATGCAAGGCCGGTATGGTTATCAGCCTTAGGGGGAGCCTGGGAGCGGGAAAGACGGTCATCGCGAAAGGTATAGCCGAGGAGCTTGGCATTACCGAAGCGATTGTCAGCCCGACATTCACCTTGATGCAGGAATACCAAGGGACAAGTCTCAAAATGTTCCATATGGACCTGTACAGGCTTTCGGGTACTGATGAGTTCGAGATGATCGGGGGCGAGGAGATGCTGTATGGCAAAGCCGTCGTCCTGATAGAGTGGAGCGAGAAGATTCAGGGGATGCTGCCAAAGAACACCGTGTATATCCAACTGGACATCAAGGACAACCAGGACAGGGACATCACCATCGAGGGACTTGAGCTATGAACATATTCAGTGTGGACACCTCTACGGAGGCAATGCATCTTTGTCTGGCCATGGGAGACGAAGACACCCCCTTGGCTAGTTTTGAAAGCAGGACCTTCAATTGTGGCTGGCAGCATAGTGAGCATCTGGTTGTCCAGATGCTTGAGATGTGCCATCAGAACAATCTGGAATTCAAGGACCTCCAACTCTTGGTGTGTTCCCGTGGTCCTGGTTCCTTCACAGGGTTAAGAATCGGCATGAGCGCGCTCAAAGGCATAGCCCTGGCGGGAAACATACCCTTGGTGTCAATCCCAACCATGGAGGCCATCAGCACGGCGGTAGGCTTCTTCGATGGTCCCATCATCCCGGTGATTGATGCAAAAAAACAACGTTACTACAGCGCTATCTTCCTCAGGGGACAACGCCTGAGCCCCGACATGGATTGCGAGGGGCAGGAGATAGTGAAGCTTCTTGAAGGAGAGCCCCAAGCTTTGGTCACAGGCCCCGATAGCGCCAGCTTCGCTCCCCTCCTCTCCTCATACAAAGGGAGGCTTTTCGTCGATCCCCTCCGTTACAGGGACATCAGCCAGACGCTGGTGACACTGGGAGTCAGCTCCTACAAGGCCAACGGCCCTGATGATATCGGCATCGGGCCCGTATATGTGCGTAAGAGTGATGCGGAGATAGCGTTACAACAAAAAATAAAGAAAATGGAGGAACCCCATGGATGTGTTTGACATCGTAATTGTAGGTTCAGGTGCCGCGGGAATGAGCGCAGCCCAATACGGAGCACGGGCAGGCCGGACGGTACTGGTCCTGGAACAGCTGGCCCCGGGAGGACAATGCATGTATATCGAGTCAGTGGAGAACTACCCCGGATTGGAAAAAGCCATCTCAGGGTATGAGTTCGCTGAGCGTTTAGAAAAACAGGCCAAGGATTTCGGTGCAAGGACAGTGTACGCCCAGGTATTGGGCTTCACCAAGGAAAATACTGGTTTCTCGGTAACGACGAATGAAGGTACCTATCATGCCAAAACCCTCATATGGGCAACCGGAGCCCAACATAGGCATCTGGATGTTCCCGGGGAACAGAAATACCAAGGGAAAGGAATCTCCTATTGTGGCACCTGCGACGGTCCGTTTTTCAAGAATAAGAAAATACTGGTGGCAGGAGGAGGGGACACAGCCCTTACCGATGCATTGTATCTTTCCAAGTTGACACCTACAATCACCATCTGTCATCGTAAAGATCGTTTCAGAGCACAGGAAAATCTCATCGAACGAGTCAAAAACAACAAGAACATCACAACCAAGATGGAACAGACCATTGTAAGTATCGATGGAGATGACAACCATGTCACCTCCGTGACATTCAAGGACACCAAAGACGGGAGCTTGTCAACCGAGGCCTTTGATGCGGTGTTCATCTTTGTTGGAATGCTTCCCAAAACCGAATTGCTTGATACATCCCTTCTTGACAGGAATGGCTACGTGCTGACCAACGAGAAGATGGAGACGGCGGTTCCCGGGCTGTTCAGTGCAGGGGATGTAAGAAACACCCCTTTCAGGCAATTGGTCACTGCTGCAAGTGATGGTGCGATTGCCGCCCACTTCGCCAGCGAATATATCGATATCATCGAGGGACATCAATATCGTTGATGAAACCTTGCCCTGGGAAATGTGTTTTGTCTTATAACAAGCAATGTACGAGGAATGTCCGGTGAATAAAATCTTTTCTTGGATTGAAGAACATAGAAAAACGGTACTAATAGTAATTTACGGCATTACCATCATTTTTCTCGTACTTGCCACCTCCCTGAAGCTTAATACCGACTTAAATACGCTCGTCCCGGCCGATCCGGAAGTGGAAGCCTTGCAAAAAGAAGTCCTTGGTGATTCTTCAAAGGAATACCCGAACAACTTCTACATGCTCCTCGAGGGGCCTCGCATCTATGATGCAGAAACCCTTACCGCCATCGATAAAGTAGTCACCCAAATCAAGCAGATTGAGCAGATAGGACCTGAGCTCTCCCCTTTTTCCTTTGTAACGGTCATCAAGAAAGGAACACGGCTGGCGACCATGCCCATCAAGACCCATACAGGCGATGGACCTTGGAGTGATGAGGAAGCGGCTCAATTCAAGGAGAGGCTTCTCGCCGATGACATGGTCAAGGGGCTTCTCTACAACCAGTCGGGACAGGGCTTGCTGTTTTATTTTAGTCTGAAAAATCTTGGAACCCAACAAAAGGCAATCGATGACCAGCTTTTTTCAATCGCTCATCAGCTGGATTCTTATTGTGAAGTACATGCACTTGGTTCGGGAATGTTCAACGACAAGCTGACGGTATATCTTACCCATGACCTCTGTCTGTTACTCGGGCTCTGTCTTCTGGTCATCCTTTTGGTGTATTATTTCTCTTTCCGGGCCAAAAGGGCCGTCCTTATCCCCTTCAGCCTGTCTTTCATCGGTATCATCTGGACACTGGGGACGATGACTCTTCTTGGCTACGAACTCACCATAGTGAGCATTATCACCCCTTGCATGACACTGATCCTTGGTTCCTCCTATTCCATTCATGTCATCAGCGAATACTACAACAATTATCGCGATGTCAAAGGGGTGTTTTCCCAAAAGCAGGTGCTGCTTTCCTCAATGAACAATATCACCACTACCATATCGACAGCCTGCCTTACCACAATTATCGGTTTTGTCAGCCTGCTTGCCTGTCAGATCGTCTCTTTCAAAGAATTGGGTATTTCTGTCGGTCTTGGAATATTTTATTGCGCGGTACTGTCACTCACCTATATCCCTGCATGGCTGGGCAATATGGTCCCTCCTCAGAAAACCCAGCTCAAGGTTGTGAGCAAGGGGACCTTGTCCAAGATAGTATCCAGCATCAGCAGCTTCATCGTACGCAAATGGTGGGTCTCCTTAGTTCTCTTTCTTCTAATTCTTTCAGGTTTCGCATTTACCCATGACAAGATTGACATACAGACAAACTACATGACCTACTTTCCTCAAAAGGATCCTCTTTTGCAGGATGCCGTACTTTTTGCAAGGGAGATGGGAGGTACCGATCCTCATTACATCACCCTCACCGCGCCTGAGGGTGAGAAGAATTATTTCTTCCGTCCCGAGGTAATAAAAAGTATTTATGCCTATGAGGAGGCAATAAAAGAGCAGGATCTTGATGTGATGCATATACTTTCCTTCAGTCAGTACACTGTATTTTTGAACAAGGTGTACAGCGGCAAGGAGGAAGTCCCCGACAAGGCGGGCCTGATCCTCACACTTTCAAAGTACCTGAAACTTATCGCGAACCAAATGGGAAGCAATACCATCAGCATGTTGGTCAATGATGAAGGCACCGAGATGACCATCTCCGTGCGCTATTGGGATAGCAAACAACAAAACATGCAAAGCATAGAGAGCGCTGAGAACCTGCGCAAGGTGATGGGGAAGAACCGCGGCTTGCTTCCACAGGACATCACCATCCGCGACTGGGGAACTACCGTCACAGGTCTCCATCTCATCTCGACAATCATGCATGACCAGAAAGTATCCACCATCCTCTCGTTGGTTCTTGTATTTGCCGTGGTATGCCTGCAATTCAAATCTTTTAAATTCGGACTGTACTCAATCATTCCTATTTTAGTGGGTATCATGGGCAGTTATTGCCTGATGTTTGTCTTTGGTATTCCTTTTGATGTGGTGACGGCTATTTTCGGTAGTATCACCATAGGAACAGGCATAGACGATGCCATACACTTCATCGTGCGGTTCCTCAACCAAAGGAAACACCATCCAGCCCAACCGTTCAGGGTGCAAGTGGAGCATACCCTGATGATTACCGGCAGACCAATCCTGCTTACAAGCACCAGCATCATCCTTGGCATGCTTGTGCTTACCCTGGCAAGCTACACACCCATCAGGTATTTTGGCTTTCTGATGGCCATAGCCTTGTTCACCACCACACTCTCCACCCTGTTCATATTACCCTCCGTGATGGTCGGCTTCCACCTTCTGGGCAACAGGTTCCATAAGAAAACCACTTAACCAAATTCTTTCTCAACCAAGGACAAGGCACAAAGAATTGTCTTGTCCATGTCATAGTACTTGTACTCAGCCAGTCTCCCTCCAAGAAGCAGCGTGTCCTTCTTTTGCGCCAAGGCGTGATACCGCTCGTAGAGAGCGTCATTCTTCTCGTCGTTGATGGGGTAATAGGGTTCTTGGGTAACTTGATAATCCACCGAGTACTCATAACTCACCCAGGTCACCTTCTCTTCCCCGAATTCAAAGAACTTATGTTCGATGCTTCTGGTATAAGGGATATCGCTGTCAGTGTAGTTCATTACAGCTACACCTTGGTAGTTATCAGTCTCATACCTTTTCAACTCAAATATCTCCGAACGGAAATCAAGCGGCCCGTAGCATTGATGGAAATAAGCATCCAGGGCTCCTGTATAGAGTATTTTATTGGCAATCCTCTCATACGCATCCTGCTCATTGTTGAAATCAACCGACAGACGAACCTCGACATCCCGCAGGAGTTTCTCGATTATCCGGGTATACCCACCAATGGGAATGCCCTGATAGGTGTCATTGAAATAATTGTTATCAAACCGGAACCTGAGTGGAATACGCTTAATAATCGATGCAGGCAGTTCGGTACAGGGTCTGCCCCACTGTTTCTGAGTGTACCCCTTGATCAGTCTCTCATACACATCATGCCCTACCAAGGAAAGGGCCTGCTCCTCCAAATTCTTGGGCTCGGCGATGCTCACCCGCTGGTCCTTGAGCTTCTCCCTGACCTGTGAGGGGGTGATGGTACGCCACATCTGATAGAAGGTGTTCATGTTAAAGGGAAGATTATAAAGCTGCCCGTGGTAGTTGGCTATCGGACTGTTGATATAGTTATTGAATTTGGCAAACTGGTTGATATAGTCCCACACCATTTGGTTCGAAGTATGGAAGATATGCGCCCCATAGAGATGTATGTTGATGCCATCCCTCTCCTGGGTGTAGATATTACCTCCAATGTGATCACGTTTCTCCAAAACCAAGCAGGTTTTCCCTCTTCTTGCAGCCTCATAGGCAAACGTCGAGCCAAACAGGCCAGAACCGACGATAACATAATCGTACTTTTTCATAGGCTCATTTTGGAAGATAAGTGCAAGTAAGTCAAATGGAATCCGTCGGCTCAATTCATAGGGTGAGACCTTCTCCTTCCTGAGAAGATAAAAATCCAGCAGGGGCTACTTTTGCTTTCCTTATTTGACTTTTCACATGTTACCCCCCCTGACAGGATTAGCATGATACCACAGGCTTGGTCCTGACAGAGGTTACCCAATTCACTGGATTTTCTCGACACTTTTAGGTATGATGTAAAGAAAGAAAATAGGAGATATTTATGATTATTGGAGAATTCAACGACTCTTTTCCTCCCTTGATGGACGGGGTTGGCGGAGTGGTAAAAAATTATACATTGCAATTGAAGAAACAAGGTGACACAGTATACGTCCTGGCCGGAGGATACGAGAACTCGGATGAATATGATAAACAGATGGGGTGGGATTATGTCTATCGCATGCCGGCAAAGGAAGTCAAGAGAATCAGGCCGTATGGGATATTGAAATGTCCACAGGCGCTATTTGACCAATTGATGGCCATCGACTTTGATTTAATCCATATCCATAGCCCTTTCTATGCGGGAAGTGTGGGACGCAAGATCGCCCTGGCGAAGCATATACCCTTGGTGGGTACTTTCCACACCCTCTATGCTGACGACATCAACCTTTTCGTCCATAACATCAAGCCGCTCACGGACCTGGTGCTGAGAAAGATCATGAGAAACTATTACCTCTGCGATGAGGTGTGGACACCAAGCTCATCAACGCGGAAAGTACTCATTACCGACTATAATTTCAAGAAAGACGTGCAGGTAATGGAAAATGGCTGCGACATGGTGGTCCCGTCCTCTCAGGAACGGGCAGAGATGAAAAAAAAGGCCTATGACTATACCGGAATCAAAGAGGATATGCCGGTGGTCATCTATGTGGGACAGCATAAAGATGCAAAGAATCTTCCCTTGGTGCTCCAATCCCTGGCAATACTCCGGCAGAAGGGAATCCCCTTTAGGATGTTGTTTGTCGGCGAAGGCCCCCAAGCTGAGGACTACAAGAAATTTGTCAAAAGCCACGACATGGAATCATATGTATCCTTTCTTGGAAAAATCACGGACAGGACATTGGTCGCCAGTCTTTATTGCATCTCCAGTCTTTTCCTGTTTCCTTCACTGTATGATACTTCCTGCCTGGTGATGCGTGAGGCAGCCTGTTTTAAACTGCCAGTCGCATTTATCAAGGATGCCTGCACCTCCGAAGGCATTATCGACGGGGACAACGGATATCTCTCAGAGAACACCCCGCAAGCTTTCAGCGATACAATCTACAGGGCGATCATCAATAAGGAGGAACATGATCATGTGGGGCTCAGGGCCCGGGAAAGTCTTTACCACAGTTGGGAGGAAGTGCTGACCCAGGTGAAAAAAAGGTACGAGAACCTTGTCGCTACACATGGAAATGGTCATCAAACCGCTCACTGAGAATCCGCTTACAAAATGAATTTGGTTTCTTGAGTATCTTTGATCCCCGGGTGATCTTGCAAAGGGAAATCTTATACTTGGAGGCGATCTCCCGCTGGGGGGTGCCTTGGTAAAGTTCCTTGAGCAGATTCCACCGGAGGATCAGGTCCTTTTGCTCTGCAGGGGTGAATATCTCATCAAATAACTGGTACATCTGATTCTCATTGGTTGTCTTGGCGAACAAGTGAATCAGATCATCAATGGTGTCTTCCATATAATCTCCTGTCTTTGATTCTAGAAAGAGAAACTGATACCGTCAAGCACGGATTGTTGCACTTTCCCTTTAATTCGGTATACTAGAGGATATGCAATATACATCAGCGACAAGAAGAAAATTAGCCGGACTCCAGATAGGTGAGAGAACAGAACATCTTGTGTATCAGGGAATAGCAAAACATGTAAAGGACACACATAATAAAGAAATTCTCAATCGAATCGCCAGTGAGGAATTAATTCATGCTGAAGTTTGGAAAAAGCTCTCGGGCGAGCAGGAAAAACCTCGTAGACTGTATGCCAAATGGCATGTATTCCTTTCCTACATCCTTGGTTATACCTTTGTGCTTAAGAAAATGGAGAATGACGAGGACAAGGCAAATTTAATGTATGAGAAACTGGCTTTGGAAATCCCCGAGGCCACACAGATATCGCTTGAGGAGAAAGTCCACGAGCAGGAACTGATCAAGATGCTGGATGAGGAACGGCTCCAATATGTAGGTTCCATGGTGCTTGGCCTCTCCGATGCCCTTGTCGAGCTTTCCGGAACCTTGGCAGGGCTGACCTTCGCCTTGCAGAATAACCGGCTGATAGCCTTGTCCGGTCTCATCACAGGAATCTCCGCAACCCTGTCCATGGGCTCGAGTGAATATCTCTCAGCTAAGAACAGTGGTGAAAAGAATGCTCTCAAAAGCAGCATGTACACGGCACTCGCTTATGTGTTCACCGTTTTCTTTATCGTACTCCCCTATTTGGTGTTCTCCAGCTACGTGACCGCCTTGGCGATGATGCTCTTCTCAGGAATGATAATCATCCTGCTTTTCACTTATTATACCTCAGTGGCAAAGGATCTTCCCTTTGGGAAACGGTTCCTTGAGATGGCAGGCATCAGCCTCAGCGTAGCTGTCATATCCTTCGGTATCGGCCTTCTGGTCAAAAAATTCCTAGGAGTCACAATTTGAACTATTACTCATTCAATCAGAGAAAACTCTCCCGCATCGCTCTTGGCTGTGATCATTTTGGGGAGGATATCCCTACTTCCGTGGCCTTGGAGGAAATAGACTATTACTATCAGGCGGGAGGCAATCTTTTTGATACGGCCAGAGCCTACGGGCAAAGTGTGGCCGATGGCCCGTCGACAAGCGAGCAGGTGGTGGGAAAATGGATCCAAGCCAATGGATGCAGGGAGAATATCATCCTTGCCACCAAGGGTGGATTACCCCCGAAAAATGATATGCACAAGAGCAGACTTACCGAGAAATGCATCCGTTTTGATGTTGAGACAAGTCTGCAACAACTGAAAGTCAACAAGGTGGATATCTGGTTTCTTCACCGGGACAACCCCGCGATGGGAGTTGATGAGATTGTCGATCTTGTCAACGAGGAAGTGGTCGCAAAAGGGTACACCACCTACCTCGGCCTTTCCAATTGGAAAAGCAAGAGAATCGAGCAAGCGAATGAATGGGCAAAAAAACACAACAGACAGGGCTTTTCCCTCAGTGAGATACAAGACAGCCTCGCATATTGCACCCCGCAACAGTGGAATGATGATACCATTGTCTGCATGGATGACCATGAGGAACTCTGGTATAAGAAGAACAATTTCCCGGTTCTGGCCTTTGCCTCCCAGGCCAAGGGATTCTTCTCAAAGATTCTCAATGGAGGCATGGATGAATTATCACAAAAGGCTAAGGAAAGGTTTGTGACCGAAAGAAACCTTGCCATGGTTCCCAAGGTGGAAGCCCTGTCACAAGAACTCAAGGTGAGTGTAGCCGCCCTCTGCGTGGCATACCTGACCAGTCAGGAATATCCTGTGTTCCCTATCATCGGATCGTCCAAGCTTTCCCAAATAAAGGATTCCCTTTCAAGCGCTGACCTGATCCTCACCAAGGAACAGCTCGGTTATCTAAAAAGCGGGGAAAGAGCCTAGGACTATATGAGAGGGGAAGTAAGTTTGAGGACCGAACGAAGCAGACGTCTGGGCAGAGAGGTGTTTCTCACCTCTTCCTCCGTGACCTGATGCGACACTTCGAAAACAGCGCTTAAATCTGAGCATATCTCTTTGACTATGGAGCATTGGTAGAAGGCAACACCATTTTCAAAATCAAGATAGAAGGTTCGGTAGTCCATGTTGATCGTCCCTAGGATCGCCACCTTGTCATCACTGATAATTGTCTTGGCATGGATGAAGCCTGGAGTATACTCGTAAATCTTCACCCCTGCAGCGATAAGTGACCGGTAGTAGGAACGTGATACACTGAAGGCGTACCATTTATCAGGAATATGGGGGATGACAATCCTCACGTCGACATTGCTTTGTGCACAAATACGCAACACGGTAATCATCTCGTTATCAAGGGCAAGATATGGGGTGGTGATCCAAACATATTTCTTCGCCATCCCGATAATCTGGATATAGGCATTCTCTGCAACATTGTTATCGTCAAGAGGGTTGTCGCCAAAAGGCTGGACAAATCCATCCGAAAGAGCTTTCCTCGTAGGGATGAAGCGGGAGAAATCCAATTCCTCGGAAGTGCTGTAAACCCACAGTTGCATGAACATCAGCGTCAGGTTCCATACCGCATCACCCTCAAGACGAACAGCATAATCCTTCCAATGACCAAAAAGGATTTTCCTGTTTGCATATTCATCGGAGAGATTGACTCCACCCGTGAAGCCCACATTGCCATCGATCACCAAGACCTTGCGATGGTCACGGCAGTTCATCCGGATATTCAAATGAGGCTTCAGGGGATTGAAAGCGACCACTTGCAATCCAAGAGACCTCAGCTTACGCTCATAATGGTTGGGAATATGCTGGATAGCCCCCAAATCATCAAACATCAAGCGGACCTCCACCCCCTCCCATCTCTTTTGTAGCAACACCTCCAAAAGCAGGTCCCACAGTTCCCCTTCTTCAATGATAAAGAACTCCAAGAGGATGAAGGACTTCGCCTTCCTCACCTCCTCAATCATATCCACGAACCAGTCTTCCCCGAGAGGATAGAACTTCACTGC
>Ga0172378_10002599_pt1 | contig 16971 bp, 12 predicted proteins | sample GrowelOW332metaG_FD_119755 | JGI IMG/M metagenome (GOLD analysis project Ga0172378, IMG submission 119755) | Groundwater microbial communities from an aquifer near a municipal landfill in Southern Ontario, Canada - Pumphouse #3_1 metaG | ecosystem: Environmental > Aquatic > Deep subsurface >... | reverse complement strand
GAAGTTGAAAAACTAATTAAACCTGGACTTAATGCTCTTAAAGAAAAAGACTTTGGGGAACTACAAGTAATTACTTCCAAAATTTATCATCTTTTATTTACATGCAATAAAATTGAAGGACATCCATATTTTAAATATAAGATTTATAATTCATACGAAGAATATGTAAAAAAAGTAAATCTCCCACAAAAAGTTGAAATTGATTTTGATACAAAAGATTTTAAAGAAAAGATGGAAGCTGGATGGTATTCTAGAATAATTGGTGGGGCTTTAGGTACCGAAATTGAAGGCTATACTACAAAAAAACTGAAAGAAAAGTTTGGCGAAATAAAATATTATTTAAGGCCACCTAATACTTATAATGATGACATTACCTATGAAATTGCCTTTTTAGATGCTTGTAGTAGGTCAAAATCAATTCCTTCTAGCATAGAAATTGCCAATAGCTGGATACGCTTAATTCCAACAGGGTGGTCAGCAGAACAAGTGGCTTTAGACAATATTTCTAGAGGTATTTTTCCTCCTGAAAGTGGTTATTACCTAAATCCATATAGAGAATGGATAGGGGCACAAATGAGAGGTGCAATTTGTGGACAAGTAGCACCTGGAAATCCAAAATTAGCAGCTCATTTGGCCTTTATTGATGGTCAAGTTTCACATCATAACAATGGAATCTTTGGAGAAATTTTTAACGCAGTAATGGTAAGTCTAAGCTTTACTCATACTGATATTAAAGAAATCTTGAAAATTGCAATTGCTTCAATCCCAAGTGATAGCGAATATCATAGTGTTGTGAAATTTGCCTTTAATTCTTGTCTTACTAATGATTTTATTAATGCTTGGAAACTATGTGAGGAAAAATACAAACAATACAACTGGATTCATGCTTACCCTAATGCAGCGGCAGAAGTAGTAGCGCTTTATTTTGGAAATGGTGATTTCAATGAAACTTTATATAAAATAGCAATATGTGGACAAGATGTAGACTGTAATGCTGCTCAGATTGCAGTAATTATAGGAACTATAAAAGGAATCAAAAATATAGATGAAAGATGGCTTACCCCTTTTAAAAGTGGAGAGCTAAAAACTTATTTAAGAGAAAAAAAATTACTTAATATTACCGATTTAATAAATCAAACTGTCCTTGAAGCTAAAAAGTTGAATTCATTAAATCATGAAGGATAATTTTTCATAAAAAGGAGAAAAAAATGAAAAAAAAGTTGCTAGTTGTTTTATTTGTTTTTTGTAGTGTAGCTATGCTTTTTGCTACGGGTACTACTGAAGCTACTGTTGAAGATGGAACATTGGATGTTGCGTTATTGATTAATGGGAACTTAGGTGATAAATCTTTTCATGATTCAGCAAATAATGGAATGAAACTTGTAAAAGATCAATTAGGATTAAAAACTAAAGTAATTGAAGTTGGATATGATCAATCTAAATGGGAGCCAGCACTAAGAGACTTATGTGATGAAAATCATGATATTGTAATTTGTGGAACATGGCAAATGCAAGAGATTGTTTCAAATATTGCTCCTGAATATCCAGATCAACATTTTATTGTTTATGATACAAGTATGAATTATGAAGATGATAAAAATGGTGACTTCAAAAATGTTTATTCTATTGAGTATTTACAAAACGATGGTTCTTTTCTCGCTGGTGCATTAGCTGCAAAGATGACAAAAACTGGTAGTATTGGTTTTGTAGGTGGTATGGATAATACTGTAATACTGGATTTCTTGGTAGGATATATTCAAGGTGCAAAAACAGTAAATCCAAATATTAAAGTTGTTCCTTCTTTTGTAGGAAATTTTAGTGATGCGGCGAAAGCAAAAGAATTAACTTTTGCCCAATACCAAATGGGTGTTGATATTGTATTTGCCTGTGCTTCAAATGCTAGTGATGGTGTTTTGCAAGCTTCCAAAGAAAGAGGAATGATGTGTATCGGAGTTGATAGTGATATGGCTATGCTGTATAAGGATTCAGATCCAGTACTTTCAAATCTTATTATTTCTTCTGTTTTAAAGAGAGTTGATAAATCTATCCGATTAGCAGTAGGTCAAGCAAATGAAAATACACTTAAATATGGAACTCGTGTAGCTTTAGGTATCAATGAAGACTGTGTGGGTTTAGCTGATAATGAAGTTTACCAAAAGAAAGTTCCTTCTGATGTAAGAGAATTAATGGCATCCTATACTGAAAAGATAAGGAAGGGAGAAATTAAAGTAGATACAGCTTTTGGAAAAAGTAAAGCTGAAATAAATAAATATATTGAAACGGCTCGTTAATTTTTGTTAAAAACGATTCTCCTTAAAGTTTTTTTTGAGGAGAATTTTTAAAATTCCGATTGGAGAATTATTGTGAATGAAATCCTAATGATGAATAAGATAAATAAGATTTATCCTAATGGTGTTGTTGCAAATAAGGATGTTGATTTTTCTGTGAGACGAGGTGAAATACATGCATTAGTGGGTGAAAATGGTGCTGGTAAAAGTACCTTGATGAAAATACTTTTTGGAATTGAAAAACCTACTGAAGGAAGCATTTATTACAAAGGGAAAAAACTTATCATAAATTCTCCACTTGATGCAATAAATTATGGTTTTGGAATGGTCCACCAACATTTTATGTTAGTTGAATCAATGAGTGTCTCCGAAAATATAGTTTTGGGAAGTGAGCCAGGTTCTTCTTGGAAAATCAACAGTAATATTCAAGATGAAGAAGCAAAAAAGATAATGGAAAAATATAATTTTAAAATAAATGTAAAAGCAAAGATTTCGGATTTATCGATAGGCTTGAGGCAAAAAGTTGAAATCTTAAAAGCCCTATATAAAGGTGCAGAAGTGCTTATTTTAGATGAACCTACTGCTGTTTTAACTCCTCAAGAAACTGTTGAATTATTTGAGCAATTAAAAGCGCTCAAAGCCCAAGGGCATACTATTATTTTTATTAGCCACAAATTAAATGAAATAAAAGAAATTTGTGACCGTATTTCTATTATGAGGAATGGGACTCTAGTAGGTGTTTATGACGTAAATGCAGTTACAAAAGATGAAATCTCGGATTTAATGGTTGGAAAATCAGTAAATTGGGAAGTTTTAAAAACACCTACAAAAAAAGGAAAAGTATTATTAAAAGTAAAAAACTTAACTGTAATAAATGAAGCCAATTTTCCTTGTTTGAAACATGTATCTTTTAACTTACATTCTTCTACAATTTTAGGAATAGTAGGGGTAGAGGGGAATGGACAAAAAGAACTAGTTGATTCAATTGCTGGATTAACAAAAATAGAAAGTGGAGAAATAATCTTAAAAGATAAAAAAATAAATACTAGTTCTGTAGAAAAAATTAGAGAGTTAGGGCTTTCTCATATTCCGGGAGATAGAATGGTGAGAGGTATTGCAAATGAATCAACTATTGAAGAAAATCTTTTAGCTACCCATACAAAAGATGAAAGGTTATTTCATAAAGGTTTTTTGAAAACGAAAGAAATAAGAAAGTGGTCTGAAGAATTAATAAGCGAATTTCAAATAAAAGCTTCTTCTCCTAAAGTTCCAATAAAAATGCTAAGTGGCGGAAATATTCAAAAAGTAATAGTGGCTAGAGAATTTTCTAAAAACAGTGATTGCATTATTGCCAATCAACCTACAAGAGGAATTGATATTGGAGCAGCAAAATTTATTCACTTGAAGTTGATTGAACTTAGAGATAAAGGAGCTGGTGTTTTATTACTTTCAGCTGACTTAAGTGAAATAAAAAGCATGAGTGATAGTTTGTTGGTAATATTTAATGGCCAATTTGTTGCTTATTTTGAGGATGCTAACAAAGTAACTGAAGAACAATTAGGGAAGTTTATGCTAGGTGTTGAAAAACAGGATGAAAAGGAAATAAAAAGGTGTGAAGCGTGAAAAAAATAAATTTTGAAACAAAATTTGAAATAATCAGGTTTAGTGTAGCCATTTTAATAGCTTTAGCCCTTTCATTTATTATAATATTATTAGTAAGTGACATGCCTTTTTTGGCTCTCCAAAAATTATTCTTGGGACCACTTGAGAATTTACGTAGATTTGGAAATGTAATAGAATTAGCTATTACACTAAGTTTTGCCGGTTTATCTATTGCCATAATTTTTAGTGCAAATCAATTTAATCTGGCTCCAGAGGGTGCTTTTTATGCAAGCGGAGCAATTTCTGCAATGTTTGTATTAACTTTTCCCTTGCCAAAAATAATTTCACCATTTTTAGCAATTATAATTGGAGGATTGATAGGCGCTATAATTTGTGTGATTCCTGCCCTGCTAAAAAAGAAGTGGGGTGCCAGTGAACTAGTATCTTCTCTAATGTTAAATTTCATAGTTATGTATCTTGCTAAATATTTTATAAATAATAAATTCAAAGATCCAACCTGTGGTTATAATGCAACTTATATTTTGCCCGATTCCTCAAGATTAATAAATATTATACCAGGTACTAGAATTCATTTTGGGTTAATTATTGTAGTGTTTACAATTTTTGTTTGTGTTGTTTTCATGCAAAAAACGAAGTGGGGATTTCAACTATTGCAAACTGGTCGAAACGTTGAATTTGCTAAATATGTAGGAATAAACACCTCTGCTATAATTATCATGAGCCAAGCAATTGGTGGTTTTATTGCCGGAATGGGGGGTAGTATAGAAACACTTGGGATGTATAATCGTTTTCAATGGCAAAGTTTACCGGGGTATGGTTTTGATGGTGTAATAGTAGCTATTTTAGCTAAGAATAAACCCAAATATGTACCTTTAGCTGCTTTCTTTTTAGCCTATATTAGAATTGGTGCTGACAAAATGGCAACTTCTACAGATGTGACTAGTGAAATGATAGCCATAATACAAGGAGTAATAATAATGCTTGTAGCTGCAACTTCTTTTTTAAGCAATACTCGTCAGAAAATGTTAATAAAGAAGGTACGAAATAATGGATAATCTTATAACCTATCTTATTGATTCTCAATTTTTGTATTCTGTTTTTAGAGTAACAACACCTTTATTGTTTGCTGCCCTTGCCTCTGTAGTAGCAGAGAATGCTGGAGCTTCAAATATAGCATTAGAAGGAATAATGATATTTGCAGCTTTGTTTGGTGCAATTGGATCAGGTATATCTAATTCACTAATTATAGGGCTTTTATGTGCAATTTCCGGTGGGCTTATTATTTCATTATTACTTAGCTATTTTGGATTATATTTGAAGACTGATATCATTTTATCCGGTATTGCTTTAAATACTTTAGCCTCCGGTGGTTCTGTTTTTTTGCTTTATGTTTTATTGAATGATAAAGGAAGTACCCAAGCCTTACAATGTTTAACTTTTCCTGTTGTAACCATTCCTTTAATAAATAAGATACCATTTCTAGGAGAAGTTTTATCGGGGCAGAATTTACTAACTTATATTGCATTTTTCATGGTTTGGGTGGTGTTTTTTCTTTTATACAGAACAAAAATAGGGAAGCACTTAAGGTGTGTAGGAGAGAACCCTGAAGCTGCAGAATCTGTTGGACTGAATGTAAGAAAACTTAAATTGACAGCTCTTATGATTAGTGGTCTTCTTGCTTCTTTAGGAGGTGCTTTTCTTTCGATGGGATATATGGCTGGCTTTTCAAGAGGAATGGTATCTGGAAGAGGATTCATTGCTTTAGCAGCCGCAGCAATGGGAATGCTGTCTCCAGTTCCTACTATGATAGCTTCAATAATTTTTGGGTTTGCTGATGCAGTTTCTAATATATTAGCTGCCCTTCGTATACCAGATGAATTAGTGAAATTAATTCCTTATCTTGTTACTATTGTGGGTTTAATCGTATTCTCTCAAATTAGATCTTTTTCTGAAAAAAAACGTAGAAAAAAAATATTAAGTAAAACATAGAGGTTGAAATGAAAAAAACACCAATTATTATGGATTGTGATCCAGGTCATGATGATGCAATTGCTTTGATAATGGCTTTATCTGCTGATAATCTTAAGGTATTAGGAGTTACTACTACCTCTGGTAATCAAACTATTGAAAAAACTACAAATAATGCTTTAAGAATTTTATCCTATGTAGATAAGGAAGTTCCAGTTTCTATGGGTTCAAGTAGACCTATGGTTAGAGAATTGGAAACTGCTCCCAATGTTCATGGAACATCTGGGTTGGAAGGACCTACAATACCTCAAGCAACTTTTAAACCTATAAAAGAGAAAGCTTGGGACTTTATGTATAAGACTTTAATGGAAAGCAAAGAGAAAATAACTTTAGTAGCTACAGGACCATTAACTAATTTAGGTATATTACTAACACTTTTTCCAGAAGTAAAAGAAAAAATTGAGAAGATTTCTATTATGGGCGGTGGAATTGACCATGGCAATTGGTCAATAGCCTCAGAATTTAATATTCTCACAGATCCAGAAGCGGCAAATATTGTTTTCACAAGTGAAATTCCAATTATTATGAGTGGTTTAGATGTAACCGAAAAAGCTATAATAAAGAGCGATGAAATTGAAAGGCTTAGGTCTTTAAAAAAGAAAGTACCAGTTCTAGTTGCTGAATTAATTGATTACTTTTATCTTTTTCATAAATCTATGGGATTTGAAGGAGCTCCTCTACATGATCCATGTGCTGTAGCTTATTTAATAGATTCTTCAATCTTTACCACGGAAGATTACCATGTAGTAATTGAAACCCAAGGAAAATTTACAACTGGGATGACCTTAGCTGATAAGAGAATAAATCCAAACAAAGAAAAAAGTAATGCAAAAGTTTGTATGAACTTAGATAGAAAGAAATTTATTGATTTACTTATTACGCTTTGTGAGAAATATTAAAACTAAAAATTATTTATTAAATCCTTTCTGTTTGACCTGACGTGTAAACTACTTTATTATGAAGGTATAAGAAGTAGGAGTTTGATATGGAAGAAGAAATTTATAAAAATTGGACAAAAACCTTAAAACGATATAAAAAACGGGAAATATGTGTGAATGATGAGAAAAATTGCCTTCTTTTTGAAAAATTTGAAGAATTTTCCGAAAAAGTGAAAGAAGATTTTGATGGTGATATTAAAAATCTTTTTTCAATTCATTTTTCTTTCTTCTTTCCATTCTTTACTGAACTTTTAAGTGATAATAAAATTGAAAAAGTTGAACTTTATATGAATCAGGAAATGGTTTTCTGTCTTAATCATAATATTAAAGATTCGCTAGTTTATAAATTATTAATGATAGTGCAAGCTAAAATTTATGTTAAGAAGGATGATTTTAAGAAAGCTGAACCAATAATTGATGAAGTTTTACCTATTTTTGAAAATGAGTTTGGCATAGACAGTCTTGAGTGTTTAGCTGTTTTAGATGTGAAATCCGATATTCTTTACCTAAAAGGTGAATTTCAACTTTGCTATGATTTAAGTAAGAATATTTATGAAAATTATAAAATGAAATTTGGAGAACTAGATGAGAGAACTTTAGTAGCAGAGACAAAAATGCAAGTCTATTTCTCATCTATAACTCCTGTTGTTGAGGTTCTTTCTTTAGAAAAACAATTACTTGAGAAGAAATTAAAAGTCTTTGGTCCAATGCATCCAGAAACCCTTCTTACTGAAAATAATTATTTAGACGTGTTAATTGATATAAATGATGAGACAAAGACTGGAATAAAAATTGAAGATTTGAAACACTCAATAGAAGATTTGTTACAAAAACAAAAAGAAGTAACAGGAAAAGAAACTTGGGAAGTTTATAGAACAAAAGCAAGTTTAGCAAGATTTTATTATAATAATAATGAAGAAGAAAAAGCTTTAAAAATGCAATATGCAATTTATGAGTTTTTTAAGAAAGTTTATGGTCCGAACAATCTTAAAACTATGAATATTCAAACTGAAATAGTCAATACCATTACCTATTTAGGAAGAACTGAAATTGCTTTAAGCCTTCAAGAACAAATTGTAAAAAAATATAAAACAATCTTTGGATTTACACATCCTAATACATTAGATGCTCGTTATAACTTCTTTGTAATCCTTTATATTTTAGAAGATTATCAAATGGCTGAAGAAGTAATTTCTTCTCTTGTCTTGGATTTTCGCCAAGTTCTTGGAGAAGATACTATTACAACTTTAAATGCTGAATATATGCATGCCAAAGTATGCCATGAGCTTAACAAAGAAGACGAGGCTCTTGAAATTCTAAAAAAGATTGAAGTCTTTGAAGCAAAGTTAGAAGACACCAAAGTTTTGAATTACAGATTTCTAGCAGTACAAATTTTAATGTCCAAGGGTGATTATACCAATGCTTTAAATCAAATGGAAAAGTTGAAAAACCCCAAAGATTTGGAAAACTTGGAATATGATTTAGAAGAAATCTACGAAATGGAAGTAGTTTGTTACAAAGAACTAGAAAAGTTTGATAAAGCTTTAGTCTCACAAGAAAAATTAATTGATTCTTTCAAAGATTTTGGAGAAGATGATTTAAGAGATGAAGAAGCAGCGGAAGAAAAAGGAAACTTGATGATACAAAGTGGAAAACTGAATGAAGCTTTGGATTTGTTTTATCAAAACATCCAAAAAGCAATTGAAAAGTTTGGTGAAGATTCCATGGAAGTTAATCATTTTAAGCACAATTACGCTATTACTCTCTATGAACAAGAGATGTTTGAAGAGGCTTTTGCTGTTCAGAGAGAAGTAGTAAGGCGCTATGAAGATAATTTTGGAAAGGATGATAACCTAACAATTCAAGCAGAAATTAATATGATACTCATTTTAAAAGCTTTAGGCAGAGAAAAAGAAACTCTGTCTAGGATTAATAATCTTAAACAGAGTTTAGAAAGCGATAAAATTGATAAAAAATTTAGTCAAGCCATTTCTTCTTTGACAGAAGAATAACTATTTTACACTATTCCTTATTTCTTTATTTACATAGAAAAATTTTGATTTATCTTTCCAAGCTCGTTTATTTGACATCTTTGTATAAAAGAACAAGAAAGCAAGTAAATAAATTACAGCAACTCCTAATGCAATCATAGAGTATTTAGGATCTCCAGTTGCATAAGTTTTGGCTGGTAAATTAACCGTCAATATTATTGGTATAGCACAAGGAAGAATCAAACCACTAGCTTTTGCATAATCTTCAGCTACAGGAGTCTCAAAATTTGGATCTACAATTCTTAAAAGAGCTAACCCTGTTGGAAGGGTTCCCGTTGAAGAACCAAATATCAAAAGAGTTCTATAAAATTGGTTATCATCAAAAAGTCTACTGGTATACAGAGGCAAAAGAAAGACTGTGATAAAGATTCCCAAAATAAGTAATAAAATTACCGGTCCCCAATAATTTGACATTGAGACAATGCTTATAGCCCCTAGAGAAGCACAGACAGTAGTATCAACACTTAGTCCTGTAATTCTATTCAAAGTTCCATTATCAACGCTTTTGTCTAAATCATTTTTTTCTAATATTTTTCTTACTACTATTGCAACAAGACAACTGAAAACAAAGTTTATTCCCCAAAGGCTGTTTGCTAATTCCAATCCCATAGGACCAAGAAGCCCAAGTAAAGCTTGAATTCCAGTAAGGAAAGCCCAGCTAATGAAATAACAAAGGAATATCAAAGCAAAGTGATAGGTCAAAGTGTCTATTGATTCACTATTTGTAGTTAGCTTTGATCCTTCTATTTTATGAAGAGACAAAAAACCAGTTTGTGTTTCTGTTGAACGAAGTCTTTTGATTTGTTCATCATTCATCCAGCCTCTTTTTATTCCAATGTTAATAAGGATTACACCTCCAATTGAACCTATTATGAATCCAAGAGCTGCCATAGTAAGTCCTACAGAAGAAGCTCCAGTAAATCCTAGAGGTTCCCAAACAATACTCATAGAATAAGCCTGACCAGGTCCTAGTTCAAAACCAAGGGGAAGTGAATAAGCAATTGTTGGGAAAAGATCTGGATATACTGTTGAGGTAAGAATAAAGACTAAAATAAGGCTTAAAGTTACTTGAAGACCATATTGACCAAGTATTGCAACTGTTGTTTGCTTTACAGATCTTTTAATTTTTCCAGTCTTTTTTTCTTCAGGGTGAACCCTTAACATCATCGAAATAAATGAAATATTTAATAGATGATAAACCAAAGTTCCTAAAAATTGGGTATTTAGATCTAATTTTGGGGCAAACACATTGTAGAATATTAAAAGAATAAATCCTCCAAGAATTGAAGAAGGAATTAAAAATTTTTGGAAAATTTTAATTTTGGACCGCAAAAGTACACCTAGAAGCATTGCAATAGAAATAATGAAAACGTGAATTAATACGCTAAAGTTCATTAATGTTTCTCCTTTTTATTAGCTTGAAAATTGGTAAAAAAGTCAAAATACTTTAAAGAACATCCATCTGGCAATAATCTAATTCTATATTGAGTATTGTTATGATAAAGTTCAATAGTTTGTTTTGAGTTTAATATTAAAGAATTCATTTTTTCAAAATCTAAAATGAATTCTTTATCTTTATAGAAAATGTTAATAGCAGCATCTTTTAGAGAAATTTTAAAGTCTTTAGAAAGGGTTTTAAGTTTTCTCTTCTCCAATATTTGAAATAGTATACCTTTCTCTGTAGGGAAACTTTCGATCTTTTTTAGTTGTTGGATTTCCCACTTTCTCCATTCACTAACTTTGGTAAAATTATGGTCTAAAGATTTAATTCTTAGAAAATTATCCATTGAAGTTTCAATTTTGCAATTTTTACACACCGCTTTTTTACCAGTTGTTTCCAGGCTGTCAATTGAGCCACATTTTGGACATAAATATAAAATTCTTTGAAGACCAGAAACATTATTTTTTGAAGGAAATTCTATTTTGTTTTCTTCTTCCCAAGTATCATGTGAAAAATTGAGTCTTGAATTAATGGTTTTGTGAAGTTTTTCTATTGTAAGATCTTTATAATCTTCTGGGAAAAGAATGCTTGAAATATTTACAGTAATTCCACCTTTTCTAGGATAAGAAGCCCAACGAGGTTTTTTAGCATAAGCACCTTCTAAGTTTAGAAAAATCACAGGAACTTTGAACATCCTCACCATTTTAGCTGTTGTATTAAGTTTTAATGGAAGAAAATCACCATCCCAGGTTCTATTTCCTTCAGGGAAAATACCAACACAGTTACCAGATTTTAAAGCCTTTTTGACATTCATTATTGTTGAAAGATCACTTCTTCCCTGTTGTTTAGAAATACAAGTTGCACCTTTACTAAGAACAAAGCTCACAAATTTTAATTTAAATAAATAAGCTCCACTTACCCATCGAATATGAAACGGAATTAAGGTGGATATGAAACATGGGTCTATAATATGGCAATGATTTGCCATAATTATACAAGCCCCTGGGACCTTGTCTAATAATTCTTTATTTTGTAGTTTTAATTTGTATCTTTTCTTTAGGTATACACCATAAGTTACAGCAGCAAATTTTACTAACCAAGGTCTCTTTCTAGCCTTCTTTAATTGTTTTTTATTTTCCATCTTTTATCCAAATTATTCATATTATTTTAAGTTATTATTACATAAGATAAGCTTGTTTGTCTAGAAAAATACAAATTTCTTGAAACTGTTAATAAAGGAAACCACTCATTTATCCATCATAATGAACAAAAGTTTACCCACACTATATATTTTAACCTATTTTACGATAAAGTATTGCAAGAACCCTCATATTTTTTTATTGTCGTAAATAAAAATATGAAGGTTGTTTATGCATAATAAAATCAAAGTAGCAGTTATCGGATCTACAGGAGCAGTTGGACAAGTATTCTTATGGATGTTAAAAGATCATCCATGGTTTGAAGTAAGCTATTTGACTGCGTCATCCTCGAGGATTGGAAAACACTATAAAGAAACTGTCCATTGGGTACTGCCTTTTGAAATGCCCTCATACCTTTCTGATTTTACTATTAAAGAATTAGATATGGAGGAAATGAAAAATTCTGGCGTAAAAATTGTTTTTTCAGCCCTTCCAGCAAATGTAGCAAATGAAGCTGAACCTCAGCTAAGAAGCTATGGGTTTTACGTATTTAGCAATGCTGCTAGTATGAGATATGATGATGATGTTCCAATACTAATACCAGAAACCAATGTAGAAAAATTATCTTGGATTGAGAAACAGGGTTTCCCTAAAACAGGGTTTGTTGTTACAAATGCAAATTGTGCTACTACAGGACTTGCCATAGCTCTTGCACCTTTGAAAAAGTTTAAAATCAAAGAAATAAATGTAAGTACTTACCAAAGTGTAAGTGGGGCTGGTTATCCAGGACTTTCTGCTTTTGATATTACAAATAATACAATCCCTTATATTGGTGGGGAAGAAGAAAAAATGGAAAAAGAAATTCAGAAAATTTTAGATATTCATCCTGATTTTTATGCCTACTGTGTAAGAGTTCCAATTATGTTTGGACATTTAGAAACTGTTTGGGTTAATTTTGAAGAGGAGGTTTCACAAGAAATGGTAATTGATGCTTGGAATAATTTTCATGAATCTGTTGAGCTTCCTTCTACTCCAAAGTCTTCAATTTCCTATAGCAGTGATAAAGAATCACCTCAACATAAATTTGCTTTTTGGGGAGACCCAAGAGGAATGGTTGTCTATACTGGACGATTAAAAAAGCAGGGTAATAGAATAGGGTTTGCTTTACTCGTCAACAATATTGTCAAAGGAGCTGCAGGTGGTAGTATTCAAAATGCTGAGGCTTTTGTAACTCGTTATGGCTCACTTATCTAGGATAACTGTGGTTGTACAATCTTTTGTATTAACAGAAAATTTTTTATTATTCTGTTCAATAGAATAGGTTTTATGACTACAGGTTTTACAATTTTGTTCAAGAATATTTTTCGCAAAACAAGTTCTGCTAATAAAAACAGGAGGAACAAAATCTTTAGGATAAGTGGGAACAAAAGGCCAGTTTTCGGTTATGGGAAGTTTTTCTTCCATCCAAGAGTATCCTCCTATTAAATTTGGAAGAAGCTCTTTGAACATTTTGCAAGTCCAAGCATTCGCCATATATAAAAAAACGTCAATGAAGATTTTTACCTCTGGATGTTGTAAAGCCCAGTTAAGCTGTCCGATATTATTTAATCCAATGATTAATTCGTTTTCTTTAACCTTTTCGCTAATTGAATCTAGATATTTTTCTTCATCAAACATTAAGGGATTTAAAGGAAGGTATTTTTTATCATCTATTTTGATTATTTCATCCCAAAGTCCCAAATCCTTTCTATTTGGTAAGTTCCCTTCGCCTTCTTGAATTATATTCAAAGCTGGAGTTTTGACTTCAAATTTCTGTTCTTGTATTTTATCAAGTTCTTTATAAAAGTCTCTTCTAATTTTCTTGATAAAAGAAATAGGAGTAAATATTTTATCATTTTCATATAAACTAGATTTAAGTATAAGTGTCTTAAGAACAAAGTAACTGTTAGAACTTTCTAAAAGAACTTTTTCCAAATTGGAATAAAAGTTAGAAGGTTTTCTTGCTTCTTGAATTTCCAAAGGATAAGTTTTCTTAAAAGTAGAAGATTCTAAGGTTAGACTATTTTTCTCAAGAGTATATTCAATATTTATGGCTTTTTTAAAAGGTTTAAGATTTGTTTCAGATATCAAAGGAAGATTTCCATCATGTAAAGATATACGATAAACAACACAGTTTTCTTTAAAAGAGTAGTTTTCAATATTTTGAAGTGGAATTTGAATTATTTCACCTTCATTAGCAAAACTCTTTGTTCTTCCTTGATTATCAACAATAGTGCTAACGGGAAATTTAGCAGAAGAAGAGGTAATATCATCATTTATAATAAGAAGGCCATCCCTTAGTGAAATTGGTTGGTTCAATTTTATTAAAATATGATTTTTTTGCTTCTTTACTACAGTCCCTATAGGCAATCCAAGATGTTGAGTGAAGCTATTATTAATTAGATAATTGTCTTTTGGAATTTCTGTTTTAAAATCAAAATAACCCGAATCTCGGTCTCTTGAAAAGGATAGAATCATGTTTGAATAATAAGAATCCAAATCCTTTTTTGGCTCTCTATTTAAGACAGATTTATAATATTTTGCACAAGAGTAGGTGTAAAGAGGGCTTTTCATTCTACCTTCAATTTTTACAGCTTCAATACCAATTTCTTCAAGTTTAAGAATGTCTTCTTTTAGACAAAGATCCTTCATGTTAAAGAAAAATCCATTTTTTCCTTTGTAGGTAAACCAGGTTCGGCATATTTGAGCGCATTCCCCTCTATTGGCACTCCTACCTGTAATTAGTCGGCTTGCTTGACACAATCCACTAAAACCATAACACATGGCTCCATGGATGAATACTTTCAATTCAACATCACTTACATTTTTTCTTATTGTTTTAATTTCATCAAAATTTAGTTCTCTTGAAAGAACAACTCGCTTAAATCCAAAGTCCCTTAAGAATTTCACACCTTCGGTTGTATGGCAAGCTAACTGAGTAGAAGCATGTAATTCAAGGAAAGGAAAGTTTTCTTTAATAAAGAGAGCTAATCCAAGATCTTGTATAATAAGCCCATCAACTTCTAAAAAATTTAATTGTTTAAGAATTTTTTCCATTAATGGGAATTCATTGTCTTTTATCAAAGTATTAAGAGCAACAAATACTTTTTTGTCATTAGCTTTAGAAAAAGCCATTAATTTTGAAAGATCCTCAAAAGAAAAGTTTTCGGCTCCTTTTCGAGCGCTAAAATCTTTTAATCCAAGATACACTGAATCGCCACCTCCCTTAAAAGCTGAGAGAGCTGACTGTAAATTTCCTGCCGGGAGTGATATTTCCATTAAGCTTGTACCTTTTGTTTTTCAATTAGACCTACAAGTCTTTCATGTTCTTTTTCATCAAGTTTGTAAAAGAGCATTGGAATTATTGTAAGAGTTGTTGCTATTGCAGGAACTAAGGCTGTCATAGTTTGAATGCCTTGTAAAGTCTGCATAGTTTGGATTTGGTTTGCCTTATAATTAAAAGCAGTTAACATTGCTGCAATCAAAATTGTGGACAAAGCTGAAGTAATTTTTGCCATAAAAGTCTGAGTTGAGAAAATAATACCTTCATTTCTGGACCCAATATGATACTCAGAATATTCAATTGTATCTGCTATCATTGAAGTTTGTATTACTAAAGGTGCACTCATTCCAATTGAAGAGAAACAATTGAAAATGATTAATACTGTAAGGTTCGACCAGCCGGTGAAATAAAATAAATAAGAACCTACAGCAAAGATTGCATTGAAAAGAATATAAGTTTTTATCTTACCAATTTTTTTACTTATAGGAGCGACCAATATTATTCCAATTAGAATAAATGGGATGTTTAAACCTGCAATTAAAGTGTAAAGACCTTCATTGTTAAGATTATATTTTGCTAAGTAAAGCAAGGCTGAAAGTTTACTTGTTGTAGCAATACCAAGGAAAAAACCTGAAATAAAAACAAGAATTAAAGGTTTATTTTGAGTAAGGGCTTTCAGGGATTTTGAGAAAGTTGCATTAACGTTTGATTTTGAAGAAACTCTTTCTTTAACATTAAAAAAACAAATTAAAAAACAGATAATTGTTAGAATACTATATAGCAAAGCTGTAAGTTGAAAACCTTTTGCTTGATTGCCTTTTCCTAGTATTTTAATTAACGGTTGTGTTGCTACCGTTGCAATTGCAACAGCAACTGTTGCAAAGAATCTTGGATAAGCTACAAGAGTATTTCTCTCGACTGAATCTGTAGTAATTACACTGCTTAAAGCCCAAAATGGGACATCACTAGCAGTATATAACATACCAAAACCAATATAGGTAACATATGCCCAGATTAATTTTGAAGAGTATTTTGTAAAAGCTGGAACTGTAAAAGTTGCAACTGCAAAGGGTAAGAAAAGTAGTGGAGTAAATAAAAGATAAGGTCTAAACTTCCCCCATTTAGACTTAGTTCTATCTGCAATCATTCCCATCATTGGATCATTTACAGCATCCCAAACTCTAGCTACTAATAAAAGTGTTCCTGCAGCAGCTGCAGTAATTCCAAATATATCAGTATAGAAAAATAATAAAAAACTGGCCATCAAGTTGTAAATAAAGTTTTGACCAAAAGGTCCAATACCATAAGAAAGTTTTTCTTTAAGTGAAATTTTATTTAACATTAATTTACTCCTATCAAAGAAAAAGTCTAACACATAAGTTTTAAAGTGTATATTATTTTCTAATAAAACCGATATTTTTTCTTGAAATTGAAAGGTTTTATGTTAAACTTAAAAACATGAGTCAAACAGAAAGAATCCTATATATCTTTCAGGAAATTGGTGCTACTGGTGCCTTTAAGATTGAAAATGTTTGTAACAAGTACGAGGTTGGAGAAAGAACCGTAAAAAGGGATATTGAGTATATTCGGGATCGTTTGAAAATAAAACTTTTTTGGAATAAAAACAGCCAATCTTATAGTATATATCAAAAATCTAAAAGAGAAGAAAACTCAAATGAGAAACTACTTGTTGCTAAATCTATATACAAAAAAGTTGAGGAAACTTATGGAATTTCTTCTTTGTATGGAGAAGGGATTAAGGGCTTTTTGAATTCTGGAATAGCTCCAGAGTTTAGAGATCTCTCTGATAGAGTAATATTTCTTTCAAATATTTCAGAAGCTTGTAATTTTGATTTATTTTTTGAAATTCTAAAAGCCATTAAAGGAAGAACTTCAGTTAGTTTTGATTATGATAAAGAACAAAACTTAATTATTACCCCTTATGTAATTATAAACATTGGGTATGATTGGAAATTGATGGGTTTTGATAAAGAAGACCGACAGATGAAAATTTATTCCTTATCTAAAATTTCCAGTTTTATAGAAAATAAAAAAAGTTTAGTAAATTAAGGACATTATATGTCCTAGTTGCTATGTTAAAATTCTAAAGAATCGACGGCAGATTAAGGGTTATACTATTG
>Ga0172378_10002598_pt1 | contig 16972 bp, 17 predicted proteins | sample GrowelOW332metaG_FD_119755 | JGI IMG/M metagenome (GOLD analysis project Ga0172378, IMG submission 119755) | Groundwater microbial communities from an aquifer near a municipal landfill in Southern Ontario, Canada - Pumphouse #3_1 metaG | ecosystem: Environmental > Aquatic > Deep subsurface >... | reverse complement strand
CGCAATGTCTTTTCCAACAGCAATATCTGCTCCAGAAGAAACGCTCTTAAAATTTACCATTGAAGAATCTGTCGGAGCAAAAACTTTTGTGTCTGGAGAAAGCTCCGCTAAATGCTTAATGTACACAAAGTCATCTTCAGCTGGAGACGCAAAAACATACGGCACTTTAAATCCATATCCGCACAAAGAAAGCGCAAGCTCAAACGGAAAAGCGTTAATCATCTGTCCAATTGCAAAGCTGCAGTCTTTTTTTATAAAGCGAAAATTTTCCAAAGCCATAACTGCTTCATCACGAAATTCTTTTAGAACAAATTGTGTTCCTATAGCAGACGCAAAATAAACATACTGCTTACGAATTTTTTCTATATCGTAAAGCCTAATCAGCTCAATGTAAGGAATACCCAAATGCCTCATCATGTAGTCATTAGCGTAACGCGACTCTGGGTAAAGCATAAGGTTAAAATTGGCCGCCGCCATTTCCATATATTCATCAAGTGTTTTGCATTTTCCAATCTGATTTATTTTTTTAACACCCGCTGATTTTAAAAGAGAAAACAGTTCAGAAGAAGAATCAACTTCTGAAAAAAATCCAGTCAAGTTCACCATGTCATTTTGCTTAGGTTTGTCTTTTAAAAGCGAGTACACTGTTTGGCGAATTGCAGTCATTGGTGGCTTGCGGCCTTCACGCGTAAGAGCATACATGTAGCTTGGAACAACAATCACACCAGTTTCATCTTCTGCCTTACGACACACTCTTTCCAAGTCAGTGCCCAAAAGCGCGTCTACACAAGTAATGCAAATTGTTACAACTTTAGGTTTTGGTTTAGCCACAGAACAAATTTCTTTTACAGCTTCTGGAATCATCTTCAAATGTCTTCCTGTAACTAAATCAGTTTCGTCCATGCGTAAATAAAACATTCTCTTGCTGTAGCCTTCGTTCGCAGAAAGTATTGTTGAATTTCTTCCACAGCAGTCAGGCGCCACTAAAAGCATAACAGATTCTGGAATTACAAGAGCCGCGCGTTTTACTCCAAACCCCAAGGCCCCTGGTGAGTTGTAAGAAAGAGTAGCCGGTGAACTATAGACAAGCCCGCATGAAGGAATAAAATTCCGTGGCATTTTTTCAAAGCCTAAAGAAGCTAATTCTTTTACACTGATTGAAAATATATTTTCCGCCATCAGTTTGCCTTCTCTTCTATAGATTCACCATCAGAATTGTCATCACATTTATCATCAGACAAAAGAAGTTTTGCAAGGTCAAAGAATTTCTTGCTAACAGAAAGCTCCGCATTACCTTCAATAACAGTTTTACCAACATCTTCAAAATTATTTATGTCATCGCTACGAGGAATGTCAGCAACAACTTCAAGCCCTCTTTCTTTTGCAAAAGAGCGCACTTTGTTTTCTTCATCAGGAACATTCCGCCTGTTTAAAATAATGCCACGAACTTTTGCGTAAGAACGGTCTTCAAAATTTTTAACAGCAGTGTAAATATTGTTAGCCGCATAAAGCGCCATCTTTTCTCCGGAAGTAACAATCAAAACATGGTCAGCGTAACCTTCTCTTATTGGAGCCGCAAAACCTCCGCACACAACATCGCCCAAAACATCATACAGCACAACATCAGGATTATATTTTTCAAACAGTTGCAAATCTTCAAGCAAATTGAATGTCGAAATAATTCCACGTCCAGCACAACCTAAGCCAGGAGTAGGACCGCCAGTTTCTATGCAAACAATTCCTTTAAAACCAACACGGGAAATTTCATCAAGAGAAGGTGACTCGTTTCCATTCCGCATCAAGTCCATAACTGGAGTAAGCGCCTTTCCTTCCAAAAGATTTATTGTAGAGTCAGCTTTAGGGTCGCATCCAATCTGAATAACTTTCTTGCCCAAAAAAGCAAACGCCGCCGCAAGATTAGAAGTCATTGTAGATTTTCCAATTCCGCCTTTTCCATAAACGGCAATCTTAATCATATTTTTGCCACCATAGATTTTACAGAAGCGCCTTTAACCCGTCCAAGCTTTCCTGTCATTGCGCTTATCTCATCATTAGAGCCGTCAACAATAAGTGAAATTACAGAAACGCCACGCTCACGGTAAGGAATGCCAATGCGCCCAACTATAAGAGAAGAATAATCATGTACAATTTGATTAATTTCGGCAGTGCAATTCAAGTCAGTAATGACAATTCCAATTATGCCGATTCTTTTATCGTCTTCAGTCATATTGCCCCTTTCTGCTCAGAACTTCTTTGCAGTCAGATATTATTTATAGAAAAAACTTGAACCATAAAGCACCAGTCATTTTAAGAAAGCTGTCTTACGGAACAAGTCTAGTATACAACAAAATGCTTCTTTTTGCTACAAGTAATTATATTTCTCAAACTATAAAATTATACAAAAAGCTGATTGTATTAAAGTCAGATAATTTATATAATTCCATATATTTGCGTTTTTACGCATTTTTATGGAGTAGTACAAAATGGTCATTAGAAGAGATTTATATTTAAAAGAACTTACTCAAAAAATGCACAACGGAATGATAAAGGTTATAACAGGCATTAGAAGATGTGGCAAATCATATCTGCTGTTTAATATCTTTAAAGATTATCTTCTTTCAACAGGAGTAAAGAACAAACAGATTATTGAAATTATTCTTGATGATGAAAAATATGCTTTATTAAGAAATCCAATAACTTTGGGCGAATATATAAGAAGCAAGACTACTAATAAAAAAACAAAGTATTATGTTCTTATTGATGAAATACAATATTGTGGGAAAATAGAAAACCCAAACTTAAAAGATGATTTTATTACTTTTTACAATGTATTGAACGGCCTTCTAAAAAATGAAAACATAGACACATACGTCACAGGCAGCAATTCAAAAATGCTTTCGTCAGATATACTTACAGAGTTCAGAGGCAGAGGCGATCAGATTCATGTTCAACCATTAAGTTTTTCAGAATATTATTCTACTAAAAAAAAGAATGTTGATTTTGAAGATACGTTTTTAGAATATGCAACTTATGGCGGTCTTCCAAAAATAATTTCATTAAAAACAGATAAGCAAAAATCTGACTACTTAAAAAATTTATTTGAAGAAGTGTATATCAAGGATATAGTCCAGCATAACAATATAAAAAATGAAGTTGGAATAAAAGATTTGCTAAATGTTCTTTCTTCTGCAATAGGTTCTTTTACAAATCCCTCTAAAATAGAAAATACATTTAAGAACAATATAAAAACAACATACACTGCAAAAACAATTCTTAATCACATAAATTATTTAAAAGACTCTTTTTTAATAAATAAAGCAAACCGTTATGACATAAAAGGCAGAAAATATATTGGCGCAAATTCTAAATATTATTTTTCAGATGTAGGATTACGAAATGCTTTGTTAAATTTCAGACAAATTGAAATGCCTCATCTTATGGAAAATATAATTTACAATGAGCTTATTCTAAGGGGATTCAATGTTGACGTTGGTATTATTGAAATAAACATCAAAAGTAAAAATGGGAAAAGCGAACGCAAACAACTTGAAGTAGATTTTGTAGCAAACCAGGGTAACAAGAAATTTTATATACAATCAGCATATGAAATTTCAGACAAACAGAAAGAAGAGCAAGAAAAAAAATCACTGCTTAACATTGATAACTCATTTAAAAAAATAATAATAACAAAAGAAAGGTCAAAACCTCATTTAGAAGAGAATGGCTTTTTAATTTTAGGACTAAAAGATTTTCTTCTAAATGATGATTCGCTAGAGATAAATTAAATTCACATTGAAAACAGATTGTTCAAAGATTCGCTCATTGTAGGGTGAGTAAATATTTGATCGCGCAACACTGTGTAAGAAAGATTTGCGTCCATTGCAAGCTTTACAATGTTAATCATTTCATACGCCTCTTCGCAAATAAGCATTGCTCCAAGAATCTTGCCATCTTCACCAATTAGCGCTTTTAACATGCCGTCAGTTTTTCTAAGAACTTGCGCTTTTGGAATTCCCGCAGCAGGCATTTTTACAACACGAGCTTTTATTCCAAGGGACGCAGCTTCTTTTTCATTCATCCCCACGCGGGCAAACGGTGTTGAAATAAAAACGTTGTATGGAACATTTTGTCTTTTTGCAATTGAGTAGGCATTTTGTTCAGAAAAGTTTTCTTCAAGCTGAGGGTACACAATGCGGTAGTCGTCAAGGGAAGTGTATGTAAACTGAAGCCTTCCTGTAACATCGCCCATTGCCCAAACATTTTTGCACGTTGTTCTTAAAAGAGAGTCAGTTTTAACAGCGCCTCTTTACGTAAGCTCTATTCCGGCCTTTTCAACATGAAGCGCTTTTACATTAGGCACTCTTCCTGTTGCAACAAGAACAGCATCGGACTGAACATCGTTTATTTTTCCATCTGATGTTTTGTAAGCGACTTCGCCGTTTTTAGAAACAGAAACAACATTAACACCTTTAATGATTTTTATTTTCTGCTCTACAAGAATATTTTCTATGCAGGCAGAAACATCATCATCTTCACGAGGAATAAATTTTTCACCATCTTGAATAACTGTCACATCCGAACCAAAGTTAGCATACATTGAAGCAAATTCAAGTCCAATGTAGCCGCCGCCAATTATAGTAAGTTTTTTAGGCAGCTCTTTTAAATTCATAATCGACTCGCTGTAAAAAACATAGCTGTTATTTTCCAAGCCTTCAATTTTTGGAACAACAGCAGTGGAGCCTGTGTTTATAAATATCCACGGAGCAGAAACATAAATAGTTTTCTTTGCGCAATTAACTTGAACCAAATGAGGCTCTACAAAAGAAGCTTCCCCGTCTATGATTTCTATGTTTTTATTAGAAGCAAGTTTTGCATAATTTTTTTCACGGAGCATTTTTGTCACTCTGATTTTTTCATCAATCGCATCATAGTAAAGTTTTTTCTTCTGCTCAAAAGAAACGAGTGCAACGCTTAAGGAATTTATTGCGCTCGTATACAAAGATTTTGACGGTATGCATCCAACGTTAATACAAGTTCCACCATACATCATGTTTGATTTTTCAATTAGTGCAACATGCTTGCCCTGCTTTCCAAGCCTTGCCGCTAAAGTTTTTGCGCCTTTGCCAAATCCAATAATCACCGCATCATAAGTTAAAGTTTTTTCCGCCATACAAATTGCTCCTTCTCAAAATTAAGATTTATTTTTCTTAAGATATTTTAGTTTTTTGTCCACATCAAGAATTGTTATTCCAGCCAAATATTTTTCAGCTCCAAGATTTATGTTTTCTATAACATCATCCATAACTTTCCCCATGCCAGAAGAAATTAAACAGTCAGCATCTTCATTTCCAGACTTCCATTCTATGTCGCTAACAGTTCCGCCAGTTGCACGAAGAATATCCTTAAGCGAAACTCTTTCAGCTTTTTTTGTAAAACTGTAACCGCCCAAACTGCCGCTTACGGTTTCCACAAGCCCTGCATTTTTTAACTTAAGCATTACTTTTCTAACGCGCGCAGGATTTGTGCAAATATTTTTAGCAAGCTCTTCGCTAGAAACGCAGGACTGCTTGTGATTTAAAAAAGCCAACGCATGAACTGCGACTAAAAATTCAGCATTCATTTAAAATCACCAGGAGTACTTCCTTTTACAACACCATAAGGCCAGTCAATAATTCCGCCCATGTCAAAAACATTTGCGTAGCCCATTGCAACAAGTTTTTCAGCAGCATTTGCGCTTCTTCGTCCTGACCGGCAGTAAACAATAATTTTTGCATTTAAATCAGGAAGCTCTACTGGCTTTTTATTAGAAATAGATTCATTTGGAATAAGAATTGCGCTTGCAATATGGCCCGCTTCATATTCATCAAGCCGGCGAACATCAACAAGAACAATCTTCTCTTTTCCACCAACCATTTTCTTGCCTTGTTCAGCTGTAATTTTTTTTGCATTTTCCGCACCAGCAGACATTGCGCAAGACGCAAGTAAAACAGCACTCGCTAAAAAAACATTCATCTTCATATAGCACTCCTACAAATTGATTTGTAACTTATTTGGTTACTATTTAATGTAACTATAACAGTTACATATAACAAAGTCAAGTATTTGTAATCATTACAATTCAGATTGCTTAAACAATAACAGAAAAGATTAAACGATTATTTTTCAATTTCTTTTTCAAATACCAAAGGATATTCTTCTAATATTCCATTTTGAATTTTTTTAACAGAACGCTGTTTTGCGCCACTAGCGTCTCCTGAACCTTCACGTCCAGATGTGCTGTATGTAAAAAGTTTTAATGTTGTAATTGAATCATCTATGCCACATTCAAATGAATATTTACAAAAAGTTATTTTTCCAGTTGAATTTTCAGAGACTGTAAAATATGCAGAACCAGAAAGAACATATGATGAGCTGTTGTCTTCTGTTGTAATAAAACCTTCTTCAGAAAGAACAGAAACAAGAGCAGCCTTTATAATACCTTTTTCATCACCGTTTATATTTATAAAAACAGGAGCAGAAGAAGCGGTCTCTTTCATTTTGCCAAGAAGTTCTTCAGAGGAAAAAGATTTGTCTTGTAAAATTTTCCCCATGTCCTGATTTATTACAGAAAGTCTTTTTATATGAACATCATTTTTCTCAGCAATATTTTTAGCAAATTTATAATACAAATATTTTTCAAGCATAGATTTTTTTTCAGCTGCATTATTCTGAGCAACATTTATTTCTTCATTATTTTTTTCAATTAAACCTTTATATATTTCAGAAGCATTTGCCTTATCTATTACCGCAACCACATACCAAACATTTCTTTTTTCATCAAGCCAATATTCTTTTATTTCTATACCAAAAATATCTTTTTGATTAACACGTTTTATTATTTCAAGATTTATTTTTTTCCATTCTTCTGTTGTGATATTTTCTTCTGATTGTTTTGATTCCATATGCTGACTTGCTGTTGTAACCAAATCAATATCCTGTCCAAACAAAGACGCAATATTTTGAACAGCATTAACCTCTGCCTTCTGGCGGCTTTCATCTTCACCAACTGAAGCAAAATATTTTTCTGAATCATAAACTGAATATGGATTATTTACCCAATCAGGTATTTGCTCTGCAATTTTATTTTTTGAAAAAGCAAAACAAGAAACGCTTAACATTGCAAATGATAATATCAACAAATTTAATTTACGCATTCCGACTCAACAAGAACGGTTTGTCCCGCCCTTACCTCCAAAGGTTTTATTTTATCTTCTTTAATAATTCTATTGTTCACATCAAGATAATCAACAGTAAAAGAATAAACTCCAGGAGCAAGATTAAAACTTCCTGCATTTGACTCGCCTGGTAAATAATTGCATTGCCTTAAGTCAGCGGTTTCAGAAACATCTACAGCTTCAATTGCAGCAACAACACTTGCATAGGCAGAAGCATACGCAAGTCTATAAAGCATTTGTTCACCAAAGCTTCCATTTTTTCTAACTCCGTCAAAAGCCTCTGCCGCTGTTGTAAGAGTTGCCGTACCAGCTGTTATAGCAGCCATTTTTTTAGTAAGGCTTCTTACAACGCTTCTTGCAAAAGCCTTAGAACCTTTTACTTTAACATCTTTAGCAACAGCGTCATTAAAATCTTCTAGCTTCTCTAAATATAAAATTTCGCCAGTTTCATCACATGAAACTCTTACAGTATTTACTTTTTTTTCAATGCAAGTTTTATCAAAAGCCGGGTAAGCAAATTTTATTCTAAACGCAGGTATTTGAATATTATCAGAAAGTAGGGGAAGCATAATCATGGCGTTTTCTCCATAGCCAACAATGCTGTAATTTACAGTGAAAATTCCGCTTAAAACATCGCCAGGAAAGTAAATGTTTTGCTCGTATCTTTTTCCAATAAGATTGCTGAATGTCAAAAAGCTAACGTTTCCTTTTTTATCATCAGAAGAAACATAAGCATTAAATGCAGGATTCATTTTTTTTAGAATATCATAATCAACTCTTGCATTGCCTTCATCGCCAGACATCTTCATAAAAATCATGCTCAAGTAACGTGCCGTTTCTGAATCTTTGAATACATCATTTTCTGTAGGAGCAGAAGGAGATTTTAATTTTAAGGCCGCAACATTCACACCAAAAAAGCTTGCCGCAATATCTGCGTCTGTTATTTCTTTTGAATCAATTGATTCTTTTTTTAAGGCAACCTCTCCATACTTTGCAGAATATTCTTTTTGCTTATTATTGATTTTTCTAATTTCAACAAGAGCGTCTTCCATGTTGCCATCATTATAATAATTTAAAGCGTTAAACACATTTATAAAAATATATTCATAAGGCGTTCCTGCATATTCAGAAGCGTTTTCATTCAACGTTGCAGATGCCACTGATTTTGTAATACTTTTTGTAACTGCCTCATCCATTAGACGGTCTGTCTTATTCATAATTTCAGATGACGCTTTATAGTAGCCAGCAAAATGCTCCAGAAGCGCAATATCAAGATTCTGCTTTATAATACTATTTTCGCCAATTGATTGAGAAAGAAGCATTCCAGCGCATTTACTAAAATTGCCCTTGTTAAATTCAGAATTAAATTTTTTCTCATTATAATTCACAACCTTTGGGTGGGCAGAAAGCTCAAGCCCGTCTGCGGAAGAAACTGTCTTGCAAGAAAACAGAACCACCGCAGCTGAGATTGATAAAACTATAAATAAGAATTTTTTTTTCATTTAAGAATCTAAAATCTTTTTTATTTAGAATTTTGCAGAAGGTCTTTTTATAATTTTTTTAATACTGCTATTTTCTCCGCTCCAAACAATCTTATTAGATTCCATGTCATGAAGTTCAGCGTACACAAAATAAGCGCGGACTGATTTATTCCCTTCTTTTTGAACAATGCTTTTTATTGAGCCAAGAAGCATATAATCAGCGCCAGTTTCATTTCCAATAGCCTTAGCTGTTTTTTCACTTGCATTGTCGGCCTGGTCAAAACGCTCTTCTCGAAGTTCTTCACGCTCAAACTTATCAGAAACAAATTCCATAACTCCGCTATTTATTATTGCATTCTGAAATCTTTTTGCAACAATAGAAGTGTCTATATGCTCATCGCTGTCATTGCTGATTTTTCCTACAATCGCAACAGGAGCCCTTCCATTTACTTTACTATAATTTGCAATTGTTTTTGAAGAAACACAATCGTTTATCAAAGACTCGCATACAATACGAACATCGCTGTCGTTCCAGTAACCGTCCATATCAACAACTTCTTCAGAATCAACACGCTCAACTTTTGTTGATGAGCAAGAAAAAAGCGCCACTGAAGCTGCAAAAGCCAATATCACTAAAACATATTTTTTCATAATAAAAACCTCTTATAATAAAGTATAATATAGATATAAGTTCTTTTCAATTAAACCATTAAAACTAACAGGCAAAGTGTCATAAAATCAGGTTACGCACAGGCTTCCACTTTTTTCTCACAAGTTATCCACAGGTTGATATTCCAAGCAAGATAGAGAAATTTATCTTTTTTTGCTAAATCACTGTAATATGTAGAATTAAGCCCATTTACTATACAACAGTTTATTTTCTTATATTATATATAGTTATAACTGTCAATAGAATTTACAAATTTATTTTTTGAAATGTTTACAAATCAAAATAAATACATTTCTTTTCATATAAAGAAATAGACCATTTATCCACAAGTTTTACACAAACAACCGTTAGTTTAAAAGTGCATAAAAAAAGCCCGGCTAAACAACCGGACTTATTATTTCTATAAATATAAACGATGTAAGGAATTAACCTAAGAACACATTTCCCTGCTGGTCAATTGCAAGTATTGATTTGCATTCTGAACAACGGAAACGTCCGCTTCTTGTAGCCTTTAAGCGCTTTGAACAAACAGGACAGCTGAATATTTTAGGGAACACGCTGCTCGCAACTGGTGTACCTTCTTTAAAGAAACCTATTGCATCGGCACTAGTATCTTTAATATTAAAGAACTGGCTAAATCCTAACAACTGGAAAACTTCATAAACTTTAGGCTGAATTTCAAGAAGAACAATATTTCCACCTTTTGGCTTAACCATTTTCAAAAACGCAGTAAAAGAACCAATACCTGTAGATGAAACATAATTCAAACTAGCACAATTAAAAATCAAATTAACAAATCCGGCTTCTACAACCTTTGCAATTCTTTTTTGAAAAAAACTTGAGTTATAAGTATCAATATATCCATTAAGATAAATAGTTATACAATTATCAACCTCGCTAACTTTTTCAAGGGAAATTTTTAAGCTATCATCCTTTTCATCATTAAAACCTGGTACAAGGCTATTATTATTGATCATATTCCTCCACCTGCTTCTGGAAATGCCAGCGTACAATATAATTTATTAGATAGTTTTAACATAATACACTAAAGCATGTGCCAATGTCAAATTTAAACTACCAAAATCTCCAAATTTACGGATTCCACCCTCTGTCAACGTTCAACAACACTCCGTTCAGTTCTGCAGACTTAAGCAAAAATATTACATTGTTAGCAACATCGTTAGGTAATATTTCAGTTGTATCTTTAGGCGCATCATGTGTAAAGCCTGGCAATATTGCGTTGCATGTAATTCCAAACTTTCCATATTGCAAAGCAATCGATTTTACAAGGACCGAAATGCCAGTTTTTGCACCTGAATAAGCTGCACTTGTTTTATAAGCTCTTACAGAATCTGTTCTAGTGCCACCAAAAAAAATTATTCTTCCATATTTACGCTTCATCATGTATTTTAATGCATAACTTGTAAAAACTCCCGGTAACGCATAATCGTCAAAAGAAATCTTTAACCAGTCTTCATTTGTCATTTCATGTAAAGGTTTTTGAATAAAAGGTCCATAGCAAATACATAAAATGTCACATTCACAAAGTGCTGATTTTATAAGAACATTTTCATTTTTAATTATATCGGCAGAATTTGATTCAAACTTAATGAAATTTAAACTATTTTTTGGTAAATCTAACGGTTTTTTGCGTCCTGTTACAGTTACATACGCACCATCTGCTAAAAGACTTTGCGCTACAGAAAAACCAATTCCGCTTGTTCCACCAATAACCAATGCTTTTTTGCCAGAAAGTGTTTTTTCTTTTTGAAAAATACTGTTGTTAGTTTTAGAAATACCCTTTTCCATTAATTGATATTGTAGCGTAAATAGAAAAAACATTGTATAGTTCAAGTCATGAATCTTAATAACATAGTCATTGTTTTAGACCGACCAGATGAAAGCCGCAACATAGGAGCAGTTTGCAGAGGAATGGCTAACAATGGTATACATACTTTAAGAATTGTTGGTAAAAAAGAAGAAATCGATGAAGAGCGTGTAAGGATTCTTGCAATTCATGCAGTGAATATTTGGAAGAAAGCTGAGTTTTTTTCTTCTATTACACAGGCAACTTCAGATTGCGTCATGTCAGCTGCAACAACTCGTCGCCGTGGTAAAAAAAGAAAAGGTAAGCTCTTGCTTCCAGAAGAATTCACTGATATTGCTGAAAAAACAACTTCAGAGGGAAAAGTAGCTGTTGTTTTTGGAAATGAAAGAACAGGCTTAACTGATGAGGAAATTCTTGAGTGCACTTTGGGAGTAACAATTCCTTCAAGCGATGAATTTGCTTCATTGAATTTAAGCCATGCTGTTCAAATAATGTGCTACCATTTGTTCCGCTCAACTCAAAAGGACTATAAAGGATACACACCAGTCACTTTATCTAGGCTTGATGAAACTGTTGATTCAATAACTGGCAGCCTAAAAGATATAGGCTTCTTTTCTAAAACAGGCAGACCGGAAATGGCTCAGTTTTGGCGCAATATTCTTTCACGGGCAGCATTAAGTGAAAGCGAAGCCAAGTATATTGAAAAAGTTTTTGACAAGGCAGCAGGACTTTCTAAAAAAGATCAACGTTAAAATCCAAATCATCAGCCTTTATTTCTTTTGCGGAGCTAAAAATGCAAACCCTTGATAGAAGATTGTGAAGCTCACGTATATTTCCAGGCCAATTGTAATCACATAATTTTTGAATTGCTTCTTGAGAAATTGATTTGTTTTTTTGGGTAACAAATTGTTTAGCAAGATAAGGTATGTCTTCTTTGTGTTCCCGAAGAGCAGGAAGTTTAATAGTTAAAACATTTATTCTGTAAAATAAATCTCTTCTAAAAGTGCCGATTTTTATTTTTTCTTTTAAGTCAGCATTTGTTGCAAAAATAAATCTTGCATCAGTTTTATATTCTTTTGTTGAACCAACTTTTCTATAAGTGTAGCTTTCTAGAACATCAAGAAGTTTTATTTGCAAAGGCAATGACAGTTCTCCTATTTCATCCAAGAACAGAGTGCCATTATTTGCTACTGAAAAAAAGCCTTTGCTTTCTACAGCGCCAGTGTAAGCACCTTTTATTACTCCAAAGAGCTGGCTTTCTGCAAGTGTTGGTGTGATTTGTGCAACATTCAATGGAATAAAAATATTGTTTTTCCTTTGCGAATGTTGATGAATGTATTTAGCAGCAAATGTTTTTCCAGCGCCACTTTCTCCTAACAATAAAACAGGATCTTCAGAATTTGCCGCCCTCTCAATTTGCTCTTTTACTCTTTTCATAACTTGAGAGCAACTTGAAAATATATCAAAGTTTTCAAATGACATTTCTAACTGTGCAAAATCTTTTTCATCATTTACTTTTCTTGATTCAAATGTAAGTTTTTGAATTTGATTTTTATGAATGTTTCTATTTACAAAAGACTTTTCTGACTGTTGCTGTAATGAATTTAAAATTCTCAATAAATGTCCAGACTGAGAATCTACAGAAATAAAAAGTGAATCTAAAGAGAGAGAACGCATTTTATATGAAAGTCTTTTATTTCTATCTATAATTAGAATTATTGGAATGAAGTTTTTGTCAGCATAATATTTATATGAATTGTAGATTCCTGATATTTCTTCTGTAATTATATCTACAAGTATACATAAAGGTTTTAGATTAGAAATTAGCTGCTCATTGAATTGTTCTCGTGAATATTCCCTTACTGAAAAATTATTATCTATTTCACAGTTGCACCAAGAGAGAAGTTGTTTGTTTTCTGAAAAAAGTATAATTTCTTGCAAAAAAAAATAAAACTTTTTTATTTTCCTTTCTTAGATAACCTGCACCAGACTAGTAATATTATATACCAAATATACGGAAAAAGTAAAAATATTTTTAATGGGTTATGAGTTATCTCGCTCCAAATTTCATGTCCTTTTGCAAAAGTATTTTCATTTGTCCGTTTAATTCTTTCGCTGAAAATTCCAAGCGCATCTTTATAGTACAAAAATATGCTTGAAGAGAAACGATTTCTTCTGTTGTAAGGCCAGACATTTTTTTCTTTAATTCCTTCACTTACTAAAACTAAAGAAGGGGACGCTTTATAAATTGCCTGAATTACATCATCCTCTACAGTCTTCGGATAATAGCCAACGTACCTTCCTACAATCTGCAAGTTTTTAAAAGTTGAACGAACATTTCTTTCTGCAGCCATTACTGTTTTTTTTCTGCCACCCAAAAGATAAAGGGATTTGTAATGCTCTTCTAGAATTGATAGAATTCTAATTACCGCGTCAAATTGATTGTATCTAACTGGCATTTGCTTCTTTAAAAATTTTGCACCGCCCAATATGCTTTTTGAAACTGGAAGAATTAAATCTGCGTTCTTTACACAAAGAGAAAAATCTGTCTTTCTTCTTCTTGCCTTTAATAAATCCCACACGCTTAAAAATACAATTTGCTTTGTGCCAGGCTTTGAAAGAAGCTCTAGTATTTCTTCTTCCAAGTCCTGTGGAGGAAGAATATCTACAGGGACTCCAAGAATTTCTATTCTTTGCTTTGACATGTTAAATCCTCCGTAAGCGAATTTTGAACTACAGCTATTCCATAAAGAGCCGCTGTTTCACACCGTAATATATTTGTCTTAAGATGCACTGGAATAAAACCGCCTGCTTTTAGCAATTCAACTTCTTCTGGTGAAATGCCACCTTCTGATCCAACCACAACCGCCGCTTTTTTTGCACAAGCATTTTTTGCAACTGCTACCTTTAAAGGAACTGTGCCATTTGTCTGCTCGTATAAAACAACTGAAACTTTATTTTCATCAACTTGCGACTGCCACAATTCTGCTGCTTCTTTTACAGTAACGCATTTGTTTATTTTTGTAACTACAGAAGAGCCGCATTGCTGCAACGCCTCTGTTACTATTCTGTCCCAGCGCCCGCCCTTGCCACTTTTAAGAGCTGCTTCTTCCGCAGATTTTACAGCACCGCTTTGACAAAAGGCACCTGCCACTGGAACTACAACAGAAACTCCGCACTCAACAGCCTGCCTAATTATCAATTCCATTTTAACAGGTTTTGCTACAAATTGAAAAAGCCACAGCTCTAAGCCTGATTTTTTTTCTTCAGCTTTTGCATGGAAGCCTTCTTCTTTATTATTTGCAGAAGATTCTATTTTACCAGCAACTTGAAGAACAATCTGCTTTTTCTTCTGGTCAATTTTTGCAACAGTCATTGGCTGAAGTTTACCATCAATAAGCCTTACAGAGACCATGTCGCCTACAGACGCACGAAGCACATTGCTAATGTAATGAAAATTTTTTCCTTCTATAGTTAAACAACCTTGTGCACTTAGTTCTGTTTCTGCAATAAACTGCCGCATTTTTTATTTCCGTTTTACTCTAAATTGCTTTTATCTTCTGCAGCTTCTGTCTTTTCTTCCAAAGCGGCTGCCTCTTGAAGCTCTTTTAAAGTTTTTGTTGTTTTCATAAGCTCATTAAAATTTTCATTCTTTAAAATACTAAGAGTTTCTTTTAACTGCAGATCATAATCCAAATCGTAAAGAGGTGTTGGAATTGTTCTTTCAACTTCATTGCGGATTATTTTTCTAAGTATACGAAGCTCAAGATTATATTTTTTTTGCAATTCTACAGCATAAAAAGAAATACTTTTTTCTGTCATAGGTTTATTTGCGTCAACATATTTTTCAACCTCACCTGAATTCATTAAATCAAGATAAGTCTTTTCTTCTGCTTCTGTAAAATCAGGATATTTTATTTCTCTGTCTGGAGGAATTCCAATTTTGTCAATGTTAGTGTCGCTTGGTGTGTAGTAGCGGGCAATTGTCATTTTAAAGCCGTCGTTGTTTGGTAAAGGAATTGGCTGCTGAACACTGCCCTTGCCGTAAGAACGCTCGCCAACCAAATACGCCAAATGGTCGTCTTTTAAAGCGCCGCTTAAAATTTCAGACGCGCTAGCAGAGCCTCTATTTATCATTACAATGATTGGTATACCCTTAGGCATTGTTGTTTTTTTTGCGCTTGCCATAAACACACTGTTTTCATAATCAATGCGGCTCTTTGTTGTAACAATTGGACCTTCATCAATAAATTTATCAGCAACATCGCTTACACTTGTAATTAGTCCGCCTGGGTTGTTACGTAAATCAATTATTAAAGAAGTGAAATTATTTTTCTTAAATGAATCAATTGCGTCTTGAACACGGTCTGCTGTGTTTGGAGTAAATTCTATTATTCGTAAGTAGCCAATTTTTCCTATCATGCCGTATTTTACTGTAGGCACTTCTATAATTGCGCGCACAAGAGTTTTTTTAAACTCCATGTTTTTGCCACGGCGCACTGTTATTGTAACACTCTCTCCAACTGTACCACGCAACATTCCTAAAACTTCATCCATTGTCATTGTAGATGTGTCTTTATCTTCAATTGCTATGATTAAATCACCAGATACAATTCCAGCTTTTGCTCCAGGGGAATCTTCTATTGGAGAAGCAACTTCTACGTATGCAGGTTTTTCTGGCGTAGACTCACTTGCCTTGCTTATTGAAAGACCAACTCCGCCAAAATTGCCAGTTGTTGTGTCATTCAAACTGTTCCAGTCCTGGGCACTTAAATAAACTGTATGTGGGTCGCCCATGCTGTCTAACATTCCCTTCATTGCACCTTCGTACAACTTTTCAGCGTCAACTTCATCAACATAATTTCTTTGAATATAGTCAAAGACACTGTTGATTATTTCAATGTACTGACGGCTTTTTGCTTTTTCTGTATCAGCAGTTTCTGATGATGATTTTGCAAAACACTGTGAAGCTCCGATTGTTAAAAAAAACAATGCAAAGGCAACTGAAAAAAACTTCATAAATTTTTCTGATGACAATTTCATTTTAATCATTCTTTCATTTTACGCAGTTTTGTGCGTCTATGCAAGCGTCGGATTTATGTGCTATACTTAGAGTTATGCAAATAATTCCCGTTGCGAGCGGCAAAGGCGGCGTTGGAAAAAGTTTATTAAGCGCAAACCTTGCAGTTGCTCTTGGACAGGCAGGAAAAAAAGTTGTTCTTGCTGATTTGGACTTGGGTGCTTCAAACCTGCATCTTGTAATAGGCCAGCAGTCACCTAAATTTGGCATAGGCACATTTCTTTCTGGACAGTCAAAATTTGAAGATATAATTTCTCCTACTGATTATGAAAATGTTTCTTTCATAGCGGGCGATTCTGAAATTCCAGGCCTTACTTCTTTAAAGGCTTCTCAAAAAAATGATTTAATCAAACACTTTACAAACTGCAAAGCCGATTATGTAATTCTTGACTTGGGCGCGGGAACGCATCTTTCTATTCTAGATATGTTCCTTCTTTCTCCTCAAGGCATAATTGTCACGGCCCCTACTGTTACTGCAACTCTAAACGGCTATTTATTTTTAAAAAACACAGTCTTCCGCATGATGTACAACACTTTTAAAAGAGGAAGCCCTGCTTACAACTTTTTGGAAAAACTAAAAACACAACCGCAGCTTCTTCAGCGTTTCTACATTCCAAAAATGATAGAGACACTTGATAAAATTGATCCAGAAAGCACAAAGCTTTTTAAATCAAGAATGGCTCAGTTCAGGCCACGGCT
>Ga0172378_10002597_pt1 | contig 16975 bp, 13 predicted proteins | sample GrowelOW332metaG_FD_119755 | JGI IMG/M metagenome (GOLD analysis project Ga0172378, IMG submission 119755) | Groundwater microbial communities from an aquifer near a municipal landfill in Southern Ontario, Canada - Pumphouse #3_1 metaG | ecosystem: Environmental > Aquatic > Deep subsurface >... | reverse complement strand
TTTAAGGAATATATAAGGAAGATTGAGTAAAAAGAGGAAGATTGAGTAGATTAAGAGAAAAAATTAAATAGAATATATATAAAAAATATTTAAAATTAAGCAAATTATATAAGAAAAAGTAAACGTAAAAAAAATAAGTAAGTAATTATTAAAAAAGTAAGATATATAACGAAAAAACAAACGAAAAAAGCAAAACATACAAGAGGAAAGTAAACTATGTAAGAAGAAAGCAAAACATACAAGAAAAAAGTAAGCATATAAAACAAATAAACTAGGCAATGACTATAGTGAATTAGACAATAAAATATGGTAAACTAGGCAATGAATATAGTGAATTGTCAATAAAATGCGATGAATATAGTGAATTAGACAATAAAATGCGATGAAAATATAGTGAATTAGACAATAAAATATGGTAAACTAAGTAATCAGAAATTAAAAAAGACTGTGTTAGCCTTTTTTAATTTCTAGAATATAATAAATCACATATAGAATATAGAAAATCACATATATAAAAAATAAAATTACATAAAGAATATAATAAAATTACATAAAGAATATAATAAATTACATAAAGAATATAGTAAATTACATATAGAAGAAATTATAGATTGTAAAAAATATTAAATTATCTAAGTTTATCTATTAATGTAGCAATACGGTCCAAATCATCTTTATTAAAATAATCTATATAAATACGCCCTCTTTTATCTGAACCTATAACATTTACCTTAGTTCCAAAGATGTATTGCATATCATTTGCTAGTTTTTTGATTTCTAAACCCAAATTTTCTTTATTTTTCTTAACTTTTTCAGGATTGAGTAAGGTTTGCACTATATTTTCTAGTTCTTTTGAACTCATTTTATCATCGGACGCTTTTTTTGCTAATTTTATTTGAGTTTCTTTGTCTGTGATACTAACTATTGCTTTTGCGTGTGCTAATGATAGTTTTCCCTTCTCTACCATTGATAAAACCTCAGGTTCTAGTTTTAAAATTCGTAAAAAGTTAGTAACAACGGTACGAGTTTTGCCTATTTTTTCGGCTACTTCATCTTGTGTGAAATTATAATCTTCTATAAGTTGACGTAGCGCATATGCTGTTTCAACAGGATTTAGGTCTTCCCGTTGTATGTTTTCAATTAAAGCAACCTCTTTAATTTGCTTTGCAGTATAATTCTTTATTATTGCAGGGATGATTTTTAAACCTGCCATTTTTGCGGCTCTATATCTACGTTCCCCTGCGACAATAGTATATCTATCACCATTTGGCACTATGATAATAGGCTGAATTATGCCGTGTTGCTTAATTGAATCACATAACTCTTGTAAACTTTCTTTATTAAAGTTCTTTCTTGGCTGATTTACGTTTATATCAATTTTGTTTATAGGAAATTCTAATACGGACTCAGTTGTTTGTTTTATATCAGCGCTAGGCAATTTTTTCTCAATTTTATTTAATTTTTGATTTAAAACTTCTTTTTCTTGCAAAAAAGAGTTTCTTTCTACCGTTTCTGCAATATCATTAAGTTTAATTTCTGCTGGCTTACTATCTCTTTGTATGATGGTTTTTGCTTTTGATAAAGCATCTTCGCCCTTTTGCTCAACAGGCATTTCAGGGTCTTCTTTTTTAATGTTTTGTTCTGCTGTTGAATATGTGGCGAACAAAGAACTTAGCCCTCTCCCTAATCCATATTTAGACATTATTTGCCTCCTTTGTACAACTCTTTAATGCTCATAAGTTGACCGGTATCCTTATTTCTTTTTAAGACCTCTATTGCTAGATTTTGATAAGCAATAGAGCCTGTACTACGATTGTCATAGATTAAAATTGGCACACCGTGGCTAGGCGCTTCCGCTAATCTGACGTTACGTGGAATAACTGTGTCATAAACTTTTCGCCCAAAGAAAGCACGAATTTCCTTGGCTACCTGAGATATTAGGTTGCTTCTATTATCTTTCATTGTTAAAACTACACCCTCTATCTCAATGTTTTTATTTAAGTATTCTTTAACTAATTTGACCGTATTCATCAGTTGGCTAAGCCCTTCCAAAGCGTAGAACTCACATTGAATAGGTATAATGATTGTGTCAGTTGCTGTTAGCGCATTCACAGTTAATAGTCCAAGGGATGGAGGACAGTCAATAGTGATATAATCGAAGTCATTTTTGACGGAACTTAAAGTATTTTTTAATATCTTTTCACGATTTTCTCTTTGGACTAGATTAACTTCTGAACCTGCTAAATCAACATTACTTGGTAATATATATAAATTTTTTATTTTAGTTTCCATAATGGCATCTTTTATATTACACTCATCTAATAATATATCATAAAAGGTGTTTATTTCCAAATTTTTATCAATACCTACACCTGTGGTTGCATTTCCCTGAGGGTCCAAGTCAACAATTAAAACTTTTTTTCCATATGCAGACAAAAAGGTTGATAAATTGACACAAGTAGTAGTCTTGCCGACTCCACCTTTTTGGTTAATAAATGATATTATCTTCCCCATATTTCAAAATCTCCTTTTATCAATCTAATTTTATTATAAAGTAAAATATTAAAAAAAGCAAACAAAAACACTATAATCAGTAATGTTTCGTGCGAAACATATAATTTTTAATAAAATACTATGAAAATCAATGTTTTTTACGTTTTTTATATGTTATTTTTGCATTTTTGGCGCTAGATTTTGTTATTTTGTAAATTTTGCGTTGAATAACAATGATTTTATTAATAATTTTATGAGTGTAAAGTTTATTTTAGATTAATTATGTTACGATTTTATCAAAAATAAACTATTATTGCAGTGATGTTGTGTAAATTTTTGCATTCTTCAAAAGAAATATTGTATTTTTCTCTATTTTTGTTAAATTTTAACTGTTAAATGATGAAAATTCTTAATATTTTCATATATTTTTAGTAAATTCTTAAATTTTTTATCTCTTTCTTGTTTTTTATCAGTTTAAATTTGTTATTAAAGATAACGTTTAAGATATATTTAATTATTTATTTATATTCTTTGTTTTTTATACTTAATTGTATTATTAAGTATGTTTTTTAATATATTTTTTACTTTTTTTATATTTAAGTATGTTTTTTAGAATTGTATGGTCTTTTTTAATTTTATAATATACTTGTTTTTAAACTAAAAATTGAGCAAATAATGTGTTTTTACGTTAAAGTAACTTACAACAATGTTTCGTGCGAAACATATGATTTTTAATAAAATACTATAAAAATCAACATTTTTTTAATTATAATTTTTAAAAAAGTACGCGCTAAATAAAAAAACAGTGTTTTTGCACTGTTCTTATTATTTTTAAGATTTATTATTATTATTATTTTAATGTACGCTAGATTTTTATTTTTTAAACGCTCACTAATTTTTTTGTTATTAGATTAGATTTTTATTTTTTAAACGCTCACTAATTTTTTTTGTTATTAGCCTAGTTTTTTATTTTTTATTTTATTTTATTTATAGTATCTATTTTTTTAGAATGAATGCTAGATTTTCTTTTCTTGCTTTTTAATATAAATAGTTAGCACGGTAATATCTGCTGGTGACACGCCACTTATTCTGCTTGCTTGCCCTAAGTTTAATGGTTTAATTTTTTCTAGTTTTTGTCTTGCTTCTAGTCTTAATCCTTTCAAATCTTCATAATTAATATCTTCTGAAATTTTTATTTCTTCATTTTTGTTTGTTCTTTCTATCTGTTCTTCTTGAATCGTTATATATCCCTCATACTTACACATTATGTTTAATTGTTCTAACACCTCGTGTGAGTAGTCTGGAAAAATATTTATGATTTCATTTAATTTAAAAATATCTATATTTGCTCGTTTTAATAAAGTCTTGACTTTTACTCCTGTTTTTAATTCTGGTTCATTATTGCTTTTTAAAAACTCTTGAAGTTTTTTAGTAGGCGCTAAGACTTTATTTAATAAGGTTTGCCCTTCTTGTATTTTTTGTTCTTTTTCACACAACTGTTGATATGTTTCGTGCGAAACAAGTCCTACATCATAACCTATTTGTGTCAATCTTAAATCGGCGTTGTCTTGACGAAGGTAAAGTCTATATTCTGCCCTAGAAGTCATCATACGGTACGGCTCATTTGTCCCTTTGGTGACTAAGTCATCAATCAGAACTCCAATGTATGCTTGATTTCTTTTTAAAATAACTGGTTCTAATCCTTTTATTTTTTGTACTGCATTTATTCCTGCTATAATACCTTGCGCGGCTGCTTCTTCATATCCGCTCGTACCGTTTATCTGTCCAGCGCAGAACACTCCCTCAACAATCTTAAATTCCAAAGAGGGTTTAAGTTGTGTTGAGTCTATACAGTCATACTCAATAGCATAGGCGGGTCTCATTAGCCAAGTGTTTTCCATACCTTTTATACTGTGTATAATTTCTTTCTGAACATCAAAGGGTAAACTTGAACTGATACCTTGAACATAAATTTCATCAGTGTTGAGCCCCTCAGGTTCTAGAAAAAATTGATGCCTACTTTTATCTGCAAAACGTACTATCTTGGTTTCGATAGATGGGCAGTATCTTGGTCCAATTCCTGTGATAACTCCTTGATACATAGGACTGCGCCCTAGGTTATTTTTTATAATCTCATGGGTTGTTGGGTTTGTGTATCCTAAATAACAAAGCCCTAGATTTTTCATTTTATTGTGGGTGCGCTTACTAAAATTAGGGGTTGTTTCATCTCCTATGTTTTCCTCAAAGCCACTGAAATCAATAGTCTTTTTATCTACTCGCATTGGAGTTCCTGTTTTAAAGCGTAGCACATTAAAGCCAAGTTTTGAAAGACAACTAGAAAGTTTTTTAGCGTTAAGAAATCCATTTGGACCACTATCTTGTATGTGTTCCCCTGTTATAGTTCTACTACTTAAATAAACTCCCGTACAAAGTATCACTGTTTTTGTTTTATATCTTTCACCTAAACTAGTGACAACTTCATCTACTTTGCCATTTTTTTGAGTGATTTCTATAATTTCCGCTTGTAAAATCTGTAAATTAGGAGTTTTTTCCAAAGTCGTTTTTGCTATCTCGTGATACTTATTTTTATCTACCTGAGCCCTTAATGAATGAACTGCTGGACCTTTGCCCTCGTTCAACATCCTTCGAGTTATGGTACTTTGATCTGCTATTCTTCCCATTTCACCGCCCAAAGCGTCAATTTCAAATACTAGGTGACCTTTTGCTGTTCCACCAACAGAAGGATTGCATGGCAAAAAGCCTATGCTATCCAAGTTTAGCGTGGTTAATAGGGTTTTCATACCCATTCTTGCAGTAGCCAACGCAGCCTCAATTCCAGCGTGCCCGCTACCTACTACTATACAATCAAAATCCATTTTCTCACTTTCCTAAACAAAATTTACTAAAAATAGTATCTATAATTTTTTCATTAGATGTTTCCCCTGTAATTTGTCCTAATAAATCCCAAGTTTGATGAATTAGAACAGCGATGCAATCAAGTGAAACATTTTTTAAGTCTTTTTGTGCATCTTTAAGTGACATAAGAGCCTTTTTTAACAACTCACCATGTCTTATGTTTGTTATAATAATCTGTGATGATAACAGATTTTTGTCTATGGTTTTGTCATAGATAAGTTGTTTTAATTTATCTATGTTTATATTATCTTTTGCACTAATTTGTATATCAAACGATCCTGTGGTATCTTTTACTAAATCACATTTGTTTAGTACATTTGCAAAATTTTTACTGTTAAATGATGAAAAAAAGTTGTTTTCACGTGTTTTTTTATCACTTTCATATATTTTTAACACGAAATCACATTCCTGAACACTTTTTATTGCTCGTCTAATTCCTTCCTGTTCAATTTTATTTTTGCTCTCTCGTAAACCTGCTGTGTCTATAATATTAAAACGAACATTGTTGAATTGATAACTTTCAGTAATCGTGTCGCGAGTAGTTCCAGCAATATCTGTGACAATTGCTCTATCATATCCGACCAAGGCATTTAGCAGTGAACTTTTTCCAACATTGGGTTCTCCGACTAAGGCTACATTAACTCCGCTTTTAAGTTTCATACCAACTTTTTCTGTACTAACTAGATGTTGTATTTCTTCAATTAAAGTTGGTAAATCTTTTGTTATTTCTTCTTGTGTCGGTAAGTCTTCTTGTTCGGGGTAGTCTATTGCCACTTCAATAGAGGCGAGCATATCTGTTAATTGTTTTTGTATTTCAATTATTTTCTGATATAAATCTCCACGCATTTGTGAACTTGCAACTTGCATTTCACAAATAGATTGAGCATAAATCATATCAATTAATCCCTCAGCCTGTGTTATGTCCATCTTGCCATTCAAAACGGCACGTTTGGAATATTCTCCCGGTTGAGCCATAGTTGCTCCGTATTCTATAAGTTGTTTGACTGTTTCATTTAGTAAACTGACACCACCGTGCATTTGTATTTCTACTACATCTTCGCCTGTAAAACTATTTGGTGCAGGAAAATAAACAGCCAAACAATCATCTGTAATATTATTAAAAGAAACCTTTCCAAAAACCATTTTTCTTGGAGCAAAAGGCTCCTGTTTTGCTGGAATAAAAATTTTCTTTAATAAATCAAAAGAAGTTGGTCCGCTTAGACGGATTATTCCAACTCCACCATAACCTATTGGTGTTGCTATTGCTACTATTGTTGTGTCCATTTTTCCCCTCTGGTGATTATAGCACAAAAGCCTTTATTTTTCAATGAAATTTTTTAAAAGAAATAAAAAAAATATTATTCTTTTAATTGACACTTTATGACAATAAATATTATAATCCACTTATGGGGGTAACTATGGTAAGCGCTTTATTGACTAAGTTTAAAGAAAGTTTGATTTCTATTCTACCTATTACCCTCATAGTAGTAATTTTAGGATTAACTCTAACACCACTATCAGCAGATAGTTTGCTTCAATTTTTAATAGCCTGTGTGTTGTTAGTGTTTGGAATGTCTCTGTTTACACTAGGAGCAGACAATGCAATGTTTCCTATTGGGCAACATATGGGAAGTTTTTTAAGTAAGAAAAGCAAACCTTGGTTGATGATTTTTTGTTGTTTTATCCTAGGAGTAATCATAACAATAGCCGAACCTGATTTAACAGTGTTAGCAAATCAAGTTTCCGCAGTTAATACATGGGTGTTTATCATAACAGTAGCAGTCGGCGTAGGATTATTTTTAGTATTAGGATTGTTGAGAGTTTTATTCAAATGGAATTTTAATATACTTATCACGATTTCATATGCATTGATATTTTTGATGGTAATTTTTATAAATCAAGGTATTATACCTATATCCTTTGATGCAGGAAGTGTTACGACAGGTCCTATTTCAGTACCTTTGCTGATGGCGTTTGGTGTGGGTTTGGCTGCTGTTCGTGGAAATCGGGCGAAAGAGGATAGTTTTGGGATGATAGGATTTGCCAGTGCCGGACCTATCTTGGTTGTTATGATTTTAATGTGGGCTTTGGGAGTTACGGATGCAAATTCTTCTACATTTGAAAGTTTAACCTTTTTAGAGGCTGTACCTTTATATGCAAAAAATGTTGCAATTATAATTTTGCCTATTGCAGTATTTTTTATTATATTCCAAATTTTTGCTTTAAAATTGCCAAAGCATCAAATTATAAAGATTATAATGGGTTTGATATACACTTATTTGGGAATTGTTATTTTTTTAGTTGGCGTTAATGTAGGCTTTTTGCCAGTCGGGCGAGAGATAGGTATTTCTTTGGCGTCTAATGCTCCTGAATGGCTTATTCCTGTATGCTGTTTAATAGGATTTAGTATGGCAATGGTTGAGCCTGCTGTTCAAGTTTTATCTAAACAAATAGGGCAAATAACTGATGGGCTGGTTAATAGAAAAACTATGTTGCTATGTATTGCTGTTGGTGTGGCATTAGCAATGACCTTGTGTGCTGTTAGAATTTTAACTCACATATCTATATTGTGGATTTTAGTACCTGCTTACGCATTGGCTTTGATAATGAGTTTCATTGCACCACGGCTATTTGTTGCAATTGCTTTTGACTCAGGTGGTGTGGCGACGGGTGCTATGGCGACATCTTTTGCTTTGCCTCTTATCATTGGGGCTACCACGGAACTTGGTGGAAATATTATGTTAGATGCTTTTGGAACTTTGGCATTTTGTGCAATAGCCACTATATTAGTGGTACTAGTATTTGGTATAATTTATAAGATTGGTAGTAAGAGGGCTAAGGTTAAGGATGAAAACTTGGAAGGTATCAAGAGGGTGGACATTATCGAATACGATTAGTTGATTTTTTTGTGTTAATTTGAGAAAGGAGGATATTATGGCTAATAAAAAAGCACCAGTTAAAGTTGTTATAAGTATAGTTCGCAGAGATAGGTTGGATTATGCTGTGGAAATTTTAAACGATTTAGGTGCTATAACAATTTGGACAGTTTTAGGCTTTGGCGTAGATAGGCATGGTCTAATGAGTTTGCTAGGATTAAGAGAGTCTGAATGTGCGGTAGTTTTTAGTATAGTAAAAGAGGATAAGGTACGCAGAACCTTGGAGGCTCTATGTAGAAATTTGGAGTTTTATAAACCAAATAGGGGGCTAGCCTTTTCTATATCAATAAATGCTATCAGTCGTAATGCTTTGAATGGAATGATGGATTGGGAGCAGTTGGCATTAGATAAGTTAGAAAATCAAGTGAAGTGTGGTGTCAATGAGGGTGCAAAAGATAACAATGTTATAAAGGATGTTAATACATTAGAAGTAAAAGCACCAGAAACTAAACAACCAGAAGTTAAGATAGGAGAGGTCAAACAATTAGATGCTAAGGTAGAAGAAATCAAACCTTTAAAGGATATAAAAACAGAAAATAGTGTTAGTGAAAAGATAGAAAACAAAGTAGAGAGTAAGGACGTCAAAGTAGAAAATAAAGAAGAAAAAGCCGAGGTTAAGGAAAATAATAAAGAATTAAAAGTAAAAAATGACGGTGAAAATAAAGTAGATGATAAAGGAAACATAGAAATAAAGGAGGCAAACAAATGATTTTTAAACACGGATTTGCATTAATATTTACCATAGTAGATGCAGGCTTTTCGGGCAAAGTTTTGGAAGCCAGTAGAAAAGCGGGTGCAGAAGGTGCAACCCTATTAAATGGTAGAGGTAGGGGCGTTCACGAAAGTTCTAGTTTTATGGGAGTTTCTATTCAGCCAGACAAAGAAATTATTTTAATTTTGGTAAAAAAATCTATACGTAGAAATGTTATGAAAGAGATTGTTCGAAGTTGTAATCTTGCTACCGAAGGAAAGGGGATGACTTTTTGCGTGCCTGTTGATGAGGTTGCAGGAGTTCAACATTTGTTAACTCGTAAGCAACAACAAGAAGATGTTAATGAACAAAAATGTGATGATAAAGAATTGGCAAAACTTAATGAACAAAAAATTGCTGAGGCAAAAACTGAAATCAAAGCAGAGGTTAAAATAGAGCAAAAAGCAGAGCCTAATGTAGAACAAAAGGCAGAAGTAAAACCTGAGTAGAGAAAAGAGTAAAAGGCAGAATAAAGCCTGAGTAGAGAAAAGAGTAAAAGGCAGAATAAAGCCTGAGTAGAAAAAATATAATTAAATTAAGTTAGAATATCTACTTTTAAATAAAAAAACACAATAAAAAAACCACAGAATTTATCCGTGGTTTTTTATTTAGTCTATTAGTCTATATTTAATGTATTAGTCTATTAATCTATATAGTCTATATTTATATTTAATTTATTAATCTATATAGTCTATATTTATATTTAGTTTATATTTAACCTCTATTTTCATTTATTTTGTACTATTGCATTTTTTGAATTACAAATATTTTAATCAAACATTTGGTATTAATAATAGGTGTTCAATCAAGTCAAGAAAGAGGAATAAATAAGTATTGATTTTAAATAAATCAAGTCATAGAATTAAACAAGAAGTGATTCCAACTAAAAACTTCAAGATAAATTTTAAATTAAATAGTTAAAATAAAAAAATAAATTATAAAATTAAAAATTAATTTAAGCAAAAAGTTGTAGGTAATTACTTCAAAAAATTTTAGTTAAGAAATTGTGAGAATTAAAATCAATTGATGATTGCAAGCAAAAAAATTAATTTATAAGGGCAAATTCTCTTATATTGTCTGTTTTCTGAAAGTATTTAATTATTGCAGATTTTGCAGATTTCATTTCTGCATTTTTTTCTTTTGCATATTCTTTTTTTAAATTTTTATATTTTCCCCAGTCTTGTATGCAAGTTTGTTTGAGTTTTTGATAGTCCTGATGAATATACCAGTCTACTATAAAATAAAATTCCAAAGATTTACCTTTTGCGAGATTAGGCTGTTTAAATACTTCACGGATTTTTTCCATTTGTGCGTTTTCATAACAATATTTTTCAATAATTTGTTCACGAATACTTTTTAATCCTGTTGTATAATTTCGATTATCAAATGAGAAAATCTGACCTTTAACGCTAATGCTACTAGTCAAACGATTTTCTTGAAAGGCGGTTCGAACATAGTTCCTCATCTCTTGCCTTATTTGATTACTGCTCATATTAGTTCCTTTAAGATTGTCTAGTATTATTAAACTATTTGTGCTATTTGTTAAACTCTGTTGTATTATTTGTTTGTTTAAAATACTCAGAAATACTCTTGCTTGCTCTTTTTTCTTCTATTGCTTTCTCTTGCTCATATTTTTGCTTTAATGTTTGGTATTCTCCCCATTGCTTCTCTATTATTTTACGTTGAGGAATACTCTCACATTTAGCCTTAATTAAAGTTCTTAATCTAAGAGCCTTGGCGCTGTCGCCTATAAATTTTTTAGTTGCATCAAAAAAGCCTAACACTTCTTCTGTTTTTGTATCAGATATTTGTTCTAATACGGGTAGCAATTTTTTATTTAAAGGGCTGTCATCAAGTTCATTTTGAGCAAGTGTTGCCCCAAGTTTTAAAAATTCTGCGGGATATTGCCTATTGTCTATCAAAACTTTTCCCTTATCACTAATTGTTAATAATGTATAGAGAGGTTTCTTATTGGTATATGTTGCTTCTCGAACAAATTCTTTCATTTGTTTTTTTCTTGAATAACTAGACATAGTCTTTCTCCTTAAATATTTATAATATATATTGTAACCTAAAAGATGAAAAATGTCAATATTATGTTTTGAAAGAGAGTCAATATAAATTTTAATTTCAATAAAAAAAGGTGTAAAAAAAGCACAAAGTGTGCTAAAATATTTATAAAAAAAGAACATAGCACCTTGCTTGCTCTTTTTCATTCTATTGTTTTCTCTTGCTCATATTTTTGCTTTAATGTTCGGTATTTTTTCTATTATTTATTTTGCTTATATGCGTTTTGTGATGTATTTTTTCTATTATTTTATTTTTTTATATGTTTTTTGTAATATATTTTTCCTATTCTTTCTTTTGCTTAGATGTTTGTTTTAATGTTCGATTTTTTCAGATTATTTTTTTCTATCATCTATATTAAAATATTTAGAGTATTTGCTTGCACGTTGCGAATTGCTGTCTTCAGGGGCATAGACGTCTACGGTTCCGATAGAATTAATTTTTGCTTGTATCATAGGGAAAACGATAAAAGGTCCTAGTCCTATTAAAGAAAGCAAAATATATGCCCACGCACGATTTCCCTTTGGTGCGCCAAGAAAGGCAATATTTCTATCTATGGTAGATATCCAGTATATATAGTAAATAATATTTACCACAGGTACTAGCATAATACAAAGATGTCCAACTGCCATTATTCCGTTGTTAGTTTCCTCTTTGATTTCTTTCTGAACTTTATACCACCAAATAATAGAATAGACAAAAATTGTCACCAAGCCTAGCAGTCCAACCAACCAAGGTTCTCTTTGTTTCATATACTATTCCCCTTTTATATAAATACATTTTAGCAAAAAAAATTAAAAAAAACAAATAAAACAAATAAAAAGATTAGAACTATGCTCAACTTTATTGACTTCTATAAATCTTTCTTTTATAATAAGAACATTAAAGGAGTTATTAAAATGCAGGAGATTCAAGTAGTTAGACACTCACTATCGCACATAATGGCAGAAGCAGTGAATGAATTATTTCCAAATGTTAAATTTGCTATCGGTCCATCAATAGAAAATGGGTTTTATTATGATTTTGATATAGATCAATCTATTTTGCCCGAGGACTTGGAAAAGATAGAAAATAAAATGAGAGAACTTATAAAGAGGGATGTACCTTTTGAGCATACTACTATGAGTAAGTCTGAGGCTTTAAAGTTTTTTGCTGAACAACCATACAAGGTTGAGTTAATAAATGGTATTACAGATGAGAGAGTTAGTATTTATAAGAGTGGTAACTTTACTGATCTTTGTGCTGGTCCACACGTGGAAAACAGTCGTGAATTGCGTAACTGTTCTTTTAAGTTGATGAGCATAGCAGGTGCATATTGGCGTGGAGACAGTAATAATAAAATGCTTCAACGTATTTATGCTGTTGCTTTTGCAAATAAAGAAGAATTAAAAGCATATCTTTTTCAAATTGAAGAAGCAAAACGTCGTGACCATCGTAAACTTGGAACTGAATTAGAGTTGTTCTTTATAGATGAGACAGCACCTGGAATGCCTTATTGGTTGCCTAATGGCTTGAAGTTGTTGAATACGCTACTAGCCTTTTGGAGAGAGGAGCACGAGAAAAGAGGCTATCAGGAGTTTTCAGGGCCTCAACTTAACGCACGTACATTATGGGAAACTTCGGGACATTGGGCTCATTATAAAGATAATATGTACACAACAGGTGATGAGAGCAATCCGTTGGCTTTAAAGCCTATGAATTGTCCTAATGCTATGATGGTTTACAAAAGAAAGGTTCGTAGTTATCGTGAATTGCCGTTGCGTTTCTGTGACTGTGATAAACTTCATCGTAAGGAAATTTCAGGAACATTACATGGATTATCACGTGTTCAAGCCTTTACACAAGATGATTCGCATAACTTTGTTCGTACAGAACAGATTTCAGATGAAATCAATGCTATTTTGGACATTGCTGATCGTTTTTATGATATATTTGGATTAAAATATCAAGCAGTTTTATCAACTCGTCCAGCAGACTATATGGGAGATATAAAAGTTTGGGATAAGGCAGAGGCTGAACTTAAAAGCATTATGACCAAACGTTTTGGTGCTGATTTTGTGATTAACGAGGGTGACGGTGCTTTTTATGGACCAAAAATTGACTTAATTATGACAGATGCATTAAACCGAAAATGGCAGACAGGAACTATTCAGTTGGATTTTCAACTTCCAAGGAACTTTGAGTTAACTTTTACTAATGAAAAGGGTGAACTTGAAACTCCTGTTGTGGTTCACCGTGTAATATATGGTTCATTTGAGAGATTTATAGGAATTTTGATTGAGCATTTTGCGGGAGATTTTCCTTTATGGATAAGTCCAACGCAGGTTGGAATTGTTCCTGTTAGCGAAAACAATTTTGACTATTCTCAACAGATTTATACACAAATTAAGGCCCACGGATTACGTGCTGAAATAGATCTTTCAGAAAGTGGAATGGGTGCTAAGGTAAATCAATATCGAAAGATGAAAGTCCCATATGTTTTGATTTTGGGAGATAAAGAAAAAGAGAATAACACAGTATCTATAAAAATTCGTGGAGGCAAGCAAATTAATGATATACCTCTTGATAAGTTCATAAATGTTGTGGAATCACTGAACAAAGAAAAGACTTTGCAACTCGCCGAAGATTTTAAATAAAAAACTTTTTAAATTAAATAAAAGAAGGCTTTTTTGCCTTCTTTTTTATTCTTTTATTTTTCTTTTAAAACAACCTTCCATACAATATACCGTCAACTTTTCAGAGTGACATTCTTTCTCACAAAGTGCTTGCATATCACAATTAGGACACATATCTGTTACTAAACAATCTAGGGTTCCATTTCTTTCGTGTAAGGTATAAAGGTATTTCAGATATTTACTAACAGCAATGTAATTGATGTCATCTTTATTTTTATATCCGAAATATTCGTACATTCTTTTCTTACCTTTTTTACTATTACAATGTTTGCAAACCCGCACAACATTTTCGGGAATATCCTCTCCGCCACAACATCTAGGGAGAATATGTTCCGTAGTCAAATTTTCTTTTGCTCCACAATAAATACAAACATTTGGATTTTCGTGTTCTTTCAGCCACTCGTGAACGGCTGAACTCCACTTAATTTCACCACTTACAAGTTTTTGTTCAGTGGCAATTATCATAGCATAATTTTTCTTTCCTAAACCACTGGCATCGGAAATGATTTTTGCATATTGATAATAAATAAGTTGTCTGATTGTTTTTATACTTGCCGATGGCATTTTTTCTCCTTTATACAGAACAAGGCTTTAAGATTTCATTTTTTGTGCTAAATTTATTTTTGGTTTTTCTTTTTTGTTTTTTATTGCAAGATAGATTAAGAACCCTGTACCAACTAGAACCATAACAGCGCTTACAACACAGGAAACAGGAATACCGCTATCTCCGATAAAAAGAATTTCGCTTGGAGCACGTAGCATTTCTAAGAAGAAGCGAACAGTGCCATAGTAAATTAAATACCAAGCCGTTACAACTCCTGCTTTAAAGCCCTTTCTAAATATTAGTAAAAGTATTACAAAACCAATTAAGTTTAGTATACTTTCATAAAAAAATGTTGCATAGTGCCATTCGCCTAGTGCCTCAATGTATACTCCGAAAGGAAACCATTGCCAACTTGGATCAGTGATTTGAAGCCCATAAACTTCTTGATTTACAAAGTTGCCCCAACGTCCGATGGCTTGGGCGATAATAAGGCAGGGAGCGACTAAGTCCAGTGTAGTAAGAAAATTCTTTTTACGTATTACTGCATATAATATTAGTCCAATCAATCCACCGATAATTCCACCATATATTGCCATTCCACCATGCCAAATAGATATAAATTCTATAAAATTATAACTTTGTCCGCTAAAAATACAAAAGTATGTTCTTGCCCCAATAATTGCTAACGGAAAACACCAAACTAGTAATTCAAATGGTGTATCTGTGCTTATTTTTCGTTGTTTACACAACCAAACAGCCACTAAAAGAGCCACTAAAACGCCCGTGACTATGATAATTCCATACCACGACACGCTTATTCCAAATAATTCAAATGCAATTCTATCCATTTTACCCCCAGAGAAAGTTTGTTTTGTGTAGATTTTGTTTTTATATCTAAATTTAATAACAGAATAGTTTTATATTTATCTAATTTAATCAGAGTAGTTTTGTTTTTATATTTATCTAATTTAATAACAGAGCAGTTTATACTATTCAATTTATCTAATATTTAGTAGTTTTTATATTATTTTATTTTATAAATACAACACTTTTAATATTTTTTAAATTACAATGTAGAAATATGGTTGTTCAATATTTAATATACAGACTTTTACAATGTTCCATATATCACAATGTTTCAATATAACCCGACTTTATAATGGAATTTATTTTTAACTGATAGACCGTTTATTATGTGTACTTTTGATACTAAAAAAAGAAATGAAAAAATAAGTCTTTTTATAATAAAGAAGTGTTTTTTATTATTACAAACAGTCTTGTATAAATATATTAGATAATTAAAAGAAAAAAGTCAAGTTAATTGATACTTTAACTGACTTTTTCATTTTTAGACAAAGTTTATATTGTTTTTGTGTGTTTGTATTTTTGTATGATACAGCCAAAAAATTTCGTGATAATAATTATATAAAAAAGTAGAGGTGTGTTTTTAAAACGCATCATAACTTTTGGATTTTTATATTTTTGCATTAAAAATAATTGTAATTGGGGGGTAACAAAAAAATTAAATTAACCAAAATTATTCTTTAATATTTAGGTTGTATAGTCTAAACCACATATCTATTTGATACAGGTAGGCAAGTAGTTGAGGACGTGTCATCAGTTGTCCATACCAAGGGTTTTCCCCCTTGATTTCCTCACTATTTATGAGGTTGTTTAAAACTTGTTTATCAAATAATTCTAATAATATTGAGTCGGGTTTGTTTAAGCAATTAGTTAATAATTTGCCTACCATTTTTTTGTATTCTGGGTTGAAAGTTTTTGGATAAGGGTTCTTTTTACGATAAAGAATTTCCTCGGGGACTATGTCTTTTACAGCCTCACGTAAAAGTCCTTTTTCTAAGTTGTTTAAATACTTATATTCCCAAGGCACATTGTACAAATATTCAATCAAGCGATGGTCTGCAAAAGGAACACGAACTTCTAACGATGCACCCATAGTCATTCTATCTTTTCGTTCAAGCAGGTTTTGCATAAACCAATGTGTGTTCAATATAAACATTTGTTTGTGTTTTTTCTCTGCTTCATTTTCGGTATTATTTAAAGGAACTTCATTTAAGGTTTCATCATATTTTTGATGAACATAATTTATTAAATCTAATTTATTTTTATATTTATCACTTAACAAATTAGTGCGTTCTTGCAAGTTGCGTATCCAAGGAAAACCATCGTGAGCAACTTCCTTATAGTACCAAGGATACCCACCGAAAATTTCATCTGCACATTCGCCTGAAAGAGCAACAGTGAAATTCTTTTTTATCTGTTTGCTAAACCAATAAAGCGAAGAATCTATATCTACCATTCCAGGATAATCTTTAAAAGTGAGGGCGGGGATTAAATTATCTATCAACTGTATGTTGCTAATAAATTCGTAATGATGATTAATTCCAAAATGTTGAACTAATAAATCAATATAATCGTTGTCCCGTGACACTTGGAAATCGTTTTTTTCAAAATATAATTCGTTCTTTTTATAGTCTATACTATATGATTGCAGGTTTGGCTTATATTGTTTTGCAATTAAAGTTATAATGCTAGAATCTAGCCCGCCAGATAATAAAGTGCAAAGTGGAAC
>Ga0172378_10002595_pt1 | contig 16976 bp, 33 predicted proteins | sample GrowelOW332metaG_FD_119755 | JGI IMG/M metagenome (GOLD analysis project Ga0172378, IMG submission 119755) | Groundwater microbial communities from an aquifer near a municipal landfill in Southern Ontario, Canada - Pumphouse #3_1 metaG | ecosystem: Environmental > Aquatic > Deep subsurface >... | reverse complement strand
GTGCTACCCACTTAGCATATTGCTCAGCGGTTAACGTTTCTTTCATTCTTTTTGAATCAGCTTCAAACTTTTTATAATCCTTCTTATACTGTAGTTTATCTTTTAAACTTTCATTTAACTACTTTAACTCTTGGGCTATTTTAAGATCTATATCTACTTTCTTTTCTCCATTAGTATAGTATTCTGATGCTAATGCTCTTTTTTGATTATATAAGTCTAATAAGTTCAAGTACTCAGAGTCTTTAAGATCATTTAAATGTAATGTACCATTATCATCTCTTACTTTGTCTAGTATACTCTTTATCTTAAATTGGATAACGTCTCTAGCAGCATTAGTTTGTGGACTAAGATTAGAAAACAGTTTATAGTATTCTGGTGTGTACTTACGTTCACAATTGTCACTAATCCATTGTTCTCTTTCTTCATTATATAGGCGCATTAGTTCTGGATCTGATGGCAAAGTTGTTGTTTCATCTAATCCGTATTTACTTTTTAATGATTTCATAAAACTATTCATTTTATTATTGAAATCTCCATATAGTAAATCACGAATCAAATAGCCAGTAGGATTACCATTACTATCTCTTTCATATAACTATGCCTACGATCCCTCAGCAGCCTACATTAGTCGTAATAGCTTTTTAGCTACAGGTCTACTATTTCTATCAGTTTTATCTTCTGATTCTTGTAGTATCTTAAACATTATATTAATAGCCTCGTCATTGATTTTATCTCCAGAAGCTAATACTAGTCGATTAAATGCGCTTATCTCATTAGTAGTAGATAATAATTGTTCCTATACATAGTTAAAAATAGTATCAGAACCTGCTAATATACCTTTCTTTAGTAATGTTTCAGCAGTATTCTTCTCATATAGTATTCCTAGATTTGACTTTATAGTAGCGAATACGCTACGTGTAACATTTACTGCGTCTCTAAGTTCTCCAAAAGATTCTTCACCGATAGCATCAATAAATCTATCAGAGTCTGTCAATGAAGTGGCTATATCATTTATTAAGTTATTATAAAAACCAAAATAGTCCTAATCGAACTGTATTAAAGCATTATTACTTAACTTAATATCATTATTTATAGCCTACATTATTACTTTGATTGGCTGATGCATGTCATTCTTGACATAATCAACAAAGTCAAAGATATTCTATATATCAGAAATAGTCTAATCTTCAATATTTCTTAACTGATACTCTAACTGTGATACTATAGCGTTCTTATTAGCTATTTTGCGTCGATTTAAGGCATTTATTACCTAAGTAGTACCTATTCTTATCTTTTTGTTTAACTCCTTTGTAACCTGATCAAAACGATTAGTATTAAGATTGTCTATAGCTTCCTACACAACATCATTAGCATGTGCCGCTCTACCATATATCCAAGCTCTTGTACCATACAGATTACCTTCATCTATAACCTTATTTATATTATCTAATAATTCTTCTAATTTAGAAGACTCTATTGTCTCAAATAATGGTTTTATATGAAGTAGATTAGCTATCTTATTTATTATACTCTTTAAAGAATCAATTATAGTATTGTTGCTGTTATATACAGCATGCTTCATCAATTCGTCTTTGAATCTACTATTAGTAATGATCTCTGATGCAAACTCCATATTATCAGTAAGTCCATAAAAGTCACCTTTAGAATCTTCATTTTTAAAAACATCATTTCTATAAAAATCATAAAGCTGATCTATAGTAGATAGAAGAGTATTGTCTGCTTCTGTTATAGGATGCAATAAGCTTTCTATAGTATAATGATGGACTAGTTCGTGTAATATAGATGAACCTATCCAACCTTTAGTAGCGGTTGCTACAGAGTATGGATTTATAGTAATAGTACCGTTAGAGTACCACATTCCACTATCTTCCAATGAAAATCTAACTGGCACTTTAGCCTATATTAACTTATCTGCTAACTATCGTAAGTCTTCTGAAATATATTCCTTATTTTCTAATATGTTTGATAATAATATATTACTTTGGAATTGTCCAGATAAATTAGTACTACCTACCAGATCGGTTATTTTATTAATATCGTAACCTATAGTATTTGTTGTATTGAAGTTATGATATATATTATTATCTTCATTTAAGAAGTTTCCATTATTATCTATAGACTTTATTTGATTTGAATCAAATACAGCGATCTCAGATTCTGTAGTAAGAATATCATCAAAGCTATACGCAACAGCATCTATATTATCATTTTTAAATCTAGCAACATCACTTTCTAATATCTAAACTACAGTATCGTGACTGTTAGTATATAATGGATTTTTAGTATTAAGAAATACGGGAATAATTATTTCGTCTCTAGCATAAGATTTGGCTTTTTCATATGTTCCAAAATAAAATCCTCGCTACGGATTGCTGTATACCTAATTACCGTATGGGCTTTTACCATGTACAAATTCATAAAACTTAGCAGCAGCTCCATGATAGAGAATCAATGGTTCAGAGTTATCATCAACCATTTTTGACACATCTGTTTTATTATCTGATAACCAATCCCCAAACCATGTTTTAAAGCCCTATGAGAAGACTTTAGCCTTTGCTTGTATAGTTGCAGCCCTATCACCATTATAGTGACTTAAAAGGTCTGAGAATAGCTTAGATGGCTCCCCATTGGGAGCCTTATCTATGCCATAACCATTATTATCATTCCAAATGCTATAAGCCATGTCTGGAACTATATTTTCTAATTCCTACCATTCAGGTAGATTCTTATTTGGACATTTTAACATAATTGAAATGATTATAAATTACAAATAAATTTAACTAATTCATTATTAAGACTATCTGAATTACCATTGTGATCAGCGATAATATCATCAAACCGTTGCATTACTTCATCTGCATTCAGATCAGATCTACCTTCTATCATTTTAGTTAGATCCTCTCTTCTACTATATATATACATAGATTTAATACCTTCATCATTAGTAGTAAACAATGATTTAATATCTGTAATGCTAGAATCCTACTTAAGTCTATCGAATGTTTTTTCATATACATCACGAATTGCTTTAACTCCATTATCGGTTAATTCTCGTGTACCGATCCCTGCAAAGTTTTTGGTTAAGGTAGGTACACCTTCCTAAATAGCCATATTTCTATTATTATTTATAGACATTTTATACCATTTATTATCATGAAGATTAAACAAATGTACTGGCTTATTATTATCAATTGCCATTTGCACAGCCCAGCCAGTACCCCCATCAACAGTTGCTATGTTAGTAAGTTTTCCAATAGCATATATCGCATCAGAATTCTTTACTTGTTGCCAATTACGTCTAAGTAAATTATTAACATAATCATTACTTGTAGGAAATTTTCTATTTAATTTAGTATTAGCTTTCTATAAATGTATATCAGCTTCTTGTAGCTATTCTTTATTTACAGATACATTACCTTTTGGTGTTTTCTATCCTTCGCCATAATAATGATTTGATTTAACGCCATATTCTGAACCAATATCTCCCCATACCGTATCAGCCCCATTAGCTCCACCAGAATGATTTATATATTCAGTACCATTATTACTATTCATATTATTATCTTGTGTAGGTATAGTATCTTCTACTACCTCATCTGTTGTCTCATCCATATTATAATCATTATATATATCTATCATCTAATAAGATGGATGATTTTCTATTGTATTCATATTAGATAATAACGAAGCAAAGTTTGATTTGTATTCATTATTGTATGGGAGTCTAGCAACATCATTAAATATACTACTATCATTTATAGCGGATACTCCATCATATATCTAAGGTATGTTATTGAATGGGTGCCAATCGTTTCTACCATATTCTACTATAGTATGTCCACGATATTTATATCCTTTCTTCTATACAATATTATATATAGGATATTCTAATTCAGTATTATCTACCATTTCAGTAGTATAACCTATTAACTTATATAATGCATAACTATCCGGAGTATTCTTACTACCTATTCTTAATTTAATATAAGGATGATATATTGGAGATAACCTAGTTACTTCAAAACCATCTATAAACTTAGTAACTAATGTCTATCCAGCAGGACTAATAGCGCCTTCTTTATACTTACTATTGTTAGTACGTTTACCAACGATAACTAATGGATAGTTTTGATTAGTATTAGGAAATGGTACAGTAGAATCTACAGTATAAAAACTATAAGGAGTACCTTCTTTATCTTTATACATCAGACTAACTTGTTTGACTAAGTTATTATTATGCCAGTTATTTGCAAATAGATCATCTATATTAAAGTCTGTAGACTTACCTAAAGAATAACTATCTAAAGTATTCTACATATATTTAGCATAACCACTACTAGTTCTCCAATTATTAGGTACATATTCAAAGAATGAATTTGCGCCACTATTATCACCAGAAGTAATAAACGCGTAGTCTACTAAATCATCAGCAAATTCTCTAACTACAGGATACTCACTTTCCAATAGTTCCTACCAAGAGTTAATCAGATTATTAGCATCTAATTTATCATCCGAGAACATAGAACTAACATCTACAAAGTCTGGCTCTAAGTTAGTACCATCATATATAGATATATTAGGTAATATAAAATCTAACATATCATTGGCAATATTACCATCTCCACCAAGTAATTCTGGGTACTTACCAATACTTATATCATTACGTAGTTTTAATAAACGCTTAGCAATAGTATTATTACCATATAACATCTACCTAGCAGTAATATCTTTAGACTTCATATGATCATTAAAGAAATTAGTTTTAATAGCAGCTTCTGCTGTATTTATAACTGGTTTCAATATTTTATCAGTAGCATTACTTATTCTACCCAATCTATATAATATATTATCCTACAATTCAATGAAACCATCAGTATTAGTTAATAATAGATCTTTAAATATATTAGCACCAAAATCTATACTATTTTGTAGTTTCTTTTGTAAGAATGAATCTTCAAAGAATCTCTTAACTTCACCATCTTCAAACATTGACATCTCCATCATTGATTCAAGACCGTGTTTGAATGTTCTTTGTGAAGAGAACGTATTACCCATCTTCTTAGTATCTACTTTAGAATATTTAACTAGATTAGCCATATCATCTGCATATGGTTTTAAATACTTAAATGCATAATACATGCGGATCTATTCATTTCTATAGTTAGACATATCATCTGAATGAAGTATCAATTCACGAGTACGTGATGTTTCTTTACCATCCTTAATATAAGTATTAAATAGATCGCCAAATTCTAAAGACTGTTGAGTATTATCTAACCCTATATATTTTCTACGTAAAGTACTATTAGGATCGTATTTATCTAATACTCTATTTATAGCCTCTTTCTCTAATTGAGATTGAGATTTAGTTTGATCTATACCATATTTACCTTTAGTTTTCAATACTTCATTAGCTATTTCTTTTAAAATAGGTTGTGACATAAAATAGAATGCCTACTTACCTTTACCTGTTCTAAGTAAGAATGCAACCATATTGTATGTCCAAGGATTAACATTTAAGCGTACAATATATGGATCTTTAGCTATATCTACAAACGCATTAATCATTGCAGATAGCCAATCTAATATACGTCCAGTAGGTTGATTCGATATAGTACTATAATCTCTAGTACGAGATAAATCAGTTAACTTTAAAGCTTCCGTAAATGAGTTTACTTGCATCTTAGTCTCCATTATCTACGTAAGTATATGGTGAGCATTATTCAATGCCATAGGACCAATACCTGCTTTACCTCCAGTGTATTCCGATTTTCTATCTTCTTGATATGATGGTAAATATTGAGAGAACGGAGTTACTACTTTAGAAGTGACAGCACTTTCTATATCAGCAAGAACTGCTTTAACATTACTTGTAGCAGTATCAATAGATGCTTTTAGTTCATGAGTATTATCTCTTGTAGTTAATACTTTCATATACATATCAAGCATTTTATTCTTGATAGCATTTGTAGAATTAGCTTTCCATGCATCCTATAAAGTATTATCAAATTCGTCTTTTATACCATCTGTATATGCATATCTAGCTAAGTACAACTTATCCACGTCAAAGTCAGAACCTGTTAATTTAGTAAATTCATCAGGTAATACTATAGTATCACCCATTATCTCTGGTAATACATCTACAAATTTTAATGGCGATATAGAAGCTACCGCTTGAGTAGGAATACGATAACCTATAGCATTTGGAGAAGCATTATCACCAATGATATTATTATCTATTAACCATTGTTTTGCCTAACTAAATGTCATTCTATTATAGTTTGGTATAATATGTTTAAATAGATTTATACTAACTATAGAATCCATACTACCATCTTCATTAAGCATATTAAGACGTCTACCTCTATTCAGATAAGATTCATCTAACATAGTAAGACCATCCCCATCTTTGATACCAAAGTCAGAACGTTGTATAAATGACCCACCAGGCATATGTATATCAATAGTTTTCTTATTGATCATAGATATAAATCTACTCTCAACAGACATACCAGATAATGCAGATAATGGTATTTTAAATTTACCATCTTCTACAGTAAGACCGGTTATGATATTATCATTAGCATCTGATTCTTTTGCATCATCCGATATCATCTTACTTAAAGATGGCATATTTATATTACCATTTTCATCGTAGATTACATCTTCTATTTCAGATCTACCTCTATCAGATAGTTCTTTCATTGCATTGAATATAGTAGAAGTAATCTCTCTACCTGATGATAAATTAGTAGAATCATTACCATAAAAGCCAGTAGGTTGTATATTAGATAACCCTACTTTTAAGAACTACGTACCAGCCATCTATTCCTCATGTATATGAGGATCTGTAGCTAACTGCTGACGTAAGTATTTAAAGTCCTACGTATAAGTTGTTAATTTAGATAGGTCATTAATTGCTGTGTCATTATCAGTATAGTAGTCTAATGGAGCTCTCGATCCAGCTTTAACAGCTGAATTGAACATTACCATATCAATAGGGTTAGTAGTATCTACCATTCTATCATACAATGGTTTGATATCACCAGTAGCTATAGTCTTAAATAATGGGAATAGTGCCATCTTATTAAAGTATGGTATACCTATACCAGCAATCTCATTAAATCTAGTACCAAATGCCATATACTTAAGTGGTTTCAATGATGCTTTCATTACCTTACGATATAAAGCAATTTCATCTTGCCATTTTAATTCAGTCTCTGGATTTATTAAGATCTGAAAAGCTTCTTCTACTTCTGGTGACCATTCCCCAATCATACGCATCATATCACGGTACATTAGAGGACTGACATATACAGCCGCATCAGCAATATTAATACCTTTGGAATAACCATTTACTTCACTATCTGCTTTTATAGTAGCAAATTTAACTACCTCTGGATATAATTTAGATAATTCAGTAATATCTGTATTGTTAACTATGTCTCTAGCTTCATCAATAGGTATATTCTACATTTGTGATAAAGCATCTACGAGATTACCTTGTATGAATAATTGTTTAAGTGTGTCAAATTGTTTAGATCCTACTTCTATATCGTTTAATTCAGTAACTGTATAATTAGTTCTATTATTAAATTCAAAGTCCAATCTATTATTTGTACCAGTAGAAGTTAATGCTCCTAAACGTTTGATCTTATCTATCGAATTATCAATTAAACCATTATTACTGTAAGCCCATTTATAGAATGCTGGGTCACCACTAAATAACTTCTCTATTTCATTTATAGATATTATAGAATTAACAGTATAATCGGTAAGCATATCGTATATAGCATATCCTTCTGCATTATCTCTGACGATAGGGTCATTACTTTTTAAATAATGACTTACTCTATTACTTAATGCTTTATCATCCAATAAAACATTACGTAAACCATATGTTGAATTCTCTTCATTTACAGTAGATATCAAACCTAAATCTACAGCTTTCTTTACTTCCTATTGTACACCTTTGGCTATAAGTGTACTTATTAATTGCTTTTTAGTATCCTAATCTATTTGATCCCCAAAGAAGTAGTCTTTAGCCAATTGTAAGTTCTATCTGGCTTGTGCTAATGCCTATTCACTTGTTTTAGCTTTACCTACAGCATTAAAGTCTATAAACTTTTCTTTACCATTAACATTAAGATATACTCCAGTTAAGAATCTAAATCTAGTACCATTACCTGATACAAGATACGTTTCACCATCTACTTTATATTTAACATCAGTATGATAATTCTTTATCAATTGATGTTTCTATAGCTTATTAGGATTTGCTGGATCTAAATCATTAATAGTCTACTCTATTGTAGCCAATTCAGCTTTAGCATATTCTATAAATCTAGATATAGTTTCATCTCCAAACGTAGGTCTATAACCAAAACTAATACCATTAGGTATTCTATCCCAGAGTATACGCTCATGCGGTAGTTTAGCACCACGTATAACGTGATATGTTTTCTTATCTGCAACTGTAGGAAATAATATTCTATCTGATAATGACATTGTCATTTTAGATATATAATCTTCTCTATCAGTTATACCAAAATAATCTCTACCTTGATCAGTAGCATCCGCTGTTCTAAAGTTAACGAATGTTTCTACAGATAATTTAGGTCTATTTCTAGAATTTAATTGTTCTAATAATAATGAACCTCTATTATATACAACCGAATTTAATTGATCTACTACTGATTGATCAGTATTCAATTCATTAACTCTATCGAATGCAAAGTTATTTTGAGAGATAGGATATAATATATTACCCTCAGCACTAAGACTTTTAAGTTCTTCTGATGATAAATGTACTTTAGCATATGATTGTGCCAATGCCTTAACAAAACCAGAAGTATTATAAAACTCTTGTGGTCTTATTTTATTATCACCCATTAATATTTCAGGTATCTTATAATCAGTAGTAACAGAGCTACTAATGAAATCTAATCTATCAAATAGACTCTTTAATCCAAATGTACCAGCAACTATAAAGTCATTTAATATAGTATATTGATCATTTAATACCGGATCAGAATAACCTAATACTCTACCTGAATTCATCATATCATCCAGAGTATCAGTATCTACAGATATACCAATAGTATTAAGTAAGTTTACTATTTGCTTCTTTAACTTAATTTGATCTTCCGGTTTATGAAAATCAAAGGTCTCTCCGTTAGCTTTAAATATACCATTATTCTATACAAAGGCAGCTTTTATTGAGTTATATCTTTTTATAATACGCTTAATTGTATTTAAAGCATTTTCAGAAGTATATACATCACCATTGTCAGCCTACTTAAATATATTACTACTATAGAATAGTGATTGTGACCATATCTTAGGATAAGTTATAGATTTGATATCAACATTATTATCTATTACTTTTACTATATTCTTACCATCTTCTGTTCTATCAATCTTACCAGTTATAAACTAATGTTTACTTGAACGTATAGTATTATATAATTGTGTAAACAACTATTCGTCTCTAACTGGATCTAGATTTCTTAACTTCTAACTAAGTGCTTTAAAGTATAAATCATTTGTAGCTAACTATAATATACGGCCAACCATATCTTCAACCGAAGATATATCATGCAACTTATTTAATGCTTTTTTCCATGCTTTACCACTATCTACAAATCTAGGTAATCCTGTATAAGGTTCTGTATCTATCATAACATCACCTTTATCATTATACTTATATTTAGTAACAGTTTTAAAAAAGAACTTTACAGCAGATGGTGCATTATCCTTTCTAGATACTTCATATGATGCCATTGTATGCTCACCTATATTTACTTTATCTACGTCTCCTGATTCTATATTAGTATTAGCGTCTTCCTCTTCTTTATCTATAGTACGTAATCCAAGGTTCTTAATGTCTTGTTTAATAGTAGGTAGTATATCTGAATCAAATTTATCTAAGATTTCATTATATACATCAGTAGGTCTTTTCTCTACTTGATTCTATATTAACTTTTTAAGTTGCTCGAATCTAATATTATCAAGATCTTCATATCTTATATTCTCAACTTGACCAAAATTTATACGTAATAAAGCATATGTTAAAGCATCTATAATACTATTATATACTTTAGTATTTGGTATAGTTTTAAAAGTAGTACCTCTATGTTCAAAGTTAAGGCCATCTTTATATATAGATTTGAATCTATCTATATTACTTTGGCTAACTTTTACATTTGCATACTTTCCAGTATTAATATCATAATATATTTTAGCAAGATTATAACTACCTACTTTTGCTATAGTTTTAACAAAATTATATATTTTTCTAAACCAGTTAGTAGTTTCAAAATCTATAGTAGATACTTGAGTAAGCATAAACTCACGATACTATTCAGCTAATGTTTCATCAACCTATCTATCACTAAGTTTACTTCCTTTTCTTACTTTCTCAAATATCTTATTACGTTTACTATCCGATATTAATAAGTTAGATACTCTATGCCAAGCTTCGTGATATTCTACACCCTGCGGTGCTACTTCTGATAATAATATAGAATCTTCTAAAGTACGACCTAATACAGACATGCCAGCTCTAGTAACTTCAATTACTGTAGGAACAAACTGTATTTGGTCATCAGTTAAACCTAATTTAGTTTTAAGATATGTCGTAGCATTATCTTTATTTATAGTTTCATCATTAGACTATAATGACTCCGGAACAGAGAAGTCTGGGCCAAGATCCTTAAACATATCATCTAAAGTAAGATCAGTATCAGCGATTTTATTCTCTTCTACAGCCTTTTCTATAATAGGTTCTTCTTTATCTATCTTATTATTAGCAATAGTAGTCTATTTATCCACTACATTGTCTAGTAAGGCTACATCTTGTACATACAGATTAGCATCTCTCAATGGTAGTTTTGGATTAATATCTGATTGTAGTATATTATTTTTGATATACCAACCAGCCATACTAATACCAGACCCTTTATATTCAGTATCTTTTCTAGTAAATTCTAATTGTCCAGGAAGTATAACTAATTTATCTTTATCATTAACTTTAAACCATGCTTTCAAGTTACCAAGTGGATGGTTTTCTTCTAATGTATTATCACCAGCAAACCATTTCCATAGGTTATCTTCATCAATAGACCAATGGAAATTATCCATTATATATTGTTGTGCCTAATCGTATAATGGTTTATTATAAGGTATCCCTTCCTCATTCACAGTAAGATCTGCTAATCTATAAGAAGTAGTACCTATTACTATATCCCCATTAATATCAGTAAAGAACTGTTTAGCGATACGCTGTTGTAATTGTGATGGATTTAACTTAGTAGAAGCAGGATCGGTAGCAGTATGAGCCCCATAATTAACTATTAATTGCAATAACTTATTAGTTTGAAATGGTGTAGCTGTACCATTCTTTGTAGTATAGTTATCTGATGTAGTATTAGTTACTAACTTTAATATCAGTTCTGCAATATCCTTATTATCTTTAAATGATTTTACATTTAATCTAATAGGTATTTGTGTAAGTTTACCATCTGTATTCTTATTATAGATATAGTATACAGCACCTAATTGGTTACCTCTGATATTATATACTTTACTACCGGATCTAATAACTTCTCCACCAAGCGGACCAGTAGCCACACCCATAGGTGTATTCTCTGGAGTAACCTCATATGGATCAGATATATTATATAATGGTATATCCTGTAAATTTCTATTTATTGGAGCACCATTCTTATCTTTATCGCTATTTATAATACCGTTAGTTCTACCTAATCTTGTAGGTATAATTTTATATTTACTATCTTTCTAAGTAACAGTATATAGTTCTTTAATCTTATTACGTAAGTCTAATAGATTCTAGCGAATCATTTGTTGTTGGGCAAATGGTAATCGTTGGAAACCTTTATTTCTATCAAATCCTGTAGTACCACTATTTACTGCTGCAACATACTTTTTACCTTTATACTCTATTTCAAAGTATATACCGTCTTCCTATTGTTTTGTATATTTATTATAGAATGGTTTAACTACTATATTAGTTTTAGCTTCTTTTATAAAATCATCATTAGTAATAACCTATCCTAATGCAGTACCTGATTCATAGTTATCATATCCATCATAAGCCGCATCTTGGAAAGTATAGTACTTAAGTTGATGTGAATAAGGATCTACCTTAGAATCATAATCTAAAGGTTTATTATATTGTTCAATATCTTCTTCTACACCTGACGTAGGTTGTACTTCCGTATTATCTACTATTGGTAGATTCTCCACTGGTTGTTCTACTACAGGTATGGCATCTCCAGTTTCATCAGATTCAGCAGTAGTGATTGAATTATTAGTATTTACTATAGGTTCATTATCTTTAACCACATCATTTAATGCAGCCTAGTCATCTTCCTATTTACTATTATATTGATCGATTATACCTAATACTTCTTTAGAATATTTATCTATATCCTCAGTATTACCTTCAAATATAGCTTCTTCTAATCTATTTTTAGAATCTCTTAAGTCTTGATAGTAGTTAATTAATGGATCATTCTCTAAATCAGTACCTTCAACTGACTGTAACGCACTAGTAAAATAACCTTCATTGTACCCATAATTAAATAATCTATTATTCTCCTTATTAATAATAAGAGGCATAATGGGTCTATACAATGATTCAAGAGTAGTGGTAGCTAAAGTAAATGCTTTACCAGCTCTAGTATCTAAACTAGGTGACTGTCTTACTTGTTTACCTAATTCCAATTCTTCATCAGATCTACCAACACCTTTGTCTACAAGATGCTCTCTATTCCTACGTTTAGTTTTCTCATTTGCTATAGTATTACTAGTAGTTGTGATATTCTATTTATTATAATCTTGTATACGTTTACGTAGTGGTTCTAAGTATTTATTTAGTCCATCGTTATCTTGTTTTTTATCATCACTTAAATTTTGTGCTACAATTATATCTGCAGACTATATCATAACCCCATCTTTGAATATGGCTGGTTTTCTAATGCCTACTATTTTACTTTGACCTAATGGTAAGGTTTCATCTTCTATAAAAGATGCAGTAACTTTCATGCCTTCATGATATGGTGTACCTAGCATATCCCGCATCTCATATCCGGCTTTTTTTGCCTAATTTAAAATATGATCTATCTATTTCTACTCAGATTCTGTTAATTTAGCGCCACGATGTAAGTTAGTCTACAATACAGCGATTATATTTAATTTTGCAAATATATTTTTTTCATCAACAGAATCGTCTAATTCTGATAAATCTTTGAATGCACGAGTAATCTATTTATCCCCTCTCCTAACAGTTTTCGTGGTTTCTACACGAGTATTATCCTATTCTTGAACAACTGTAGGTTCTATAGGAGAAAGTGGCGTAGAGGGCTTTAAAACAGGCTCTACGGCTGTCTATTCCCCAATAGTAGCTGTTGGCTATACTAAAGGCGATTCTACTGTAGTTTCTGGAGCAGATTCAATAATTGGATGTGTTACTTCCTATTCTTTTACTGTAGTTTCTGGTTGTACGCCACGTGTATTATCCTACAACGTTTGTACTAGATTTTCATTAGAAGTTAATGTATTCTTATACTTATTTATTTTATCTTGTACAATATTACGTTTGCTAGATTTCTTTCCTTGAGTATTAAGTAATTCTCGTTCAGTTAAAACTCTAGCCCTATCCAATTGCAGATAACTTTCATTCTCAACTACTTTACTTAGATCATCATGTGCTGTAGGTATTTGTAATGACTGTTCTGTAATCTTACCAGTCTTATCTTGCTCTGAAATATTATCTTTTAAATTAGTATACTGCTTATTAGTTTCTGCAATAATATTATCTAATATATTATCGAAACTAACTACATCTGCTTTATTTGTTTTAAGATTATATTTACTTTCTATATTAGATAAACCTTCTTTTGGAGAAGAAGCTTTGATTTCTTTTAACTTATCTAATTTAGTTTTTGTTAATATAAGGTCTTTTACATCATTTGGTAGAATATCTGTATCTTTGGTAAGATCATTGACATACTCATTAACATCTTCCCTATTAAGTATATTATTAATATAAGATTCCTAAGTAGATAAGTTCTTACCTGTTTCTTTTATAAGATCTGTATAATGAGTATCTAATGCCACATAAATATCGTAATCATCGCTATTAGGATTAATACCGTTACTCTTAGCTTTATTAATCATATATGATGATTTAGATAGATTCATAACACGTTTAGCACGCTGTTGTTCCTCATCTATTTCACTAGCACTTAATCCATCAACATTTAATTCTTTTAACTTATCAAAAGAATTCATCACTTCATTATCTTTATTAGACTTACCCATTCTAGAGTAGGCAATACTTTTGTCTACTTTATCACGTTCATCTAATCTATTAGCGTATAAGTTACTAATAAGTTCATCAGCTTTAACTTGATCACTAAGACTCTTATATGAAGCTATAGGACTTACTAAACCTGACATAAGGCCACCAAGTAATGCACCACCTTTGAAACTATTCATAAACTCTTTATCGTCAGAGTATACAGAATCAAATGGAGTAAGTGCTGCGAATGCTGCCCTTGCACCAGTACCAATATTATTTACCCAACTCTATACTAGATTAGGAGCATAATCACTATTAGCTTCATTGAACTCTTTACCTAATATATACTGCGTTCCTTCTTCTATACCTTCACCCATAGAAGTAATTGCAGTTTTACCAGCAATACTAGTAAGCCATTTACGTGTAGTAGTTTTAGCTAAATTAGCCGGCACTTTCTCAATACCAGCTGTAATAACATCATCTATACGATCACTTATTTGTTTCTTTAAACCACCTAATCGTTCAGTACCTTTTTCTAATTTAGATACGCCAGGTAACTTACGTAGTAGTTTAGATGATTTAGCTAATGCACCTATTGGTGCTACCTGTATCATTTGTTCAGCCACATCCCATCCAGACAATGCCATATTCTGATTATATAAAGCATCCATTCCTTTTAAGGAATTTATACGTATATCATCAAACTTCTCATTACCTGTTTTAAGTTGTCCAGTTATCATTAGATCCTAAACTTCTTCATCGGTAGGTAGTTTATACGATGGGTTGTTAGCATTCTATTGTACTAACTATTGTTTAGCATTTTCTGTAGCTTTATCCAGTACACCAGATTTCTATGCCCTATCTATAACCTTACTTTTATAATTCTAAAATACCTCAGCTTTAGATTCTTCAGATCTAGAGTATATGTTAGATGCTACTGAAGTACCAAGACCTAACACGCCTACAGCAGCAGGTGTGGCTAAACCAGCAGAACCATACTCTATACCAGCAGCTAAAGTACTTGCAGCACCCATAGCTAATGCAGAACCAATATAACCAGCTAATTGTGATTTTAATGACGTAGCAGATGATCCTACTAAGTCCGCAGTCTTATATAAATAAGTATCAATATCTGTAAAATCAAAGTTACCAGCTAAGTTCTTATAATTAAAGTAATCGGATACTTTATGTTTATCTTGCCAGTATTTAGCATTATCTTTATATTCTAATGCGTCATTATAGTTCTACTCTTTGACTTTATTTATTTCATCAGAGTATCTGGTAAGTTCCTCATATTGTAATTTACGATCTCTTTTCTGAAAATTAATATCAAATTCATCTGGTTTACTTTCCATGCCTTTTGATACCAAAGTATTATAAGCATCAGTTAACCCAGTTTTGTCATTGTTTGTAGCAATGTTTAATGCTTTCAACTTATACTATTGTGCATTCTTTGGATCTTCACGTAGTGCCTATAAATTATTTTCTATCTCTACTTGATTAGCGATATATCGTTTTGCTTTCTCAAGTAATTGAGAATCGTTTTCTGATTTTATAATATCACCTAAACGAGTTTGGTAGTTAGTTTCATTCCTACTAACCATAGCAGTAGTGAACCAATCTTTAGCAAAATCAGTTACACCGTACCCTACAGGAGCTGTATCCTAAGCTTCCGCTTGATATGCTGCTTCCCTTAAGTTAGTCTAATACGCATTAACATCGACCTAAGCTGAACCAGCTTTGGCCAATGCTGCTGCATTGTTAGAATTCATGAATTTGCTTAATTTATCATTAGCCATAATAACTTATTTTAATATGTATTTACTTCTTCTGCAGAATCACCGTATGCTGCTTTTGCTTGCGACGATCCACCAACACCCTTAGAACCTTGGTATATCTGGTTAGCTGTCTGCCACCACTCATTAGAATCCTCTGGTAATGGCAATACTGCGTCTATTTCATAATATGCAACATCATCATCTCCTACTTTTTCTTCTACTTTTCTACCTCCAAATAAACGTTTGATTGCAGTGTTAGTACTTTCTTTAGAACCCCAGAATAATTGTGAAACACCGAGTGCGATATTATTGAACACATTATCCGTTAATATTCCTGTACCTAAAGCATCTTGTACTTGTGTAACTGGAATACGTAATTTAGTTTTAGCGCCAAATTGTACGCCATTGCTAGTAGACATACTAACAAATTCATTAGTAGGTATAGCTTTAACGTTACTAAACTTACCAGTTTCAATTAAAGTGCGTAATGGAAAATCTTGATCTCCAGAGAATGCACCACGTTTAGCTGTTCTTCCTTTTTTACCTAAACTTAATTCTACCAATGTTTCTGGTAATATAAATTCTTTGGTAGATGGGAAATTAAATTGAATGTGTTTACCACCACTCTTATCCTATACTTCTTCTCTATTATTAGATAATTGATCAAAGATCATATCATTTACTTTACCGCTAGATTTAAATGATAAAGCGTCTATGACATTATTTACTCCATTCAAGAAAGTGTTATGTGGTATAGTAGAACCAAAGTCTTTACCTGCGCCACGTTTAAATGCATCAGATATTACAAATTTAGTAGTACGTTTAGCTAATGCTTCTTGTGCTTTATTTGC
>Ga0172378_10002592_pt1 | contig 16990 bp, 12 predicted proteins | sample GrowelOW332metaG_FD_119755 | JGI IMG/M metagenome (GOLD analysis project Ga0172378, IMG submission 119755) | Groundwater microbial communities from an aquifer near a municipal landfill in Southern Ontario, Canada - Pumphouse #3_1 metaG | ecosystem: Environmental > Aquatic > Deep subsurface >... | reverse complement strand
GGGGGCAGTTTATTGCTAATATTGTCGGTAATTCCCCCATATAAATGTTTTTAGTCTATGTAAATATAGATTTAATAGGATTTTATCACGATTTTAAGATGGGTCCATTTTTTTGACTTTTCACATATGTAATTTCTAAGTTACAAGTACAATCTGAAAAGGACCTACCATCTCTAGGTGGACGGTCGATTTTCAATATTTTCTCGTTCAATTGTAGAAGATGACACATTAAAAATATGACGCTTATTCAGATAAAATTTATTCTGATAATAAATAATTACTCGTTATGTCAATTGTTATTTATTAAGACTTTTTTTGCTGTCGTGTTTAGATTCAATAATGTATGTGGGGCGGCGCTGAGTGTTTGCGTGGATGTCTCTTAAATACATACTAGGTATGAAAACCACGACTGAAATTAAGGATGCTGCTAAAAAGACTGCTGAAATGATTAGCCACAATTCTACGTGTGTCATATTCAACGCTAGCGTGGTGCCAGGATTAAAAATTGCTATTATGTACATAACCAAGCAGGCGATAAAACCTAAACCTGATAAACCACCTAATCCAATGCCGATATTTAGCGGCCAAGTTAATGGAGCTAAAGTTGAAGTTGATATTGTGTGATAAGCAAGATTGAACATCTTTGGATAGTTATATTTGGTTTTGCCGGCAGCTCTAGGCATTCTTTCAAAAGGAATAAAACAAGTTTTAAATCCTACATAAGGAACTTCAGAACGCAGCAATCTTATGTTTTCTGGCATAGCATTTATCGTATCGACTACTTTTCTTGTTAGAAGTTTAAATTGAGATACGTTTGCTGGCATAACTTCTCTATGTGCTATGTGATTGATAAAGTGGTAGAAGGCTCCTGAAGTACGTTTCTTTAAAAAAGAATCTCCTTTGCGCTTTGTTCTTTGGGGGTGAACGATTTGGTAGCCTTCTTCATATTTTTCTAACATTTGACTTATCAGTTCGGGAGGATCTTGCAAATCGCAATCCATTGTAATAACAACGTCGCCTGTAGCATTTTTAAGTCCAGCTTCTAAAGCGGGATCTTGACCGAAGTTTCTAGAGAAAGAGATGAACGAAATGTTGTCGCGTTTCACAGCTTCTTTTTGAAGTATCTTCAACGTGTTGTCTTTCGATCCATCATTGATAAATAATATATCAAATGAATATTTATCTGTATCTACAAAGAGTTCATCAGCTTTCTTTAAATATATAGGAAGCATCTCTTCTTCGTTGTATACAGGAACGACTAATGTTACTTTTGTCATAATTACCTCTTTAATGTACGCCTTATTATACCAAATCTTAAAAAAATGTGTATTAGAGCTTAGAAAAGTACTTGGAATTTTTATATATTTGCTGAATATCTGTCAATAACTTAAGGTTTGAGAAGTCCTTTCTATATACTAAATTGATTTCTCGTACCATAGACATCTTCTCTATCGGAATCAATATTAACTTTCCATGGTTGGCTTCATCTACGCAGGAAGAGTTCGCAATTACTGTTGCGCCATAGTCATTTGACACAAGTTCTTTAATAGTGTTGATATTATCAATTTCCATCGTCACTTTAAAATTATCTATGGTTTCATTGTTTGCGAGTAAACTTGATTCAAACAACTGACGAGTACCGGAGTGTGTTAAACGGAGAATTAAATTTTGTTGTTTCAATTCCGCAAGCGTAACTGAACGTTTTTTTGCTAAAGCATTTTTAGGAGACACAGCCAGAACCAAGAAATCTGTATCTAGCATAAGAGACTCTAGCTTAGAATTGTTAATTTGTCCTTCGATTAATCCCAAATCTATAGAAAAGTTTTTAATATAACTATAAATATGCCTTATATTATGTGAAACGATTTTAATGTGAACGTCTGGATTCAATTGAGCGTATTTTGCGAAAATGTGCGGAACCATGGTTTCCTCAGCTGTAGGAGTGATTCCAACAACAATGGATGAAGTTCCTTTATCGTAGTTTTTAACTGCGAGTTGCGCTTGTTTATCTTGCTCGACCAGTCTTTGAGCGTATTTTGCAAGTAGTTCTCCCTGTTTTGTGATAGTTATGTTTCTTCGATCTTTTGAATATATGTGAATACCATATTCCTTTTCCAAAGCTTTTATTTGATAAGTAACATTCGGTTGAGTCATATGTAATTCTTCTGCGGTTTTGGAAAAATTCTTGGTATTGACGAATGATATTAAAGTATATGTTTTTGTGTTTAGCATTTTCAACCCCTCCTGATATAAATACAATTTATTCTAATATAAAAATGTTTAATATTCAACAACTAGAATATCTCATATAATACTATTTAGAAACCAACTCACTAGTAAATAGGCGTTGGATTTTGAATTGCTACATTTTATAGGAGGGCAAGTATTTATGGATTTTATGTCAACTTTTTATGAGAAATATCAAATTGGTGAATCTTTTCAGGCCATAATTAGTTTGGTTCTTATAATATTGGTGGCATTTTTACTTACCCGTATTACGAAGAAATTGAAACTCCCCAATGTTACTGCCTACATACTTTCAGGTGTTCTTATTGGGCCTTTTGTATTAAATTTAGTTCCTACTAATATCACATCTGAAATGACAATTGTTTCCGATGTTGGGCTAGGATTTATCGCGTTCGGCATAGGACGATATTTTAATTTGTCTACTATTGTTAAAAATGGTGGAAAAGCTATTGTTATTTCTGTGTTGGAAGTTCTTGTTAGTGCTGTTCTCATTTTCATAGCTATGATGTTATTTAAATTACCCGTAGGAGTGTGTTTAATATTTGCTTCAATCGGCGCTACAACATCTGCAGCATCTACTTCAATGACAATCAAACAATATAATTGTAAAGGTAAATTTGTTGATTACTTAATCGAAATTATTGCGTTAGATAACATTATTGGTTTATTAGCTTTCTCAATTATTAGCGGCGTTGCATTTTCCTTAATGGGAGGTGGTGATAACCTTTCTATGTTCTCAATGGTATGGTTACCGGTGCTTGCAAATATAGGGGTTGTTGTCATAGGTTTTGTGTTTGGAGTACTGCTCGCCAAAGTTGTTATTACCCCTACTAGATCTAAAGATAATAGATTAATTTTAACGGTAGCCGCAATTATGTTGCTAGTCGGCATTTGTGGTCTTGCTAAACTTGTAGATACTACCTTGTCTGTTTCTCCATTACTTTGTGTGATGGTGTTTGCTGCCACGTATATAAATATGACTAAAGATGAGGAACTGTTTAACCAGGTCGCAGATTTTGCAGCACCGATCTTACTCATTTTCTTCGTGCTCTCCGGCATTAATTTCCAAATGGACCAATTGGCTACAGTTGGATGGGTTGGAGTTGCGTATATTTTAGTTAGAATTGTTGCTAAATACTCAGGAGCTTTTATTGGCGGCCTTATTACCAAATCAAATAAATCTATTAAATATCTCACGGGTATTTCAATGTATCCTCAAGCTGGTGTTTCAGTTGGTCTTGCAACTCTTGCTGGTTCAATGCTCTACAGCATTCCCACATTATCGGTGGATTACGCTTCACAGATTAATGCGGTTATCGTTACTGCAGCTATTTTCTTTGAAATTATTGGCCCTGGCTTAGCGAGATTCTCGTTGAAGGCATCGGGTTCATTAAAAGAAGGTGCACCTGGTAGTACTCCAATGTTCGAGACTGGATCTATGTTAAAAGATTCTCCTTCCATTGAAGATTCCGTTGACTACGAAAAGCGTATGAAGAAATTGCAAAAGATTCAAATTAGTTGCGATAAAGCAAACCGCTTCATTCACACAAAAACATACAAAGATTCACATCGTTAAATGTTTTAATTACTAGAGATTTCGGTGTCCATAAGGTAATATACTCCTATAGAGGGGATAGTTATGAATAAAATAGAAAAATACGAAAAAACACTAAATATAATAGAGAATTTGCTCAGCAAAAATGGTGTAACAAATTCAACAGAAAACTTAAATGATTTATTAGACATATTACACAGAGAATTTAAATCTTTTAGTTGGCTTGGTTTTTACATGCTAAGCAACTCGAAGAAGGAATTGTTATTGGGTGAGTACATAGGAAGCCCAGCCGCAAAGGTGATTCCCATTAATAGTGGTGTTTGCGGAAAGTGTGCAAGGGAAGAAGCTAGCGTTGTGGTTCCTGATGTATCTAAGTTCGATGGCCACATAGCTTGTTCGTTAACTACAAAATCAGAGATTTGTATTCCGATTCACCTAAAGGGAGAATTTGTAGGATTATTGGATATTGATTCTAATATTTTGAACAATTTCGACAGCAGCGACAAAAAATATTTGGAATGTATTGTTAATCAAATTGGTCGCTAAAAGGAAACGATCTAAGTTATAATATAAGTTAGTGGGAAAATATATGGAAAACAACAATATAGTAGTCAAAGGCGCTAAAGAAAATAACTTAAAGAATGTAACGGTAAGTGTGCCAAAAAATAAATTGGTTGTGTTTACTGGAGTGTCGGGCTCAGGTAAATCTACTTTAGCTTTTGATACGATCTTTGCTGAAGGTCAACGCAGATATATGGAGTCTCTTTCGAGCTATGCTCGTCAGTTTTTAGGCAGCTATGAAAAGCCGAATGTCGATGCGATAGAAGGATTATCTCCGACTATTGCAATTAACCAGAAATCTCAATCACACAATCCTAGATCAACTGTTGGCACCGTCACAGAGATATATGATTACATGCGATTACTCTACGGTAAAATCGGTGTGGTATACTGCCCTAACGATCACATAAAAATTGAAGCTTTATCCGCTGAACAAATTCGCGAATTAATTATGAAAAATGTGGAGGGGACTGAAGTAAGCATTCTTGCTCCAGTGGTTCGAAACGAAAAAGGTAGCCACTATGAGACAATGGATAAGTTTTTTAAAGCTGGTTTGAATAGAATGAGAGTTGATAAGTCTCCAATAACTAGATATCCATCTATACCTTTGTTGAATAAAAATCAAAAGCACACTATAGATGTTGTTGTAGATAGAATTAGACTAAAACCCGAATCAAAAGAACGTTTGCTAGAATCCATTAAAGCGGCATTGGATATTGCGAATGGCTTTGTAGTTGCGTATATAAATGGAAAAGAAAAGATATATTCTCAACACCACTCTTGTTCTATTTGCGGTTTTGCTGTGCCAAAAGTCGAACCGAGACTATTTTCTTTCAATTCACCTTTGGGATGTTGTCCCGACTGTAAAGGATTGGGAGTGAAAATTACAGCGGATGAAAATCTTCTTGTTCCAAATAAAGATCTTACAATTAAGCAAGGGGCGATTCGATACTATACAATAAACAAACAGGAAGCCCAAACTTTGGACATTAAAGAACTGAACGTTCTGCTTGGGAAATATAACATTCCAACTGATGTTCCTTATAGAAAACTTTCAAAACGACATAGAGATTTAATCATGAACGGACCTGATGAACCAATTCCTTACAAAGTACAATTGAAAAATGGATCTGTATTTAACAGAACTTTACAAGAGGGTTTACTCGCTAAAATAAATAGACTTTATTACTCTACTAATTCTTCTATGATGAAGAAATACTACGCTCTATTTATGTCTACAAACGAATGTAAGACGTGCCACGGTGCTAGATTGAACAAAGAAGCTTTATCTGTCTACGTAGGCGGAAAGAATATACACGAAGCTTGTTCAATGCCCCTCAACGAAACATTGAATTGGATTAATGATTTAGAACTTTCGCAAACTCAAAAAAAGATATCAGCGATGGTAGTTAAAGAAATTAAAAATAGACTGTCATTTTTATGTAACGTTGGACTTGAATATTTAACCTTGTCTAGAGAAGCTATGACTTTATCGGGCGGAGAATCCCAAAGAATAAGACTCGCTACACAAATAGGATCACAGCTTTCAGGAATCATCTATGTACTGGACGAACCTTCTATAGGCTTGCATCAAAAAGACAACGCAAAACTCATCAAAACAATGGAAACCATGAAGGAACTGGGAAATACTATGTTAGTAGTCGAACACGATGAGGATACAATGCGAGCAGCTGACTACATCATAGATATTGGTCCAGGAGCAGGCGATTACGGTGGGAATATTGTTTTTGCCGGCACGCCTAAAGACATAATGAAATGCAAAGAATCTTTGACAGGACAATATTTAAGCGGAGCTTTAAGAATAGAAAAGCCTGAAATAAGACGTCCAGGAATACACGATGTGGTAATTCGCGGAGCAAGATGTCACAATTTAAAAAATATAGATGTAACCATAAAAACTGGAGCATTAAATTTGATTACAGGTGTATCTGGTTCAGGAAAATCATCCCTTATTTCCAACACTTTATATAAAGCAGTTCGTCAAAATCTCGGACTAGGAAAAGAAATACCTGGAGATTGCGATGGGGTTGAAGGTATGGATTATTTTGACAAGATAATTAATGTTTCTCAGGATCCCATCGGTAAAACTCCGCGGTCGAATCCAGCTACATATATAAATGTATTCTCCGATATACGCAACCTTTTCGCACAAACAAAGGAAGCCAGAATGAAGGGGTTTGATAAATCAACATTCTCGTTCAACGTAAAAGGCGGAAGGTGTGAAACTTGTCAGGGAGACGGCCTAAGAAAGATATCTATGGCGTTTCTTCCGGATGTTTACGTTACTTGCGAAGTTTGCCACGGAAAGCGTTATAAAGATGAAGTACTTCAAGTTTTATTCAAAGGTAAAAGCATAGCTGACGTTCTCGACATGAGAGCTGAAGAAGCGTATTCTTTCTTCGAGAATATTCCCTCGATAAGGCGAAAGCTAGGAACGCTGGTTGACGTTGGTTTGGGATATATTAAATTGGGTCAATCTTCTACTACTCTCTCTGGTGGCGAAGCGCAAAGAGTTAAACTTGCTAACGAATTGGCGAAGACTTCTACTACGAATACGTTATACGTTATGGATGAACCAACAACTGGACTGCATTCAGCCGATATTACAAAGTTGCTCGTGGTTGTTAACAAATTGATTGATAATGGTAATACTGTCGTTGTTATCGAACACAATTTAGACTTTATTAAATGTGCGGATTGGGTAAATGATTTGGGACCGGATGGAGGCGAGCGCGGGGGCGAACTTGTCGCTTGCGGTACTCCTGAGGAAGTTGCTAAGAACCCTAAATCATATACTGGTCAATATTTGAAAAAATACTTATAAAAGAACAAGCGAAATAATCGTCAGTACGTAACAGTGTTAAATTTCGCGCATTAATTGTAATATGTGTATAGTTCTTAAGGGGGGAATATGTTTGATATTTTATCATTTGCAAACCATTTTGGTTTGAAGACACACTACGCTTCTACAACTTCGGTGAAACGAGAATTTTCCGTAATTGAAGTTGATAGACCAGGATTAGAGATGGCAGGCTTTTTAGAGTATCATCAAAAATCGCGTTTAGTACTTGTAGGCAAGAAGGAAACTGCTTATCTAGCTCACATGAGTTACGAAGATGCTTACAAAGCATTTTTAAATATTTGTTCAGATGAAACCCCGGGTGTAATCATATGCCATGATTTAAATTGCCCTAAAGTAATACTTGATGCTGCAAGAAAAAAAGACTGCGCTGTTTTTGGAACTGAAATCGAGACTAGCGCTTTTGAAGCTGATGCTTTAAATTACTTGTGCGAACGACTCGCGCCTCACACCTCCATACACGGCAACCTATTGAGAATTTTTGATGAAGGTGTACTTCTCATTGGTGATTCTGGAATTGGTAAATCTGAAGTTTGTTTGGATTTAATTAAACGCGGACACACCCTAGTGGCGGATGATAGAGTTGACATCTCTAATGTTCGCAACCAACTTATAGGAGAGACTCCGGAAATCATATATGGAATGATGGAGGTTCGCGGTATTGGCGTCGTTGATGTTGGTCGTACATTCGGTATTAATTCACTTAGAAAAAAGTCTTCAATCAAATATTGCATTAATTTGATAAAATTTGATCCGAAGACCGTAAAATTAGATCGACTAGGTAGCGAAGCTAAATACAAAACGATATTGGATTTGCCGATTCAAGAAATCGTCATTCCTGTTTCACCCGGCCGTTCGATAGCTGAGGTTATAGAAGTTGCTATTACAAATTTGAAACTGAAAGAATCAGGTTATGATTCTGCCTATGAATTTGAAAAGAGATTAACAGAATTTCGCAATAGAAAGAGAGACAAATAAATGTTGACATCATTACTTAGTGCTTATCCAAATGGAATTAATTTCGATGGCTTTACATATCCCGGCGAACACGATGCCGTCGTTACATTTTATGCGTTGTGCATTGTAACAGGTGCTTTGGTTGCTTGGTTTTTAGCGAGCTGGAAAGCTCACAAGCGAGGGTATCCTTGGGATACTTATGACATAGTATTTCTTTGGGCATTTCCTGCTGGAATAGTTGGAGCCAGAATTTGGTATGTTATCGCTCAGTGGGAAACGGAATTTTCTAACCGCGCTTTTATCGATGTTTTTAAAACGTGGGAAGGTGGTATGGCCATTCAAGGTGGTGTTATTTTAGGTGCGATTGCCGGATTATTAGTTATTAAATTTAGAAGGAAAGGCTTGTCTGTATTTGATGCTGCGGATTTTGCGGTACCGGGAATACTAATCGCGCAAGCTATGGGGAGATGGGGAAACTTCCTAAATCAAGAAGTGTACGGCTTAATCGTCGATCAGTCCACATGGTCTTTTGTTCCGGATTGGATTTTGAATAATATGATTATAGGTGGGTCATTTAGAGTCCCTTTATTCTTGCTAGAAGGAGTTATTAATATCGCTGGATATTATGTTTTGACTCATTTCATCAAGATTGCATTTAATAAATTCTATAAATCTGGAGACATTTTGTTTAGCTATTTTGCTTGGTATGGTATTGTTCGTTTGATACTGGAGCCGCTCAGAGATGCGGAATTCAATATGGGTGTTGGTTCGGATTTGAAGGCTGTGACTATGGCTATTATATTTATTGTCGGCGGCGTCTTAGGTGTTGTTATCAATCACATAGTTAGGATGCGAATAGACAAAAAAACAAGTAAATCCGCGAGTGTGAGATAAATAATTATGAAGAAATATAAATCTATTATTTTTGACTTGGACGGAACGTTGATAAATACGGATCTTTACGTCGTACTAAATTACTTGAGAGTCATTGAAAAATATTCCAAAAATCCAATACCTGATTTAAAGGAACTCGTTTACTTATCGGGGCCACCTCTCAAAGATACTTTGCTTAAGTATTGTCTAACGGAACAGTATGAAAATGCAAAAAGAGATTTTTTGTCTTGGTCCAAGGATAATTGTAATAAATATTCAAAGTTGTATGATAATGAAATAGAGACACTTGTAGAATTGCGTAAGCGCGGTTATAAACTCGGAGTGGTTACAAACAAAAACAATTACGCTGTCAACAATGTATTTACATATTTTGATTTTTTCAAATATTTCGACGCTATATATCCATTGGAAAAATGTGGGAAACCTAAACCCGATCCTCGAGGATTGATCGAGTGCGCTAAAGAACTTGGTTGTCCGATAGAAGACACTATTTATATTGGAGATTCCATCGCTGATATGGCGGCAGGAATTAACGCTAATATGGATATTGCATATATCAAACTAGGTTTGAAAGAGTACAAGAGTGATATCAAGCCCAATATGACTATCACTTCTTTTACACAAATGCTTAAATTGTTTAAATAGAAAAGCATATTATTAGGTAAATAGACATTCACTATATAAAATAGTTGTGGGTAGAAAAAAGTAAAACCCTGGAAGTAGAGGTAATAATTATGACAGAAGAATTGAATGATGTTGCGATAATTGGAATGGGGCCAGCAGGTATTACTGCAGCCATCTACTTAGTGCGATCAAACATAAGTCCCATATGTTTCGAACCTGGAAAAATAGGTGGGAAATTGCATCAAGTTAAAGAGATTGAAAACTACACGGCTTTTTTAGGAACGGGTGTTGAGCTTGCCAAAGAAATGGAAAAACAAGTTGATCATTTCGATCTTGACGTTAGAAAAGAAAGAGTGATAAGCGTTAATCCAAACGAAGATAAAACTTATACTATCGTAACCGACAACAAAGAATATAAATTCAGATCAGTTATCATTGCTAATGGCATGAAAGAAAAACCTTTTGAAGTAAAAGGTTCTAACAAGTATTTTGGTAATGGTATTTCGAGATGTGCTGAATGCGACGCTGCTTTCCACAAGGGGAGACCAGTAGCTGTGATTGGAGATTCAAATAAAGCCTACAAAGAAGCAACCTACTTAGCTGGTATTGTTGGCAAAGTCTTTTTAATCAATCAGAACGATGAAGCAAAGGCGGATAAAGAAACGGTTGAAGAATTTAACTCTATGGAGAACACGGAGACAATAAAAGGATACAAGATTGCTGATTCTGATGGTGAACATCACCTTCAAAAACTCACTTTAGTCAGCAAGGATGATGAAACTAAAACCATTGATCTAGAAGTTGACGCTTTGTTCATATTTATCGGTGCAACTCCAATTTATGAATTCCTTGGATATATGGATATTGTCAATGGCAGTGGTTTTATTAACGTTGACGAGGCTAAAAGGACAAAAAACGATGGAGTATTTGCTGCCGGAGATTGTTCGGACACTAAACTTCGTCAAGTTGTAACAGCGACCTCAGACGGAGCATTAGCTGCGATAAACTGCGCTACGTATTTAAGAAAATTGAAGAAAAATCAAAAATAATGAAAGAACCCAAAAGAAGCGTTTAATTAGGGATTTTCTTAATTAGTCTTAAAAAGGCAAAAAAAGAAACCATACTTCTTGAGAATAATAACTCAAAAGGGTATGGCTTTTTTTACTAATAATTTTACCAGTATTTCTTTCCTTCAAAGCATTCTAAGGCTGTATCCACATCAAAGTATTCTTTCATCTCCTTACGAGAAGATAACCTTGTGTTATCTGTTTCTTTTGTGGGTGCAAATAAGGGTTGATGCCAATATCTGCCATTAACATCTTGGATGTAAACGCCAATAGGAGCACTAAGAGCTGGAGCGATTACATGCTCTTTTATATAGTAAATTCTAACCTTAACTTCATCACCAGGTTTTATAAATCTTTTATCCGCCCAGGCATCATAATTCAAAAGTTTTTCATTTATAAAAAAATCAGCATTTCTAAGTTCGATAATAGACATATTTTTAGGAAGATTAGAAATAAAGCAAATACTATCAATTTCTGTTAAGCCTGTGTTTTTCAAAACATATTCACAAGATACAAGGTTGTTCTTATCCAAAGCTTTTTCATCATAATTAAATTCAAGCCTATTTGCTGCTTTGTTAACACTTTGAATATTTAAACAAATCACATCAAAATCTGATTTTAAACTTCTATGCTTCCCTACTTCTTTAAAATCAACAACCTCAAGTCTTGGTCTTTCATCAATTGCTTTCTTTAATTCTTCTTGTTGCTTCTTTTTATTATCGTGGTTAATTGTTAGCTTCACGCCAAGATAAGTGAATAACCCACCAATAATGCCGCCTAAAATACTACCAGCAAATCCTAGCCAATCCATAATTTGTTCTCCTTAAAAGTCACTTGACCATTCAATAGCAATGGTAATAAAAAATCTCTAAGCGAAGATAACTCTTGGTTCTGAATATAGTAATTCGCTACTTTTTTCCAAATAGATACACAAGAATCATTGAATATCTTTAAGACTCTAATATCAGGTAATAGTATATATTTATTCTTCAAAGCTTTTTTCTGTAGATGTTTAAGTCCAGAACCTGCAAAGAACAACTGTTCAAATTGTGGCATTAACTTTAATAAATAATAGTATAAAACATATGAGTACTCATTCGCAGAAATACACCAAGTATCAGTTGAATAAGCACACTTTCCCATATATGCCTTAATATCAGGATTACCGCCAGTATTCAAAAAGATATTAAAACCATCAACGAAGAATTCATCATAAGATAATATACTGTTACCACTTGTGAAAAATGGATATCCTCCTTTTTCTTTTGCTTCATTAACTTGAACTTTTGATTTATCAGCTTCGTTTAGAATATTTACAATTTTTCTAGCCTTCCATCCTTCAGGGATTTCTCTTTTTAATTCTTCATTCCAAACCATTTTTCTACCTGATGATTTATATGATTTACCATTTTCATTTGGAAATTCAAATTGCAAGAACCAATAATTGTATAATGTTATTACCATTTCTTCTAAGTTTCTAATTATTTGATTATTATTGATAATTTTATCATCAATTATTCTTAACTTACGTGAAACCTCTAATTGTTCTAAATATGTTACATCATCAATCTCAAAATCAGCTAATATTTTCAAAGTAAGAAACTTTGTCTGGGATCCTTGTGATTTTTTTGCGTAATGCTTCAAATTTATCAATAGACTATAATAAACATAATCAAGACAATAACCTTCTTTTGCCGTAAAAACATATGTTCTTTGATATGCATCAAACTTACCTTTATATCTTTGACAATGAAAGTTAGCTCCAGCATTATTTCCAGCCAATAAAATCACATCATCATCAAAACAAAAGGAATTAATTTTTAATGGTTCTGGAGCACAAGTGAAAAAAGGATACAGTCCATTTTCAACAGCTGCATTTGAATCCTTCTTTCCAGTAGTAATATTGCACGCATCTAATAAACTGACTTTACTCATATTTTAAATCCTCCAGTTGTTTTATTATTTCATCTTCTAGAGTTTTTCCTTCTGCAAACAGTTTATTTAGATTCGTTTTAAATTCATTAATCTTAGCAGCAAACTCCTCTGGAGTTAATTCGGTTAATTCAAACTTGACCTCAAAATATTGGCCTGCACTGAATGAATAGTTTTTTTCTTTTATTTCTTTACAAGTAACAGAGACTGTAAAATCATCTTCAACCTTATATTCAATAAACATATTGACAATTTTATCTAATTCTTCTTTTGAAAGAACCGTTTTTTGATTTTTACCAACTTTTATTTTTTTACCGAGCTTAGATGCATCCATTAATAATACTTCGCCATTCGTATTTGACTTATCGATGAACAATACTGATACATTGGTACCAGTGTTTGCAAAGATGTTAGAAGGCATAGATATGACACCACGAAGCCATTTATTATCAATAATTTGTTGTCTAATTCTTTTTTCTATTCCAGCTTGAGCCGTAAGAAAACCTGTAGGAACTACAATCGCTGCTTTTCCGCCATCTTTTAGCGAATACAAAATATGTTGAATAAAGCAAAGATATATAGCCATTGAATCCTTCTTGGCGTTTGGAATCTTAGATATTCCTGCAAAAAATCTTGATGTTTTTTCCCATTTAGTCTCAATTTTATCTCTAGTGGATGAAAAGTCAGTTTTAAATGGAGGATTAGAAGTTATAAAATCAAATTTCTTAATCCCTGAGGTATCATCACCTTTAATTCTAAAATGAGCAGGAGTTTCTAATGTATCACCTTCAATAATATTTTCTAATGATTCTTTTAAACCATTTAGAAGCATATTGATTCTTAAAAAACGTGATGATTTTTGAGAAATATCTTGTGTATATACTCTTGCCTTATTTCCAAATTTCCCATCACCTAACTCATTTGCCAAATGTAGAACAAGGGACCCTGAGCCAGCAGATGGATCGTAAATCTCATAAATTTTATCTTCAACTGGTGACATATGTACCAAGATTTTAGCAATAGCACTTGATAATGCTTGTGGTGTGAAATATTCTGCATAAGTTCCACTAGCAACATTATAGTTTTGAATTAAGTACTCAAAAATTGTACTAAAGAAGTCATAGTTACCTTCAATACTTTCACCAAAATCAAATCTGTCTCTAGTGATATATGAGAAGATATTTCTTGCAAATGCATTTCTTTTTGAGGCTTCAACTTTATCACAGATTTCAGAAAATAAAGGTTTCTTTTCACCATCAGCTGTTTCTACGCTGAATGATTGATTTTCTTTGTAATTTGAAATTCTAACCAATGTTTTATCAAATTGATTATAGAAATTATCGTCCTTGATATGTTGAACTAAATAATCAATTGTATCTTCATATTTGAATGCTACATCTTGTGGATATGCCGCATAAAATGCATCAAGCATGTCATCTTCATTTGTGATTACTGATTGATAGTTTAAACCTGTATCTTTACAAAATTTTTTAAGGTTCGCCATGAACTTATCATTTAAAAACTTATAAAGAAATACCGAAGTAACTACAACTTCTTCATAAGCCGTATTGGATAATCCATTAGTTGAGCATAGACCTTGCAAGTCATCAATAATGGATTTTATATTTTTCTCTAATTCTATATAATTTGGCATATTTTATTTCTCCTAAATGTTTTCTTTATAAAGTAGTAAGTTCACATATAACATTTCAAGAATTTCGTCATATGAGTCTTTTACTTTCTTAAAAAGTTTCTCTTTAATTAAAATGACAGTTATCTTTGATTTTGTAGCATCCACAAACCCTTTTTTACCTTGTAAGATTAAAGCATCGTCATAGATTGTATCTTTAATGTTGTCGTAAATAATTTTTAAGAAGCTTTCGATATCTGACCTATCGATGTTCGTTTCTATTACAGTATCACTTAATGTTTTAACGAATGCAAAGCTTCCACCATAGGCTTGAGAAAGTCTATCATTTTCTTCATTTATTCTTTTTGCTTCTTCAAGAGCTGTTCTTAATTCATCTGATAATTCATCAATTGTTGCATATTCGAACACTTGAAGTTTCTCGAAAATTTTCTTAAGTAATTCTTCGAGCTTTTGAACCTTGATATCTTTCTTGTTTTTATTCTTTTGAACTTCTTTTTGGAGTTCAGTAAGTACATCTTTTACTTTATTGAAGTCCTCATCCTTTAGCATAAATTTGCCTAAGTCAAGAATGGCAATTCTTGTTTTTATAAACTCATAAACCACTTTGATAACTTCTTCATTATTCATGATATCAAGCGTATCAATAACCTTGCTTGATAAATTTATGAATGAAATTCTATCATTAACTGTCTTTAAATATTTATTAACCTTGTCATCATTAATTAATTTAGAGTATTCTTCTGCTCTTGAAAGTTTGAATTCGACTGAACAATCTTTAACTCCAGTTAAAAGCTTTCTAATCTTTAATAATGCTTCCTTGTTGAAGTATTGCATCATGTTTACAAACGTTTCAATATTATCAACAGGAATAAACCTTTTCAATTCAGCCAAAAACTTATCAAGTTTTCTCTTGATATCTTCTTTATCAACAACAAGACCAGACAATGATACTTCATCATCGCCATCTTCGTTCATGTCAGCTTCAAGTTCTTTAATATAAGCGTCAAGAGTGCTGTTGTATTCTTTTTCGATGTCAACGAAGTCTACGATATAACCATATTGATAAACTTTTCCTGTAGGACTTTTATATGGTCTATTGACACGAGAAATCGTTTGAAGCAAGCTTTGTGCGTGTGGTCCTCTTAAAAGATACATTTTCTTTAGTCTTTTTACGTCATATCCAGTTGTAAGCATATAATGAACAACTAAAATATCAGGGAATCCACTTTCTCTAAAGTTGATTTGATGTTGTTTATTTATTGCACTTTGAACTGCATTATTTTCACTATCAGACATTACAAGTCCACTTGTTAATTTACTATTATTCTTAAACCATTCATTGATTTTTCTTGCTTGCTCATTTGAACGACAGACAATCATTCCACCGATTGTATTATCAGTGTTTACAAGTCTGAATTGCCTGAAGTCCTTTTCAATATATTTTGAAACACCCTCAATATAGTCATCAGATTCATACACATCTTTGCTATCGATGTTTTGGTTTTCAATATCAAGATTTTCTTTAATTTCAGCCTTTGCTGCAGTATCAATTTGTTCTTTTTTAATTCTTAATGTATAACCATCAGCGATTGATTTATCATAGAAATATTTGTGGATGTAATCACCAAATTTTAAGTTGGAACGTTCCTTCTTAGTTAATAAAGGTGTTCCTGTCATGGCAATATATATACCATTCGAATCACAGGTCATCAAATTCTTAAAGAATTCACCATGAACATTATACGATCTATGTGCTTCATCAACAAAAAATATTCTTTGAACTCTCACATTGTAAACATTCTTGATGACTGGCATTTTTGATTCTTCCATCAACTTATGAATATTAACAATACAAATCGTACCAATGCCATCATTATCTTCATCAAGAGGTTTCTTTAGTTCTTTTGCAAATTCAGCCTTACTTGAAACGTTTGTTACTACAAAACCTCTGTTCGTAAATTCAGTTGTTGCTTGAGTCATTAAATCAAGCCTATCTACGATAAAGAAGAATCTAGTATTAACATTCTTTTTGGCAAAGTAATCTGTTATGACTTTTAGTGAGTATGCAGAAAGTGCGGTCTTACCTGAACCTTGAGTGTGCCAAATAATACCGTTTTTATCCTTTTCACCAAATCTCTTGATAATAGCTCTAGTAGCAAAAAACTGAGGATATCTCATGATGTGCTTTTGCTTGATTGGAATTTCCTCATCTATATTTGTTGAAGCGTTATGTACTTTTTTAATTTCTGTTAGGAACATGATGCCATAGCGAAGCATGTAGAAAAATCTCTCTTTATCAAAAAGGGATGTAATAAATCTATTGCATGATGTTAGGTCTGATAAATTAGTGTTGAATTCAGGTGTTTCCGTTTCAATTGGATCGTAACCGCCATCTCTTACTACAAACTTGACTGTAGCTTCATCAATTTCCTTCAATTTATATCTGGAATGGTATTCTCTGATATCTTCTCTAAAAAAAGAGAATGTCGTACTTTGACCATTTGGAGTTGTGTAGAACGATCCCGCTCTAACTTCGTCAGCAATGTCATCATCGGAGTCTTCGTACTCCATGTTGTTTGAAAAAGAGATAATTTGCATTAGATTGAAATACTTTTTATAGT
>Ga0172378_10002591_pt1 | contig 16992 bp, 8 predicted proteins | sample GrowelOW332metaG_FD_119755 | JGI IMG/M metagenome (GOLD analysis project Ga0172378, IMG submission 119755) | Groundwater microbial communities from an aquifer near a municipal landfill in Southern Ontario, Canada - Pumphouse #3_1 metaG | ecosystem: Environmental > Aquatic > Deep subsurface >... | reverse complement strand
ATGGACCCAAATGAAAAGGCAGTATACCTGACTTTTGATGACGGGCCCATTCCCGAAGTAACACCTTGGGTACTCGACCTTCTTGATAAACATGATATTAAAGCCACCTTCTTTATGGTAGGCGATAACGTGCGCAAGCACCCAGAAGAATATAAAATGGTAGTGGAACGAGGTCACCGCATAGGCAATCATACCTTTAACCATATTCGCGGCTTTGAATTTCTGACTAAGAACTACATGGCCAATGCGGATAAGGCAAATGAAGTAATGCAAACAGATCTCTTTCGTCCTCCACATGGACACATGCGCTGGATGCAATATCTGGCACTGAAGCGTCGATACAAGATAGTGATGTGGGATTTGGTAACACGAGACTACAGCAAGAAACTTCGTGGTCCTCAGGTGTTAGCCAATGTCATGAGATATGCCCGTAACGGATCTATCATTACATTTCATGACTCTGTAAAATCGTGGAACAATATTCAATATGCCTTGCCACGCTCAATAGAATTCTTAAAAGAAGAAGGATACGAGTTTAAACTCTTATAACGCAAACGTTATGGATGCTAAAAAAGCAGTGCAAGTTTCGACAATCATTGATGAAACTGCCACTTCAATTCGAGACGAATACACCAACCGGATAAAAGCCGAAGCCTTGCGCCTCGGCTTTTCTGCATGTGGCATAGCACCAGCCGAACCCATAACACCCGAAGCGGAACAACATTTCAAAGAATGGCTATCAGCAGGCCACCAAGGAGAGATGGCTTATATGGAGAACAATCTGGAGAAACGATGTGATCCGCGGCTATTGGTGGAAGGAACCCGTAGTATCGTGTCTGTAGCCCTCAATTACTATCCGCAACAACAACTACGCAAAGATCAATATCAATTTGCCTGGTATGCTTATGGCAAGGACTACCATGACGTGATGCGAGAAAAGATGAGCGCACTCTTCAGTTACATCAACGAACAAATCTGCCCCGTAAGCGGTCGCGTCTTCTGTGATACAGCTCCTGTACTCGATCGCTACTGGGCTTGGCGAGCAGGACTCGGATGGATAGGCAAGAATACCCAACTCATCATCCCCCGTGCAGGATCCACTTTCTTTTTAGGAGAGCTCTTCCTCGACATCGAGTTGGATTATGACACTCCACAAAAAAACCGTTGCGGCAATTGCAATCGTTGCCAACAAGCCTGCCCTACGCAAGCTTTTGAAGCTCCTTATAAACTCAATGCCACTAAATGCCTATCCTATCTTACTATCGAGAACCGAAGCGAAATCCCACCGCAATATGCGTCTAAAATGGATGGTAGAATCTATGGATGTGACGAATGCCAACGCGTCTGCCCCTGGACTCGCTTTGCCACACCTTGCACCACCCCTGAGCTACAACCTAGCCAAGACTTTATGTTAATGAGTAAGGAAGAATGGCAAACACTAACCGAAGAGCAATATCGCACCCTCTTCAAGGGAAGCGCCGTAAAGCGAGCAAAATATTCCGGTTTGCAGAGGAATATTGAAGCAGCAGAGTCTACGAATCAGATCTAGCAAAATAAGTAGCAAAACATTTAGTACTAAAAGTTTTAAAGGAACATCCATTCAATAAAGAGGATGCTAGGAGTAAAATACGAGTAAAAGTTCGTATTATCTGTTCAATTAAAGACGCTACATCGTATATTTAATCTGATTATTGTATTTTTACTTCAGCAATACCAAAGAGACCTTACTATGAACAAACACTTATCCTTTTCGTGCGCATTCTTTATGATCCATTGCATGACAGTCATCGCCCAGCCATTATGTAAAATCAAACAATTTACTGTTAATAACGGTTTGGCCCAGGGCATTGTCACGAACATCTTACAAGATCAAAAAGGGTATATTTGGCTTAGTACTTGGAGCGGACTGAATAGATATGACGGATATGAATTTAAAAACTACAAAGCACTTCCAGGTGACGGATGCACCCTAACCAGTAATCGCATTTCTTATATCTGGAAGACTAAGTATAACGATATTTGGTGTCAGACCTACGACAACAGAATTTACTTATTTGATACAGCCAAAGAAAAGTTCGCAGATATATTGTTACCTATTGAGAAGCTACAACAGCAAACATACAATGTTTTATCAGTATATCCATTGACTAAAGGTGTTAGTTGGATCGTTTGCAAAGGGGGAAATGCATTTAGAATGGACGATCGTTTGTGCAAAAAGGGCAAAGGAATATTGCAATATGGAACGTATAATCAAACTTTGAAAGGCGACAATATTATTTCCATTTATGAAGACTCTCAATGCGATGAATGGATACTTACCAATAAAGGCGTTAATATAATCGGTAAAAAAAAGATTGGAAGCGATTTCCCTTTCCAATTTATTAAAGAATACGGCGGCTCTATCTTCCTTGTGTCCTCGTCAGCTAGAATAGCGATTTACAACATTGTCACACAGCAATTAAAATTTATAAAACTTCCCGACGAAGTTAGTAAGATTAATACAGTTGAACAAACAAATGACGGTTCTCTCCTATTAGGAACAAATAACGGATTACTAACAATGAACATGAGAGATGCTCAGTATAAACTATACGATATCCGGACACCCTCGCAAACGATCAATAACATAAAATATGTCTTCAAAGATAGTAAAGGATACGTTTGGATGTTTACAAAATCCCCTGGAATAGTCCGACTCAACATCCATACAGGCAACGTAACCCACATGGAGACACCAGCAGAAGAAGTTATTAAATATGAACGAAAAAATAGAAAAATGATTTTTGAAGACAAACTCGGAACCGTCTGGGTAATACCTACAAATGGCAATTTTTCTTATTTTGACTCTGACTCAAACAAACTAAATTCATTTATGACCGATCCAGGAAATCCTCAATCAATTTTCGCACCTAACATACGAAATTATTACATTGATTATCAAGGAAATTGCTGGCTATCTTGCAATAGAGGCGTACAACAAATTTCTTTCTTTCCTCACACCTATGATCTAAAATTGATCGACCCCAAATATGAAATACGTTGTTTTTTCAAAGATTCTTTGAAAAGAATATGGGTTGCTTCTAAGAGTGGTACAATACGCATCCTCAACCAAGATGGTTCTTTGTTTGGATTCTTAAATGCCAAAGGAGCAATTAGCAATACAAAAACCTCTTTTGGACGAAATGTCTACTGCATATTTGCCGATAATAAGGGAACGATATGGATGGGAACAAAAAAAGATGGTTTATTCAAACTAAATGCAAAAAGTCTAAATCAATTTGAAATCAAACAGTACTTACATCAAGAAAACGATCCATACAGCATTAGTCATAATAGCATATACAGCATTTGCCAAGACAATAAAGGGCATATTTGGCTAGGGTCCTATGGAGGAGGATTAAACCTATTACAGGAGGATCAACATAGCAACTTGAAATTCCTGCATAGTGGCAACCTTTTAAAAACTACCCGGATGAGCATGGAATGCGCATAAGGCATATCAGTAAGACATCTAAAGGGGTAATTCTTATTGCGACTACAGATGGATTAATAACATTCTCTGAACAATTCAGGCAACCTGAAGAAATTAAGTTCTACCGAAACGTTCGCATGCCCAGAGTTGCATCAAGCCTTAGTAGCAATGACGTTATGTACTCCTTTACAGATAGCAGAAACGTAACGTATATTGCAACATTAACAGGTGGAATCAACAAAGTTCTGTCAAATAGCCTACTCACTGACTTTATCCAATTTAAACATTATACGATAGAAAATGGCCTAGATTCCGATCTAGTATTATCCATATCTGAAGATGCTCACGGTTATTTGTGGACTGTATCCGAAAACAGCTTATCCAGATTCGACCCAAAACGTGAATTATTCGATAATTTTGGCTCTAAGCTTATGCAGCAAGAATTTAATCTATCCGAAGCACCTTCACTTTTAATATCCAATAATCAGCTACTTTTTGGAACAGATATGGGTATACTAATAGTAAATGCTGATAAAATGAGAAAGAGTCATTACATTCCCAACATCGTATTTACAAGACTAAAAATTCAAGGAAAAACTCAAAGATCTTCCTTGGAAAATTTGAAAGTATTATCATTAAATCCTTCAGAAAGAAATGTCACTTTTCAATTTGCAGCTATCGACTATACAAATCCTGATGAAATAAACTATGCATACAAATTAAAAGGTTTGGAAGAAAACTGGAACTATGTCGATAAAGCCCGTACCGCCAACTACATTAACCTACCTCCTGGCAAATATGAGCTACAAGTACGCTCTACTAACGGCGACGGAGTATGGGTCAACAATATTCACTGTTTATCCATACACGTTTTGCCTACATTTTGGGAAACTTATTGGGCTTGGATATTATACGCATTTCTATTCACGTGCTTTACATTAACCGTTGTTCACATACAATTTTATATATATCGATTACGGCATCAAGTAAACATAGAACAACACCTATCTGATATCAAATTAAAATTTTTCACAGATATCTCTCATGAGCTTCGCACACCGCTAACGCTGATTTCAAGTCCTGTCAACGAGGTATTAGAATTCGAAGAGCTTTCTCTGAAAGCACGTAAGCACCTTACTCTAGTACAGAAAAACACGGAACGCATGTTGCGTTTGGTAAATCAGATTTTAGATTTCAGAAAAATTCAAAACAAAAAAATGAAACTGTTCATAGAAGAAACAGAAGTATCTGCATTATTGAAAAAAGTGATGGAACATTTTAGTCTGATAGCTGAAGAGAAGCAGATAAACTATGGCCTACAAACAGATGAGAAAAGCATATATGCATGGATTGACAGAGATAAATTCGAAAAAATACTCTTTAATTTACTCTCTAATGCATTCAAATATACTCCTTATGATAAATCGGTCCTGATAAAATTAAGCAGCGAACAAAATTGTTTTTCCATTTCAGTGACGGACGAAGGAAAGGGAATAGAGCCTAGTAAATTGATCTCTCTTTTCCAACGCTTCGAAACACTAGCCAAAAGCAATATACTACAACCTTCATCGGGTATCGGACTTTCATTAGCCAAAGAATTGATCGAACTGCATCATGGAAACATACAGGTGAAAAGCGAATTAGGTAAAGGTAGTGAATTCACTGTAAAGCTACCATTGGGCCGAGATATCTATGAGGCTGACGAGCAAGCAGAGTTCATAATGAGCGATAGTATCGAAACAAATAACCAGCCTCATGCACAGCTCGAATACAATAAAGAGTTGATAAATTGCCCTCATTGCAATGAAGAAGAGTTTTCTATCTTAATCGTAGAAGACAACAATGATTTAAGAAGTTTCCTTCGGGATATTCTTAATACAAACTACCAAATAGTTGAAGCTTCCAATGGACAGGAAGGAGTAGAAAAAGCCTTGCAGTTTATTCCTGATCTAATTATCAGTGACGTAATGATGCCAATTATGGATGGACTCGATATGGTAAAAAGAATAAAAGAAAATCATAATATTTGTCACATACCAATTATCTTATTATCAGCAAAGTCTTCGCTGGATGACCGTATTACAGGACTTGAGCAAGGCATTGACGATTACATCACCAAACCATTTAGCTCATCCTACCTTAAAGTACGAATAATATCTTTACTTAAGCAACGAAAGCTTCTTCAAGAAATGTATATGGCTAATTTCTCCAACAATAAGATAAAAAAAACATCAAGTGCATTTTCTCCCTCTACACCAAAAGTCACCTCTTATGACGACGAATTTATTAAACAAATCATGATATTTATAGAAGAGCAAATGGACAACTCTGAGCTGACAATAGACGAAATAGCCGAGAATCTAATGCTAAGCCGTACAGTTTTTTACAGAAAGTTAAAATCCATCGTAGGCCTTTCACCTGTCGATTTCATACGTGAGATACGGATAAAACGTGCCGCACAACTTATAGAAACTGATGAATTAAATTTCTCACAAGTCGCATACATGACGGGATTCAATGATCCTAAGTATTTCAGTAAGTGTTTCAAAAAACAAATGGGAATCACCCCTTCAGAATATAAAGATAGATTACATGAAAAGCAATAAATCATAATCAGAAAAAGATGCAACATTGGATGTTTCCATCGAAAGAATACTTCGTTTGCGCGCATCAACAGCATCTTTTTTAATGATAAGAAATTAGAATAATCAACAATAGTAGCATTTCAAATCTGGCTATATCTAAAGAACCTCAAATTGCTATGGTTTACCCAAGCCATTTTGCATTGCCGTAGTATGCTCAACAAGGCTATTCAAGTAAACTTCTAGATTCGTATATCCTATCTTACTCAAGGAAATAGCAACACCATCAGAAACCTGATTAGGATTTAGGCTATTTTTCACCTCCCAAAAGTTTGGTATACCATCACCATCAGAATCCTTTAAGTCATCTGCACTAACTCCACCGTTACTTAATTGGGGCCATGGACTAACACTCCCTTCGGGCATTACATCAGCAGGGTTATCAATTAACCCGGGAACCTGATTGGCATCAATAGATTTGCTACCCACATATGTAGCAGTTCCATCGCGTGTTTCTTTAACAATCCTTTCGTCAATAATATCTCTCCACTTAGAACATCCGGCATACAACAGCACTTTTTCAAATGCTTGCTTCGCAGTATGGGTTGTAACAGAATCGACTATTAATGGTCCATTTAAACGAATTGTATCTCGGGTAATTGATGAAAATAGCCCATCACACGAAGCGTTGTCTATTTGCTCATAAATGCCTTTTGTCCAATTATCATTGGTCACTTCTTCCGAACCTTCCATAAAATTTCCTTGCACATAAAATTTTCCCCATACATGCTCCATCAGTTTCCATGCATTAAAAGTGCCATCCGATCTTGTGCAATATTTTGTAGTACGTATGCCAATGGAAGCAATTCGATGTCTAATATTCCCTTTTTTAGGAGTTGCCGGACCAGGTTTATAGTAATTATTAATAATATTTACTTTCATTCCTTCACCTCCATAACATCCATTCCCAGCCCAATTATAGAATACGTTATTCCGTAGATCCATATATTCGTTCTGTTGTGTAGCAGGCCGAGGACCAAGCCGAGGAACCCGACTCTCATGATGGGCCATCAAGTTATGATGAAAAGAAGCTCCTGCTCCACCCCAATTACCACCATATCCATGCTTGCCCTTACTATGTCCTGAAGAACGAAGACTCTCAGAGACAATACACCACTGAACTGTTAAGTTTTCACCTCCATACACAGAACAGCATTCATCAACAGACCAACTGACGGAACAATGATCAATGATAACATTTTCATTTTCTATGCCTCCGAGTCCATCGGGTTCATCTCCGCCTTCATTACCAACCCGAAAGCGCAAATACCGGATAATAATATTATTAGAACTAATAGTCACTGGATATCTTGCAATACAAATACCTTGTCCCGGGGCTGTTTGCCCGGCAATAGTTAAATCACCAGTACTGATATCCAACTTATTTGCAAGAAAAATTGTCCCAGCTACATCAAAAATAACAGTACGTGGTCCTTTCTGTGATAAGGCATACCGCAATGTTCCTTTTTTGTTACTATCTTCAAGCGTTATTACATGATATACCTTCCCGCCACGTCCACCAGTGGTATGCATTCCAAAACCTTCGGCACCAGGGAAAGCTAATAGATCTTCCCCTATTTCAAAATTTGTCGCCAATTTTTCAGAAGAATATCCAGACGAAAACCAAATTCTCTCTGCGCATGCTCCCCTAAGAAACGAAGGGAAAACAAGCAAACATAAAATCACTTTGTAGCAACTATATTTACACATAATTTTTCATTTAAATACCACATTACCATCATCTCGAATCACCTAATTTACTTACATTAAATAAATTCATACATTTTTTGAGATGGAAATCAGCGCAATCTTTTGATTCAACCATTTATTAGCTTTCAAAATAGAGGGTGCATTGATATATAAAACCAAAACACCCTCTATTTAAAAATATTCAATAAAATCTCACATTTTTATCTATATGCTGTTTTAAGGCATTACAGTCTTAGCCCATCTCGGGTCACCGATACCAAGCTTGTAAATTTCGTGGTTACGAACGACATTGGTATTCTTGTAATAGAGACCGTCGAGATTGTCTACTTCGTGCATATTTGGATCAAGATTTATATGAGGTGGATTCGGACTTACCATCAAATCAATCGGCGAAATTCCAACTTCACCCAAATGAACTTCTAACTCGTCTTTACCGGGAAGATTGTATTCTGACCAATAACCAGCACTGTTCTTATTGGCGCTGAATCCAGAAGATGAGAAAATACTTCCGTTGATTAAGTTCGTATTCGTTGAGTAGTTCTTTTCGATATCGAATGTAATCTCACCTGAACCATTTATCTGACGGATATCCATACCTTCCATGTACAAGTTACGATCATCACCATCTTTCTTTGTCAAAATGAAGAGGTTATTCTTCACCGTAATCTTACTTCCACCCGGCAAATAGCGTAGGTCGAAAATTTTACGACCGGAAGAACGGGTACTGTAATTTACAAAGGTATTGTTTTCCAATGTAATGTTATAATGGATATTACTAGGCCATGAAAGGCTCTTCCCATTATCAGTAAAGAAGCAAGTACGCGGAGAATCATAAAACGTATTGTTGCGGAAAATCATGTTTTCGAAGATATTGGACTTACCTGTAGAAGGAGTACCGTCACCGGCTATCCATGCATAACCACGACCGGTATTGTCATAATAGCCGCAATTATAAAACAAGCAATCTTCAACGAGAAATTTTTCAAAATTCTTACGATTACTACCTTGTACACGAACGAAACCACGAATCATGCGTTGGAAAGTACAATCTCTTAATTCAAAAGATTGGAGCGTAACTGCCATACCGTTAGAATACATGTTAATGAAATAGTTACCAGTTGCAGTGCCATCACCATAATTTGTTGCTAGCGGGCAATCAAAATCAATGTCTTCGAAAATAAGCGACTTAATGTTGATACCGCCAAGCTCGCCAGATTGTGGTTGACGGCCAAACATAAAGTTCATTGCCTGACATACTCCATTAATTGCAGACATACCATTCATTAGCACTTTAGCGCGACCAGTTCCCGCTTTAGTGCGAAGGGTCAAACCTTTACACAGCGACACACTGGTTGCAAAATAGTAAGTCTTTCCACCTTCCAGTTCAAAAACAGTACCTTCAGCCAATGATGCATCGCTATTGTAATTGGATAAAATGGTATCAAGACGTGAAGCATTATAACTCGTTGCTCCCGGAATGGTGTCGTTGGGATCACAGATATGTTCAACTAGAATAGGATCTCCAGATTCACCATCCATACGAATAACGCAGGTGTTATAAATAGCATCCCAATGAACAGGAATATTCTTATTCTCTGCATTAATTACGTACACACTATTTTCTTGCAAACCATCCACGTCAATATAGCCACGTTCAAAGTCTGCGGAAGTAATCGTGTAATTTACCCATTTCTCCGCCACGGTTGCGTCAGGATTAGTAGGAGATGCTCCAACCGAAATAGTCTGAATCACGAAATTGCCATTTTCATCAACTTCAAAATTGGTTTTGAAAGTACCGTCATCACCTGATGTAGCATAAGCACGGTCGATGTTGATACGAAAAGTGGTCTTTGTGACTTCGTTTACTACTATTACTTCAGGCACATTGTATCTATCTCCAGTTGTGATCCCCAGATAGTCAGCCCACTGACGTCCACTGCCATATCCATACCACTTAGAGTGGTAGCCTTCACCTTTTGTAGAAAGAGTTCGAATGGCAAAACGATACTCGGTACTGTATTGAAGGTCTTTTATCAAAAGATCTGTCACTTCGGCACCAACAATCGTATCAATCAAAATATAGTCCTTATTTTCCCAGTCTTTTGCTAAGCCTGAAGAAACATTGGGTTGTAAAGCCATCTTAATCTCGTAACCGGCACAATCTTTCACTCCATACCAATAAAGCTGGATATCGTTTAGATCAACAGTTTGACATTGATACGGGTCAGAGTCCCCCTTACCCGTATTGTCATCTTTACGGAACATCGTCATGAACTCTCTTTCGGAAGAGTAACCATCACTGCTGACCACCTCATCATCCTTACAAGAAAAGGTTGATATGGCAAAGAGGAGCATCAGTATATAAAATAATTTATTTTTCATATTGTATTATTTTCAATTTGATTATTTGGTATAACCATAATAGTTTTTATACACACCCGCACCGCGTTGAATTGCTGCATTCGGATAAGGAAGGATATAGCGCACTACCGGTAGATTTGTAGGTCCTGTTTGTGCATATGTCTCACCATCTTTTACAAGATAGATATTCCCCCCTCGGTCACCACGTATAAAACCGTAGAATGAGAAGAGACATTGATCTTTCGGACATCCATCAGCGTCATTCCACCATCCGTAATAGTCTCCTGATTGCCATTCCGATCCTGGGTATTTATCAGACTTGTATGGATTATAGAGTTCCAGAACATCCAATGCGGTATTGGGATATGCATTTATGTTATTCGTGTTACTAATAATCTTGTAATAGATTGTATAAGGTAGAGTAAGTTCCAAGTAACCGGGCTTACCATCGTATTGTTCTACTACCCCAATATGATCTGAAGTTCCTGCTGCATTTTCAGCTACTGCATAGTAACGTAGAAAACTGTAATAAAGCACTTCGCTATATAAGTTGTTACGAACCAAGTCTTTCCAACGCATATTTTCGCCACAGAATTCCCATTTACGTTCGTTGAGAACAGCTTTTAAGAAATCCTCCTTAGAGCCTGAGACAGAGGCAATATAAGTGTCTACCTTGCTAGCATCTGTAAATGCCCGAGCGCGTACCTGACGAAGAGCTTCAAGTGCTTTAGTGCCATTAGCGCCACTTACGCCGTCTTCCAACTCATTAACAGCCTCAGCATACATCAAAAGTATATCAGCATAGCGCATATAAGGGTAGTTAATACCTGTATTGCCAGCACTGCCAACACCCATAGTATTTCCTGAATTTGCCCAGAACTTAGACCACTTGTTGTCGAATACCGTGTAGTCTGTGAGGATTGTTGGAGTACCGTCATACAAATAATACCACATACCATTTACATAGTCACGACGGGTATCTTCGTCATCAAATGAGTAACGATAGAAAGCACTTAGACGGGCACCACCGTCACTTTTACCCCAAATGTTCTTGCCTGAGGTTGCACCTTCATAGTTTTCACCTTTCGGACCTTGAATGTAGCCAATACTACCGGTTGAATTCTTTGCGAACGGAATCTCGAAGATGGGATCATCATTGTTGCTTACAATGTAATTACACTCGTTGATAAAGACTTGGCGATAAGGAAGTGTCAAAGAGTGAGTGCCAGAAGAAATAACAGAATCGCAGTATGCCTGCGCCACTCTGTAATATTCTTGATAATTAGTTGGACGTTGCATGGTACCATAGCTAGTAGAATTATCTTTGTCCGGATGAAGTGAATAACCACCACAAGTCAAAGCCATACGAGCAATCATTGCCCAACAGAATTCTTTGGATACACGCTCCACGCCATCGCTCAAGTCTTGAGCGAATGTCATGTAGGGAGCAACATCTTTCAAGTCCTCAATCAAAGTCTTATAAATCACTTCACGATCTTCAACAGCCATTACAAAGCTTTCTTCCTTGTTATTGGGGATTAAAGAAAAAGGTATGTCACCAAACATCACAACAAGGTCATGATAGAACATGGCACGAATCACTTTCGCTTCTCCCAATTGTTGCATCAGTTCTGCATCATCTTTACTAAAAATAGGGCTATTCTCTAAACCAGAAATAAAACTATTGGCATACTCCACGCCTTGATAGGCTGCTGTCCAATATTTGTTGATATCCCCCCCTAGACTGTTACAGTCAAAACGACGATAGTTATTATCTGTTGCAACTTCATTAGAAGAGATTGACATATCCACATCACTATTTAAGCAGAAAGTGCTCAAATAAGCGCTACCATAGGTGTTCCCATTCAAAAGTTGAGCATAAACACCATTCAATGCACGATTGATTTCGGTCTTTTCGCTGAAAACATACTCAGTGTCATACTTCGAGATGGCATCTACCTTCAAGAAATCGTTGCATGAAGAGAATCCAACCGCAACCAGAGCAGCGATAAAAATATTTTTAATTTTCATATATAATCAGTTTTTATGTATTAGAAAGTAATATTTGCTCCAAACACGAAACTGCGGCTACGCGGATAACGGTTGTAGTCCATACCACATGTCAGACCAGTTTGTACGTCAACTTCAGGATCGTAACCCGAGTAACCGGTAATGATGAAAAGATTAGAGCCACTGACATAGAGACGCAGTCTTGACATACCCCATTTATTAGATAACGATTTGGGCAAGGTATAGCCTAAGGTGATGTCTTGGCAACGAAGGAATGAACCATCTTCGATGAAGTAAGAATGGGTAACCTTGTTGGTAACGTCAGCAGGATTCCATAGTGTCTTACCTGCATTTAACTCTTTATAAGTCTCTACAGAGTTTTCAAGGTAGTTATTCTTATACATACATTCACCATCTTTCCCTACATAAGTCCAGCGATTGTTAAATTTACTAAGTACATTGAAGAAATTTTGACTGTTACCTTCTGATGAAGACAATTGGTAAGCAGTGGCATTGTTCACGTCGAAATCATACATATAGTTGAAGTTGGCTGTGAAATCAAAGCCTTTCCATTGTCCGCTCAAACCGAAACCTCCTTGGAATTTTGGGTTCGTATTACCAATCACTGAACGATCATCTTCCGTGATTTGACCATCAGGTTTACCATCTGGTCCGCTGATATCTTTGAACTTTATCTTACCCGGAAGAGTAGCCACGCCAGAGTTACTATTATTGAGCACATTATTAATAATAGTACCTTCTTTGGGTACGGCCAGAAGATTTTGATTTGGGTCAAAATCAAATTCATCGAAACTATACAAACCATCATAAACAAAACCATAAATCAAGCCTACTTGGTCACCCACTTTCAAACAATAGTCGTTATAGCTTGATTTCCAACGGTCGTTTTGGTCCCAAATCACGTCGTCCGTATTATTCAGCTTGTCCACTTTCATCTTGTTGAAACCTAACGTAAAGTTACCACTCAAGACATAGTCTTTACCGCGAAGGATATCGCCATTGATGCTCAATTCGAAACCTTTGTTAGTAACTTGGCCAATGTTTTGCATCTGTTGAGTATAACCTGTTGTTGTAGGAACGTCTGACTTGTAGAGCAGATCTTTAGTTGTATTCCAATAAACTTCCGGAGTTACGGTCAGACGGCCATTAAACAAATCCAAGTCGAAGGCTAAGTTACGAGTCAGGGTTGTTTCCCATTTAATTTTAGTATTGGGGAACACACTCTTACCGCTAGCTTCACCATACCATTTCTCACCGTTCTCAGTAGCTTCACCAAAGCCTGGACCACCAGTCGTATTTACAGCGTAAAGATAACGCCACATATCATTGTCAATACGGTTATTTCCGGCCAAACCAACAGCTCCACGCAGTTTAAGGTTGCTGATTATCGGATTGTTTTCCAAGAAACGTTCCTTAGATAGTACCCACGCACCAGAAATTGATGGGAAATAACCCCACTGTTCGCCCGGAGCGAATTTCGTGGAACCATCAGCACGGAACGTACCCGAAACCAGATATTTGTGATTGTAGTTATAGCTAGCTTGCCCGAAGAAAGAGGCTGTGCGTTCAGGGGTGGAAAGGGATGAAGTTGATTCCCAAGTCGTTCCCAAACCCATGTTGTTGAGTGCTCTTTCGCTAGAGATGTTGCGTGGAAAATAACGATTCTTTATGTAGCTTTCCTTGGTTCGGTCGTGCTGGATTTCCTGTCCCAATAAGAAAGAAAAATTGTGTAATTGATCAATCTCAAAGCCATAAGAAGCTGTATTGGTCCAGGTATATTTCTCTGTATGTTTGTTTTTTATGGATGCTACTGGCAATTTTTTATTGTCTTGGCCTTCATCGGTCATGGCACCATAGAAACGGTTTTCATCGTTGAACGAAATGTAGTAAGCAGCTTCAGTACGCAAAGTCAAACCTTTTATGGGTTGCCAATCTAAACTAAACTGATTCGTATAAGCATAAGAATGCTTCTTCAGCGTATTTTGGCCAATGTCGTTCTTCGGGTTGGTGTACTCGAAGACGGCTTCATCATCCGGATCAACTGTTTCAGGATCCCAGAAAGCGAACTCGCGCAAACCATTAGTTGGGCGATAGCGAAGTACATCAATAATACCACCGCCACCAATCTTATCACCACCGGCTCCGGTATCGCGACGGAAAGTGAATTTCGGATTAATCGTTAATGTTAAATTATTAGTAAGTTGAATATTCATCTTGATGTTCAAATTTGTACGACGAACACCAGATCCCAGAATAATACCTTTATCTTCAGAATTAGTAAGAGACGTATTGAAGCGGAACTTTTCGCTACCTCCTCCTACTGTAAGATTGGTTGAGTAGTTAAACGGAGTCTCACCCATCACTTCGTCTTGCCAATCGTGTGTTGTAGCACGCTGGTAGATGTCGAGGTCGAGTGGATTACCAAAATTGGCACGATAATACTTTGCGTTCGAACTACGAGTACCGTTTGCAGCAGCCCAGTCGTACTGATAGCGTACAAAATCAGCTGTGTTCATCAAGTCGAGTTTCTTAGCTAATTTACTTACTGAAACCTGTGTATTGAAACCAACCTGAACTTTACCTTGCTGAGCTGATTTGGTCGTTACCACAACGACACCGTTACCACCCTTTGCTCCATAAATAGCAGTTAGGGAAGCATCCTTCAAGACGTCGATAGATGCAATATCCGTCGGTGGAATGTCGTTAATGTTATCAGTCTGGAAGCCATCAACAATGTAGAGAGGGTCATTGCTTTGAGTTACAGACGTTCCTCCACGTACACGAATATTAATATCTGCACCTGGAGCGCCGTCAACCGTCGTTACCTGCACACCGGCAATTTTTCCCTGTAAAGCAACGGCTGCTGAAGTCACCGGCACAGCGGCCAGTCTAACGCCCGAAATAGAACCTACCGAACCCGTTAAGTCCTTACGTGCTCTACTGCCGTAGCCAATCACAACTATCTCGTCAAGTGCCTGTGAATCATCTTTCAGGACAACTATTAATCCTTTACCGACAATAGCGTCCACTTCCTGAGTCTCCATGCCAATATAAGAGATTACTATTTTCTTCCCTTTGCCGACAGTAATAGAAAAATGGCCATCCAAATCGGTGATAACACCGTTTGACTTATTGCCTTTCTCCACTACGGAAGCACCAATAATCGGCTCGCCTTGCGAATCGCTTACATTGCCTTTTACCACAATGTTCTGAGCCGCTAATCCAACGGGGAACATCAACAGTATAGACAATAGCCATACATAATACTTGTTTTTCATTTTAAAAGATTTTGGTTTAACATCATAAGTTCTATTTCTTTTGCAAAGAACTAAATTACTGAATAACCAAGGGGGCAAATTTTATTCAAAAAGGAGGAAAATGGATGCAGGGCACTCCCAGATAAAGATTTTTTAGTCACAGATAAGCCTTCAATAGTTTTGGAAGCAAATTCTATTTTATAGAATAATAAGTTCTTTTAAGTCATCGGGAGTGTTTTTTTAGCTGTAATCATTGTTATTATTTTAATCAAGCAGAAATTGTTGCTTCTACGTGTAAACAGCAACATTCGCTTAATCACCATTTAAAGCCACTGACAATGAAACTATTTATAATTACTTTCACACTATTATGCAGCACTTTCTCGCTGAGCATTAAAGCCCAGCAAACGGTGAAGTCTGAGAATGTAGAGATTCCGATCTATGATTATGCTCAGCTGGAACCTATGCTTCACCCAAAAGCTGATAATGATACTACTTATATTTTCAATTTTTGGGCCACGTATTGCATTCCTTGCATCAAAGAGTTGCCCTTCTTCGACCAAATCGGGGAAAAATACGCTTCTAAAAAAGTAAAGGTCGTGCTGATTAGTATGGACTTCAAATCAAAAATAACCTCTCAGGTAATTCCCTTTATCAAAAAGAAAAACGTACAATCGCACGTCGTTCTGCTTAGCGACCCCGATGCCAATAGCTGGATTGACAAGATCAACCCAACATGGAGCGGAGCACTACCTGCTACGTTGATAGTAAAAGGGAACAGTCGGGAGTTTTACGAAAAATCATTTACGTATGATGAGCTTCAAGTATTAACAATTAAATTTTTAAAGCAATGAAACGTATCGTTCTTCTAATAACACTCGTTCTTGCAGCATTTGCAGGCATCTCTGCCCAAGGTTATAAAGTTGGTGACACTGCGGCCGATTTCAGATTAAAAAACGTTGATAACAAGATGGTTTCTCTGGCAGATTTCTCAAAAGCCAAAGGTTTTATCATTGTGTTTACATGCAACCACTGCCCATATGCAATAGCCTATGAACAGAGAATCGTTGCCCTAGACAAAAAGTATAAAGCCAAAGGTTATCCGGTAATTGCCATTAACCCCAACAATCCAGCTACTGTGCCTGCCGATAGTTTTGAAGAAATGCAGAAACGCCATAAAGAAGCCGGATTTACCTTCCCTTATCTGTTTGATAACGGACAAAAGATATATCCCATATATGGTGCTACCCGCACACCCCATGTGTTCTTGTTAGAGAAAACAAAGAAAGGGAATGTAGTTCGCTACATAGGTGCCATCGACGATAATTACGAAGATGCTTTAGCAGTGAAAACACCTTATCTAGCCAACGCGGTAGATGCTTTGTTAGCAGGGAAAGAAGTAAATCCCAGCTCCACCAAAGCTATTGGTTGCGGTATAAAATAAAGTACTTCTTTCTGCGGAAAACAGCTATAGATTCTTTTTAAAATAGCTGCTCATGCTCAACAACATCCCCATGTT